>OOCP01001433.1_pt1 | contig 24336 bp, 25 predicted proteins | sample 1671511 | NCBI WGS metagenome assembly OOCP01 (sample SAMN06348164, study PRJEB24527) | human gut metagenome | biome: human gut; feature: ankylosing spondylitis patient; material: feces | host: Homo sapiens | place: China | collected 2015-10 | reverse complement strand
AAAACAACAACAGCATGTTGTTCCAAACAATGCGCCAACGCTCTTTATAAAAAGAAGAAGCGTGACGAAGCAATCAAGGCTAACAATCAATTCGTGAAGAAGAAGATTGATGAAAAGCCTATTGAAAGAATCAAAGACAAGCCATTTCTCACAATTACCGAGACCGCACTCTTTCTCGGAGTAACCCGACCTACCGTTTACGGATATATTAAACGAGGTGAATTAAAGGTCACTCGATTGGGCTTCAAATACCTTTTGAAGAAAGAGGATATTGATGAGTTATTTAATAATCCAACAGAGTTCTATACTCCTACAAAAGAGAAAGCTCCTATCACCAACTTCTACACCACAGCCGAAGTGAAAGAGAAATACCATGTAAACGAGTCATGGATATTTGTTGTAGCCAAGAAAAACAACATTCCTCGGACTTTCAATCGTGGCAAAACCTATTGGAGCAAGAAGCACATGGATGCTTACTTCGCCAAGAAAGCCCCGAATCCCGACATTACCGAATGGTATAGTACCCAAGAAATGCAGGAGAAATTCGGCATGACTTTATCCGCTATCTACACTTTCGTTTCCAAGAATGCCATCCCGAAAAAGAAAGAGGGTATCATGGTGTACTATTCCAAGAAACATGTAGATATAGCTAAAGGTGTAGCAGCACCCGAAGAACCGCAATATTATACGGTAGCCGAAGCTATGGAGAAGTTCAATCTTACCCGTGACCAACTCTATCATTATGCGAAGTATCACAATATCCCCAAGGTCAAGAAGGGCAAATACACGCTTATTTCCAAACCCGAACTGGATAAGCTACTTGCAGCCCCAAAGATTGAATAAGTTATTTATCAGTGAATGTTGCCACCATTGAATCACCATATTCCTTTGCACCAAACAAATGTAAAACTCTAAATATTAAACAGTATGACACACACGTGTACAAAAGTAACAGTTCGTCAGAGAGCGATTCGTAATAATCGCATCTCTTTGTATCTGGATTATTATCCGGCAGTCCGTAACCCTGAAACCATGCAGATGAGCCGTCGAGAATACCTCGGCATCTACATCTATGCCCATCCGAAAAACGAAATGGAACGAGAGTTCAACAACGATATGTTGAACAAAGCAGAAGCTATCCGTTGTATCAGAGTGCAATCGCTCATCAATGAAGAGTTTGGTTTCTTAGACAAGACTAAGCAGAAAGCCGACTTCCTTGCCTACTTCAAAAAGATGTGCCGAAGTAAAGACCAGAAATGGACGTTCGTCTATCAGCATTTCTACAACTTTGTCAAAGGGCAATGTACTTTCGGCGAGGTAAATGTGAATTTGTGCAAGAAGTTCCGTGAGTACCTGTTGAACGCCAAGCAGCTCAAACACAGCAATCGCCCTATATCCCTCAATTCGGCATCCGGCTACTACTCCACTTTCAGAGGATTGTTGAAAATTGCCTATCGGGACAAATGGTTTCGAGAAAACATCAATGACTATCTTGATAAGATTGAGCCACAAGATGTGAAGAAAGAATATCTAACACTGGACGAGGTGAAACAACTTGCCACCACACCTTGTGACATTCCCGTTCTGAAAGCCGCTTCTTTGTTTGCTTGTCTGACAGGATTACGCATCAGCGATATTCTCAATCTTCAATGGGAAGACTTTGCTATTGCTCCCGACCAAGGCTATTGTTTGCGTATCAGAACACAGAAAACCCAAACGGAAGCAACACTCCCTATCAGTTACGAAGCCTACGAACTATGTGGAACACCCGACACTGGTAAAGTATTCAAAGGTTTGAAACGAAGCATGATTAACTATCCGCTGAAGAACTGGCTTAAAAAGGCAGGTATAACGAAACCGATAACATTCCACGGATTCAGACATAGCTATGCAGTCATACAAATCTCTTTAGGCACAGACATTTACACAGTCTCAAAGATGTTAACCCACAAGAACGTTTCCACTACTCAAATCTATGCAGATTTAGTAAATGTAAAGAAACGAGAGACAGCCAATAAGATTTCATTAAAATAAATACAGCTATGAAACGAGGAATCATAACAAACAACGGAGCAGTCATCCGTATTTCTGATGGCGAAGTATGGATGACCGCTTGGGAGATTGCCGACTTGTTCTATACAACGGCAGGAGTAATCAATTCTCGCATAAAAGCGATATTGAAAACCAATGTTTTAAAGGAATATGAAGTCTGCCAATGTATAAATTTGGAGAATGGGAATAGTGCCGATATGTATAATCTCGACATGATTATAGCCCTATCCTATCAAATAGACACTGGACATTCCGCTACATTCAAGAAATGGGTTATCAATAAAGTTGCCTCCAAGCAGAAGGGCATATCACTATTTATTCCAATAAGGTCAGCTAACACTTACAATTGCTGATACTCACAACTTAAAAGTCCGATGTAGGCTAGTCCCATGTCGGACTTTCCTTTCTATTGTGGCACAGGTGGCATAGAAAAATGCTACCTACCGGTGCCAAAAGCTGCCACTTCCCGGGAAATGTATCTATACATCTTGCAAATGATATATATTTGCACACAAACGATTAACATATATCATTATGGAGCAGAAAAAGATAGAACATATAACTTTGCATCTGATTGTTTTCGGAACAATCATCATCATTGGTGTTTTAGCCCGTCAGACCGTACTACACTATGGTTGGGATGAGTTCAGCAGCAATTTTATTTTCGTAGTATGCTCCATTATCATGGGTGCTATCTACCTCAATCTGCAAATGGTATTTGGGCAACTTCTTTCACCAACAATAGAGAAGTGCTTTATGAGATTTGAGTGCTACCGCAATAAGGCTGTGGTAGCAGAAATTCCAGAAACACACCCTGAACTTGCCGAAGGTACAATTATTTCAGAACCTATCAATTCTGAACCTGAACCCGAAATTGAAATCGAAACTACATCTGACACAACAGAAGAAGTTTCTACTCCATCGTGTTTTGATCTTAACGAAGACGTGGCAGAACTTCCAAAGGAAGAAGCCACACCTTCTACCATCAACAATACATCTATCGAAGAATCTAATCAGCCATCAGAATACGAGATATTCCGTGCCAATGCTATGGCAGAGAAGAAACGAGCTTCACAAGAAAAATTAGATAAGGTTCTTGCATATACGAAACGAAACTTGGTTCTCTATCTGAGTGAGACTGACCTTAATCGCTTATGTGGATATATTACGGAATACTACTTCTCCGATTCTTTACCCAAAGTTGAACCAATAAAGGTTGATGCTCAATTAAAAACCATTGACATCATGCACTTTGGTTGGAATATCGGTAAGGCATTCGGCAAGCCACGCCTACAGACTGCCACCTTTATAAAGAGGGTATTTGCTCACACTCTTCGTGATTCGGAAATATCCACCATTGAGCGCAAAATGTCTCATACTGAGTCAGAGTGCAAGATTAAACTGGATAGAAAAATAACATAAAGTTTCAAATTTATTTTGGCACTTCCATATAATCAATCTTTCGTGAGTATGGAAGTTCTTGTACTATAACCACTGCGTTATTCGGAGCAGGAAACAACTTTACTGTTTCATTTTCAACTGATGTCAAAAGTAAATCAAATGTTTTAATAGAATTGTCATCTGCATCTTCCCACTCCTCTCTGAATACGAGAAACACGCTATCACCTATATTATTATTTTCATAGTCACTTTTACGACAAACAAGAACAAACTCTCGTTCATCAAACATTGGTATATATGGGCGACTAATCTTTATTCTATTCTCTTCCATCGGTTAAAAACGCATAAATTTCTTCTCTGAATTTTTCCAAAATAGGAACTTCCTTAGGGGAATAGTCCCAATATGGTTTTAATGTACTATCTTTCCTTATCTTCTCTAGTTGTTCTTTTATTGAGATACACTCTTCTTCTGAATATAAACCTGTATATCCATCAAAGCAGCATATAACAGCATTCACGTTGTATTTTTTATACAGAATAGAATAATCAGTTCTTTTATCATCTAAAACTGATGGATATGAACATCTAAGCATCCCTTCAATACAACCAAAGCTGGTAGCCTTTAATGTCAAATTAATATCTGAATTTTGAACTTGAAGCATTATATAATCATGATCTTTTTGTTCATACAATTCTTCATATTGATAATGTTCAATAAAAACACTTTCCCTATCGTACTCCTTATCTTTTATTTCTACCGTAAACTTCTGAATCTTTTTTACAATTACTTCTGTTGCATATATCATACTCTTCCAAAAAATGTTCTGTACAAAGGTACTTAAATTCCTTGTAATCACGACTAATCAGCATCAAAAAGTTATTCATCAGTTATATTTTGGTGAATGATTCCACCATTGAAACACCTGTTTCCTTTGCCGTCGAACAATTAAAAACGAGCGACATATGCAAAAAGAAACAGTAACATTTGATAAGCTGCCTGAAGCGGTAGGTTATCTGACCGAACAGGTCATCGAGTTAAAAAGAATGGTGTCGGAACTTCAACCACCGGCATCAGACAAACACGTGTTGATTGAAATTGAGGATGCTTGCCGTATCATCAGAAAAGCCAAGCCTACCATTTATACATTGGTACGCAAAGGACTACTTCCTGCCTATAAGAAAGGTAAGAAACTCTATTTCTACGAGGATGAACTTCTGGCTTGGATTGAGAACGGGCGAAGAAAGACTTCCGAACAAACATACGAAGAAATGCTTGCCAATATGCAAGGCGGTATCCGTCATAAGCCTAAATCATCTGTGAAACTTTAATGGATATAGTTATGGATACATATTCTATTAATCCGGCATCCATCATTGATGAAGCGGTTGATTTAAGTATGCGACTGGCTGGAACTGATTTTCCGATCAGCATATTCCCAACAAAAATTCAACGCATCATCAGCGAGGTACACGAATGCCATAACTACCCTACCGACTACATTGCCGCAGCAATTCTTACAGCGATTGCAGTTGGCATCGGTAACACGCATCTTGCCCAAATCAAGCAAGGCTGGGTAGAAAGCCCCATCCTATACATGGCATTGATAGGAAGACCGGGAGCAAACAAAAGCCATCCGCTTAGTTTTGCAATGAAACCGTTTCTTGATTACGACTATCAGCAAAATCAAGTCTTTGAAAAGGCTCTTGCAAAGTATGATGAACTGATGAGTATGAGCCGCAAGGAACGAACAGAAAGCGGTGAAGAGCAATTTCCACAGGAACCAGTCCGTAAACGCTTCTTGATTTCGGATGTAACGCCTGAAGGATTAAGCCTGATTCATGCACAAAATAAACGAGGTTTATGCTTGTGGGCTGATGAATTGTCCGCTTGGTTCAAGAACTTCAACCGTTATAACAACGGTTCGGAAGAACAGTTCTGGTTATCGGTGTTCAGTGCCAAGACCACTATATCCGACCGTAAGAATGCCAAGAGTTCCATCTTCATCAAACGACCGTATATCTCTGTTATAGGTACTATCCAAAAGAAGATTCTCAGTGAACTGGCTAAAGGAGAACGCTCCAGTAACGGATTCATCGACCGTATTCTATTCGTGATGCCCAATCTGCAACAGAAAGCACGTTGGAATGACAAAGAATTGCCGGAGAACATCGAACAAGAGTGGAATGCCATTATTGATAAGCTGATACAACAAGAGTATGCCCTCAATGAGTTTGGTGAGATAGAACCGCATATTCTTCTCTTCACGGAGGATGCCAAGAGACGGCTTTACGAATGGCAGCACCACTTCTCAGAGTTGTGCGACCGAGAGACAAACGATACAATCGTGAGTATCTATTGTAAGCTGGAGATATACATCATCCGCTTCTGCCTGATTATCCAATTAGCCCGATGGACTTGCGGAGAATGTGATAAAACCCACATCGACCTGTTGACGGTGGAACGAGCCATCAAACTGACGGAGTATTTCAAAGAATCCGCATTGAGCGTTCAAAACATACTCAATGAAAATGCGCTCAACAGCCAACAACAGGCGATAGTCAGCTTGCTTCCTCCATCCTTTACGACTGCCCAAGCTATACAGATAGCCGAGCAGAACGGAATGAAGGAACGGACATTTCAACGCTTTCTCAATGACAACATCGGGACTTTGTTCCGCAAAGAGAAACATGGAGAATATTCAAAGATTAACCCGTGACATTTTTGTCGGTTTTGACACTTTCCAAGCGAAAACGACAATAACGACAAAAGTGACACACCCAAAAGAGACATACAATGAGTACACATAGATTCATATTAGAACCCTACAAAGGTGTCAGCACTCGGCACACTTGCCCGAACTGCCACCGCCAAAGATGCTTTTCAAAGTACATTGATACGGAGAAGCAAATCAAGTTCCCAGAATACGTGGGGCGTTGTGACCATGAGCAGAAATGCGGTTATCACTTCACGCCTCGTGATTACTTTGAGCAGAACCCGTCTGAGAAAGAAAAGTTTGCTGAGAATAGTTTCAGGAGTTATGCTCCTATTAAGGAAGCACAACCTCTGGCCACATCCTACATTGATTTGGATATAGTCAACCAATCATTGCGTGGCTATTCTGCAAACAAGTTGTTTCAGTTTCTATCGGCTCAGTTCGGAGAAACGGAAACATTGAAGCTCATGAAGAGATACAAGGTTGGCACATCCAAGTATTGGGATGGCGCAACTGTATTCTGGCAAACGGACAATCAGAATAAAATCCGTACAGGTAAGATAATGCTTTACAATTCCGAAACAGGTAAGCGGATAAAAGAGCCATACAATCATGTCACGTGGGTACACTCCGTACTGCACAAGGGCAATTACAATTTGAAGCAATGCTTCTTTGGTGAACATCTGCTTCCTGAAGACAAAAGCCGTCATGTTGCACTGGTCGAAAGCGAGAAAACGGCACTCATCGCGTCCTACTATCTGCCGCAATTCCTATGGATAGCATCAGGTGGAAAGAACGGTTGTTTCAATGCTAACAGCCTATCCGTTCTGGCAGGAAGAAGCGTTGTGTTATTTCCTGATCTGGGAGCGACTGACTATTGGCAGAGCAAAATCGGTCTGATGAAAAGCTACGGAATTGAGGTACAGATGTTCGATTATTTGGAAACTCATGCCACCGAAAGCGAACGAAAAGAGGGATACGACATAGCCGATTATCTGCTCAAAGTGAAGCCTGACGAAACTATCCTCCAACAGATGACAAGGAAGAATCCTGTCTTGAAAACACTGATAGAAACATTTGATTTGAAGCTCATCAGCATACAACAAGACACTCCGCAACCGAAGGTTTCACCACCCAAGAAACAAGGTTTCAGGCTTTGAACTCAGGGAGAGAAATCGAGACTTTTTTACTGTAGCAAGTTTATGTCGGTGTATTACATTCCCCGACCACTTGCTCCTCAAAAAGTCTGAGGAGACGGCTCCCGATGGTCACAATTTATTCACTAAAAACAAATCATATGGAAAAGAAATATACAATAACACTCCGTCTGTCATATCAGCAACACGCATGGCTTGGTGCGCTTTGCAGACGGAGCAAACAGACTCAAAGCGAAGTCATCCGTTCACTCATCGAGAACGGTACGATACGTGAACGAATCACGCAAGAACATATCCACATCATCCGTCAACTGATTGGCGAAAGTACCAATCTTAACCAGTTGGCAAGACAGGCAAATACCTACGGTTTCTTTGCCGTTGCGGACAGATGCGAGGAAATAGCTCAGTACATTAATCAACTTATAAAACGACTGAAAGATGATAGGTAAACAAACTAAAGGAACTTCGTTCAGTGGATGCGTCCGCTATGTTCTCAAAGAGGAAAAATCGAAGCTATTGGAAGCGGTAGGAGTAGAAGGCACACCCGAACAGATAGCTGAGCAATTTGAGTTACAAGCATTACTCAACGACAAGGTAAAGAATATTGTCGGACACACTTCGCTCAACTTCTCACCGGAAGATAGCGCAAGGCTAAAGTCTGATGATGCTCTGATGCAGAGCATAGCGCACGACTATATGAAACTGATGGGTATTGAAAACACGCAATACATCATTGCCCGGCATATCGACCGTGAACATCCGCATTGCCATATCGTTTTCAACCGAGTGGACAATGACGGCAAAACGATTAGCGACAAGAACGATTTTCGCAGGAATGAGAAAGCATGCAAAATGCTGACCGCTAAATATCGCTTGCACTTTGCTAATGGTAAAGATCATATCAAAGAGGAACGCTTGCGCCCCTATGACAAGGCAAAGCATGAGATATACAAAGCATTGAAAGAAGAACTGCCTAAAGCTCATAGTTGGGATGATTTGAAAGATGCGCTTGCAGACCGGGATATTGATATAAAATTCAAGGTCAGTCGGACTACACGAGAAATACAAGGTGTCAAGTTTGAGTACAATGGTTTTTCTTTCTCCGGCTCAAAGGTCAGCCGAGAGTTCAGCTACCTGAATATCGACAATCGACTGGAAGAAAATGCATGTGCCTCCTTGTTGGAGTCAACCAAACAGGAACCCAAACAGCAAAAAGAAGAGCTACAGCAGAGCGTTTCTCATTCCGATGATAGTTTTAGGATCAGTCTCGGTTTGCTAAACGGAAACTCATCCTACGATGCCACTGCCACAGAAGAAGCAGAGTTCAATCGCCTGATGAAAAAGAAAAAGGCTAAGCGCAAGCGAGGCTTTCATTTATAATTCACTTTTTATTAACACTTTTAATTCAATTATTTATGGTTCAAAAAGATTTAATTCTTGATTTCAATCTCTACTTGTGTGAGAAGTTTGGCTACAGAGAAAGCTGTAGCGTGATGCAAAATGCCAACGGCTTTTGTGTGGACATCCGCGAACGTGATTTAGACTGCTATATCCGTTTCTGGGAGTATAGCTGTGGAAGAGGCAACTTCCCCGACTGGTCTATCATCATTGTGCGCAGTAACTTCAAGAAGAACCAAGAAGAAAGCCTGAAAGACTTAGCCCGGTTCTTCAAGGAGTACATGCCACGCTACGGTTACAAATACCTCTGTACTGAAGATGATGACTACAAGTACTATCAGACACTTGGTTTGAAGTGTATAATGGACGGTTTTTGTCCCAATTATGCACTAGCACTGAAAGATTTGAATGTCTGAGACATAGTTTAGAGTTAAGGAGGGGGGGGAATTTTCCTCTCCTTTTCTCTTTCCGATACGCCCCATTATGAGAACGTGCCGTTTGAGGTGCCGGATAATTGGGTGTGGACGACATTAGGAGATATTTTTACCTTACAGGCTGGTAAAAATATTACAGCTAAAGATATTTACGACACTCCTGAGCCCAAACATTGTTTTCCTTGTTACGGCGGTAATGGTCTGAGAGGATATGTAAGTAATTACAATAAAGAGGGACATTACCCTTTAATTGGAAGACAGGGTGCATTATGTGGTAATATAAATGAAGCGCATGGGCAGTTTTATGCTACTGAACATGCCGTCGTTGTTGAAACATATTGTGAAACAGATATTGATTGGGTTATTAATGTATTGGTGTATTTGAACTTAAATCAATATGCAACTTCCACAGCACAACCAGGATTATCTGTAGCTACAATTAATGAAGTTGCCATACCTTTACCTCCAATAGAAGAACAGAAGAGAATATCTAAAAGTTTGGATAAATGGTTCTCTTTAATTGATATTATCGAGAATGGGAAAGCAGATTTGCAGACAATTATTAAACAAGCCAAGAGCAAAATTCTCAATCTTGCCATTCACGGAAAACTCGTACCGCAAGACCCGAATGACGAGCCAGCCATTGAACTTTTAAAACGCATAAATCCCGACTTCACACCTTGTGATAACGGGCATAGTGAGAAGTTACCTCAAAGTTGGTGTTTATCTAGGCTAAAAGAGTTATGTTCTTTTTTATCAAGAGGAAAATCACCAAAATATTCGGATAACGACAAAACGATACCTGTATTTGCACAGAAATGTAATTTAAAAGAAGGCGGTATTTCTCTCGAACAAGCACGATTTTTAGACCCTTCCACAATTTGCAAATGGAGTGAAGTTTATAAATTGCAAACTGGAGACATTCTTATTAATTCTACAGGTACAGGGACTGTCGGAAGAACCCGTTTGTTCAATGAAAGTTATTTGGGACAATATCCATTTGTTCTTCCTGATTCACATATTTCTGTTGTAAGAGCAAAAGCAGGAATTATCCCCCAATATTTATATGCCTATATTTCATCCAACAAAATACAACAGTATATAGAAGATAATCTTGCTGGTAGCACTAATCAAAAGGAACTATATATTGGTGTATTAGAACAAATGGAAATTTTTGTTCCTCCATCAGCCGAGCAACAACGCATCGTCCAAAAGATAAAAGAACTGTTTTCTGTGCTTGACAACATTCAAAACGCCTTAGAAGTGTAAATAAATACACTTCTAAGGGCTGATGTAACTTTACCAAATTACCACTTTATCCACAATCTTTTGTTGTTCGTTGGCAGTTCTACGAAGATAGATACGAGTAGTTTCTATGCTTTCATGCCCCATAAGGTCGGCAAGTAGAGCGAGGTCGTTAAAGCGGTCAAGGAAATTTTTGGCGAAACGATGACGGAATGAATGAGGATAAACTACCTCCTTGTTCATTCCGTATTTTTCGGCAAAATGTTTGAGCTGGGAAGCAATACCACGAGTAGTAATACGCTGTCCGAAGCGGTTCAAGAAGATATAACCAGATGTTAAACCTCGGTTCTTCAACCATTTCTCTGCTTCCGTCCGTAAGTTCTTGGGAATGTATAGCCGTCGAATCTTTCCGCCTTTGCTATACAAATCAAGATAGCCCACTTTGATATGTTCCGCTTTGATGTGAAGCAATTCGCTTACACGCGCTCCAGTGGCAGCCATAAACCACACGATGAAATACCACTCCTCATAACCGTCAGCTTTAAGCTGGGCTTTGAGAAATTTGTAATCGGCATCGCTGATTACATTTTCCAAGAAGTTTTTCTGTTGCACTTTTACGAACTTCACTTTTAGTTTTTCTTGTTTCGTAAATTCCAAATACTTGTTGATACCTTGCAACCGCAGGTTCACTGTCTGCGGCTTGAAGTGTTCTACCAGATACCCCTTGTATGCCAAAAGGTTCTTCTTGTTCACTTCCCCATACTGATTGAGAAAATACTGTACCGTCCACACATAGGAAGTGACGGTGTTCTTGGCAAGATTTGTCTTTGCCAAATGATTTTTGAATTTTGTTACCATATTGCATTGATTTATAATGAATACGGTTACAATATAGCAAAACGTATCGGGCATTATACGCAGTTGCCTGATGGATGGCAAATTGCATTTATGCAAACCTTATGCAATTTAACCGATGGAGAAAAGCAAAGTGGCATTGAAAGAATTAATCTTGATGTAAAGTTTTTGCGTGGAGAACGGGATGCAAAGACTTTGACTTCCGGCAAGTTTGTAGCTGCAAACTCTCTCTTGATTCTAGTTGATGGCGAGAACTCTGGTGAGGTTTTTCGGACTCCGATTGACGGCTATCAAGGTAGTACTTTCAAACAGTTGCTTATCAGCGGAAATATGAACGAAGAATATGTACTACAAGTTATCAACTTGTATAGGAAAGTCTTGCGAGAAAGTAAAGTTGGTTCTGCCATTCCTCACTTGAACAAGAAACTATTCAAATCGATAGAAGTTCCTATTCCACCTTACAAGGAACAACAAAGGATTATAAAGGCTATAACTAAAGCGTTTATGTCTTTGGATTTGATAATGGAGAGTTTATAAGCTCCCTATTATCAAATCCAATTGAGAAAACAAGGTCTGTATTTTAAACTTAATTCGTTTTTGTTCTGCTAATGGAGGTAACATTATTTTTATAGAACGCATATCGGTTTGCGTAAGTTTCAAGCGTGTACTCCCATTTACGTACTCAGAATAATCAATTTGATTAAGTGAGTACTGTAGAAATTCAAAATCAATTTTAGGAGATAGGATATGAGCATGATTATTTACCCAGCTTTTTCCACTAATAGAATATGCCTTAATCGCATTTTTATCAAGGAATGGTGCACCATCTTCACCAAGCAATAAATAATGGCCATTTACAACATAGTCGTCTATTAGCCCAACTTGACCTGTTGCACCATAATAAGGGTACAATTCATTGATTTGCCTATTCTTTATGCGTGAATCTCGTTCACTAGCATTAATAGGTTTTCGTAAATTATCCAATATGTCTGCTACTTGTTCAAGCCTACAAACCGTCCATCCATCAAGCAACTGCGTATAATGCCCGTTATCACAAGGTGTAAAGTCGGGATTTATGCGCTTTAAGAGTTCTATAGCAGGTTCGTCATTCGGGTCTTGCAGCACAAGTTTGCCATGTATCGCAAGGTCAAGAATTTTATTTTTAGCTTGCTTGATTATAGTCTGCAAATCATCTTTTCCAGTTTCAATGATGTCAATCAAAGAAAACCACCTTTCTATTTCAGTTACAATGCGGTGTTGTTCAGCAAGAGGTGGTAGAGGAATTAGTATTGATTTTATTAAATCTGTATTAAGATTTGGTTGAGCCGCACCTTGGTCTATTTTTCTAAAACTATCTGTTTTTGATTTAAGAAGCCAATATAAATACAACTGTATTTCTTCGTTTAGATAAAGAAAAGCAGCAATACCATCGTTAAAAGTAGTCGAAAAAGTAGTAATTTTAGGTACGCCTAAAGTTGCTCCACTATTTGTCAATAATAATGTTCCGTCATTAACAAATCTGGTCTTTTTTAAGCCAGCTTCTTTTATTGTATATTCTGCTTTATATACATATATCCCAGCATCTTTAGTTAAATCTGCTACTTTTAAGAAGGGAATAGCTCCATTATAATATTTTTCATCTCCAGCAGGACGTGGAGATCCACCTCTAACAACATCACATAATTCATCTATGGTCGTCCACACCCAATTATCCGGCACCTCAAACGGCACGTTCTCATAATGGGGCGTATCGGAAGTCTTTGCAGACTTCTTACTCCGCTTAATTTTGCCTTCTTTTATCAATCGCTCTTTTTCCGCTTTGATGCGTTCGAGCAAAACGGAAGCAGGTTCATCGTTTGGATCTTGCGGTACAAGTTTCCCACGTATCGCAAGGTCAAGTATCTTTTGACGTAATGTTTTTGTATCCATCGTTGTATTTCTGTTTGTAATTGTACATCCCCAAATTGCACAATTACTATTCATTTTCTTCCAGTTTCTTTAATTCCTCATTTTCTTCAAACTCTTCAATCCACTCCTTCACCTTGGCTTGCAATAAAGCCTTGTTGGGAAGATAGAGTTGATAAGCAGAAGCATAGATGTTAGCGTCTTTAGGCAAGGTAAGCTCCACAAGTGCATCGTTCTTCTCCCTGCACAGCAGAATGCCAATTGTCGGCTTTTCAAAGTCTTGTTTGACATAGCGGTCGTAATAGTTGACATACATCTGCATCTGTCCGAGATCTTGGTGAGTAAGTTTGTCTATTTTCAAATCTATAAGCACATAGCATTGTAGCAAACGATTGTAAAACACCAAGTCAACAAAGAAATGTTGCTCATCAAATGTGAACCTTTTCTGCCTTGCTTCAAAGAGGAACCCTTTGCCAAGTTCTAATAGGAATTGCTGCATCTTGTTGATAATGGCATTCTCCAATTTAGACTCTGAGTAAACTGCATCGGGTTTCAGACCAAGAAACTCTAATGTGATGGGATTCTTGATGATGTCCGATGGTTTACCAATAGTTTGCCCTTCTTTAGCCAACCGCATTACTTCATCTTTGTTACGGCTCAAAGCCAATCTCTCATAAAGACAGCTTCCTACTTGACGGCTGAGTTGTCTTTTAGACCATTGTTGTTGAGTACATTCTATTTCATAGAAACTGCGGGCATCCGGATTTTCCACCCTCATCAGTATAAGATAATGAGACCATGAGAGAGCGAATGTCGGCTCAGAGATACATTCCTCTGACTTCGGATAATCGGCTAACCACTGGTTAGCCTTTTGGTTCGACTTTGGACAACCACTGGTTAGCCCTTTAGAAAAGACAATATAAAACTGCCGTATATTTTTAAGCGTTGAATACGACCATCCATCACCCAGCCTATCAGTCAGGCGCTGGGAAAGTTCTTTCAGTACCGCCTTTCCATATTCGGCTCTTATCTCTCCCTTTTGCTCATATTCTACTATATATTGTCCGATATGGAACTTAGTATAGACCTCAGCAATATTGACGGCTGTTGCCACACGTTCCCTTGCCTGAGTGACAAGGTCAACAACCTTAAGGAACAGGTCGTTTATATCTTTATCATTTGTGCTAATATCTTTTCGCATAGCTCAATTTTCTTCAATATTTGCAAGCAGTTTTTCAAGTTCAGTCACCGCCCTACTGATGGTCTGGCTCTTATCCTTGATGTCAGCCATCAGTTCTGCCAATGAACGGTCGTCCACTTCACCACCTTGCTTTATCCAAGTAATATCAAGACTGGTTTTATCTCGGGCTGTAATCTCATCCACCGAGTATTTACGCCAACGACCTTGCGGATTATTTTCTGCATCGTATGTCTCTACTCGATTATTGTAGCAAGAAACAAAATCATCTAAATGATGCCGTTCCAGTTTATTGGTGGCAAGCGTATGCTTTATATCTGTACGGTAGTCATAAAACCATATTTCTTTGGTCGGTTGCCCTTTGCTAAAAAACAACACGTTTGCTTTTACGCCTTGGGCATAGAAGATGCCTGTAGGCAAGCGCAAGATAGTATGCAGATTGAAATCCTGTAATAAACGTTTGCGAATGGTCTCACCTGCTCCGGCCTCAAAGAGGACATTATCAGGAAGCACCACCGCTGCACGTCCTCCTGTTTTGAGCATAAGCATCATATGCTGGAGGAAATTTAACTGGTTATTCTTGGTCTCCACATAGAAATCCGGACGATTGATATCCACAGAGCCTGCCGGACGAGTACCGAAGGGAGGATTAGCAAGTATCACATCAACAAGTGTTGAAGGCTCTTTTTCCAAAGAATCTTCACACACAATCGGACTACGGTCTGTTCCTATACCATGCAAATATAGATTCATGGAAGCAAGCGTTACCACCAAAGGTGTATTATCCACACCATGCAAAGCCTTATCACGCAAGAAATCACGTTTTTCTTTACTTGCTGACTGCTCTTTCATGTAGTCATAAGCCGTAAGCAAAAATCCACCAGTACCACAAGCAGGATCACAAACCGTTTCCCCCATTTGCGGATTGATACAATCTACCATTGCCTGAATAAGCGGACGAGGCGTAAAATACTGTCCTGCACCACTTTTCTTGTCTTGCCCGTTCTTTTCAAGAATACTTTCATAAATAGCACCTTTCACATCACCGTCCATGATGAGCCATTGCTCTTCATTAATCATGGTGATAACCTTTTTCAGATAAACAGGCTTATCTATCTTATTCTGAGCCTTCGTATAAATCGTACCTATCAGATTATCCTGCTCACTAAGCAGCTTAAGAGTTTCTTCGTATTGTTTGACCAAATCTAACCCATCAAAGGAAATCAAATCGTTCCATTGATACCCTGTCGGGATTGCCGAATCCTCTCCAAACATTTCTACATTCTCAGCATCCATCTTCAAAAATAGAAGATAGGTCAGTTGGGTGATATAATCGGTGAAACCGATACCTTGTCCGGCAAGTGTGGTTGCCAAATTCCATACTTTTTTGGTGAGCGATTGCTCTGTTGCATTATTTGTTGCCATTTTCTTATGCTGCTTTTCTTAATACTACAAATGTGTAAAGTGAATGAAGCGCTTCGTCTGCTTTCTGCATACCGCCAAACGCCCTAATCATTTGGGCTGCATGGGTCGCATCATCTTCACGAATATCCCTGACCGTACAAGCTCCATTAGAAGCAATGTAATCCACAATATGACTGATAACTTCACGTTGTTTGTCAGTTATTTCACGCTGGGTTTGTCCCAACCACAAGTTGAAATATTGCTTGGATGTAGTGACTACACTATCCAATCTCTCTATTTGACGGAAAGCAAAGCGTACCAGTTGTATGATGTTTGTTAGGGCATCGCTTTCTTCTTTAGTAGTAGAACACTTTACTTTGTTAGGAGAAAGAATGGCATACGAGTTCCATATTTGTTTTGGGGTAAAATGATTGTTTGCCATTTTCAGTTTATTCTCCAAATCTTTCAACATTGAATAAGTTATCGGTTCACCTTCATTGTTATAGATAATGCGTAGAGCTTCTATTTCATCCGCATTATCTTTACAAAATTCCTCAAATGCCTCCGTTGTGTTTTTTGCGTCTTCAATAGAGAACCCTTTTGAGATAAGTGTATCTTCGCCTAGCATCAACGTATTGACGAATCCTGCTGCAAGTATAAGGAAGTATTTCCGAGCATCTGCATGATTGGCAAGCGGAGACACCAGCCCCTTACGTTCATTATTAGATTCATTCGTACTAACAAACAGTGGGAGAATGCCTTTTTCAAGCGCATCATATATTCTGGCAGAGAGTTCTTTCATATCATCATGAGATAAACGAGCGAACTCTGCCCGTTGCGAATCATCCGCTTTATTGTATATTCGTGCAAGCGTAGCTGCAAGTCGTTTGAGGTATTCATCAGGAATATAGCCATGACTGATACGTTCCAACAACTCCTTCAGCGTAATAGTTTTAGTAGTCGGTTCATCTGTTGCAGTTGGAATTGCCTTTTCATGTTCCGTCACACCTACTGCATCAACTAAATAGAAACAATCCTTGCTAAATGCGTTTGGAGTGACGTTGCGCAATTGTTCATCACCGATAGTACGCACTCCACGCCCCTTCATCTGAATATAAAGCGGAAGGGATTCTACATCACGCATAAACATTACTACTTCCAATGGCTTTACATCTGTTCCAGTAGCAACCAACGTGCAAGTTACTGCTATACGGAAATCCTTGTCGTTACGGAATTGGCGTATTAGTTCGTTGCTATCACCTGCCGAATAGGTGATTTTCTGAACAAATCGGTCATCCGTTCTTCCGAACACCTCCTTGGCTATTTGTACAATATTGGTAGCGTGTGCTTCATTAAGAGCAAATATCAAGGTTTTAGGCAAATAATCCATATTTGGCTCACGCTGAGGGTCATTGAAGAGTTCGGTATAAACCACATCCCGATAAGTCGAAAGAATCAACTTTATCTGTGCCGGATTGATAACACTCCGATTAAGTTCTTTATTGGTGTAGGTCTTGGTCTCCTTGCTGCTCACAGTCTTGACCTCACCCGTATATCTTGTTTCTTCCTTTACTTTCTCACCCTCTAATATAGCTCCTCCGGTTTCTGTAACTTGGGTTTTTATTCTGTACACCCTGCAATCTACATTCACACCATCAACGATACTTTTTTCTAATGTATAGTTGACAATGCGATTGTTATTGAAAAATGCCATTGTTTCGGGAATAGGTGTCGCAGTCAAACCAACCAATTTTGCCGTATCGAAATACTCCAACACCTTACGCCAATTTCCATAAATGGAGCGATGGCACTCGTCTATAATAATCATATCAAAGTAGTCGTGCGGTAAGTTGGGATTAGGAGGCAAGGTTACTTCCTCTACGGGTTCGCTTTCATCATCGTCATCATTATCCTCAATAGTTTCTCCTTTCAAGAATGAGAATAGACGTTGTATTGTAGAAATAACGACATTGCTATCAGAAGGAATAGAAGACGAGCGAAGGCGATTGACCGTAAAGATAGTATTAAAAGCATCCCCGTTCTCTGTCAGACGGAAAGTTCCAAATTCTCCCTCGGCTTGTTTTCCAAGATTATTTCGGTCAACAAGAAACAACACTCTACGCATGGGTGTATAAGAAAGCATCCGATAGGCAGCAAGACAAGCCGTATATGTTTTACCCGCACCAGTGGCAAGAACCATCAACGCTCGATTTTGCCCAGCACGGAAACTCTTTTCAAGTTCTGTCACTGCTTCATACTGGCAATCACGAAGCCCCTTCCTTTTCAATGTCGGAAGTCCGGCAAATGTATCCTCAATCCCCAATTTCTTGACCAATTCATGTGGCGTAGGGATAGCCATTATTGGCTTGAAATAAGAATCTGGTTCACGGAAATCACAGAAATATAGTTCCTTACCATTCGAGGTAAAGATAAAAGGCAATGGCTTTTGGTATGTCTGATAGATATTCGGAACACTTCTTGCGTATAAGGCGGCTTGCTCGCATACTTTTGAAGCAAAAGCATCCGTTTCTTCACGTTTAGCTTCAAGCACACCCACTGCTTTCCCATTAATAAAAAGGAAATAATCTGCTTCAAGATTTCCTTTCAATAAACCTTCTCTTATGGCTACAGCCGTACAAGTAGGTTCATAATCATCCCTATTGACTACTTCCCAACCTGCATCAGCAAACCACTGGTCTATCTTTTTTCTTGCTTTTTCTTCAGGAGTCATGTTCTTGATATTGTATATTATCGGAAGTTCATAGACACATCTGCAATAAGTTGCAAAAGGATCCAGAACCTTCCAAGCTAATTAAATACTATTGTAACCTTTCCTTTTTATCGGTTATCAAATCTTTCAAATCGACTTGTAATATCTCCGCAATCTGTTGCAAGGTCTCCAAATTAGGCTGAATTCGATTACAGGCATAGGCATTGACCATGCTAAAACTCTTATCGAGCTGTTTAGCTAACCACGTTTGAGAAATACCTTTTTCGGATAAAACAGTCTTTATTCTATTCAGTTTCATTCTTTAATATGATTTTATAGTGCAAATGTAGCGAATTATATTCGATAATTCGGGTCTTTTTTGTATTTTTGTACGCAAAAACATAAGCATATGGGACATAAATGTTATATTTCTTTTAAAACAGAAGATAGTTGGTATAAACGAGAAATACAAAAATGGAGTGCCAATGAAAAAGTTGACATGATAGACAAGTCGCTAAATACCCCTATTAATTCTGAAGACGAAGACTATATTATGCGAAAAATCAGAGAAGATTATTTGTCTGATTCAACGGTTACAATCTTCTTGATTGGGGCACAGAGTGCAGAGACTTTGGGGTGGAAAGAACAGAAATTTATAAAGAGAGAGCTACAAGCGTCATTGTATAATAGCGAAGGTAATACTCGAAACGGAATTTTAGGAGTTGTATTACCTTCAATGTATGATTCAATATACAAAGGACAACATATATGCTCTATCTGTGGTAAAAGTCATAATACTGTAGCTATTAACGATGCGACTACTATTAAAGAATTTAGTAAAAATTATTACTTAAATAATCACGGAAAATGTGCATATGATGAAGATGATCGATTTTGCATCTTAGTTAAATGGGATGACTTCAAATGTAATCCTAACGCTTATATTGAACAAGCATTCAATAAGCGCAATCATCCTATAGCAAGTGAAGTAATTGTTAGACCTAAATGAATTTATAAATAATGGAAAGGAATTTATGTTTTATAGTAATGGGATTCGGCAAGAAAAAGGATCCAGATACTAACCGTACTATTGATTTAGATGCTACGTATAAAAAAATAATCCGTCCTGCCGTAGAATCCGCTGGATGCAAATGCATACGCGCTGACGAGATTGTAGAATCTGGAATAATTGATAGAAGTATGTATGCACTCTTATATTACGCTGACATTGTTATTGCAGACATATCAACTTTTAACCCTAATGCAATATACGAATTAGGAGTACGTCATGCATTACGTCCATATTCTACGATAATCATTAAAGAAGATGAAGGGAAAATACCGTTTGATATTGGACACGATAGAATAATAAGTTACAAACATTTAGGAAATGAAATTTCAGAAGCAGAAGCAAAGAAATGTATTCCGCAGCTTCGAACTTTAATTCAAAGTGTCATCAATGAGCCTAAAACGGATAGCCCACTTTATTCTTACATTCATCAAATAAAAAAACCGGAAATTTCAGAAGAAGAAATCTCCAGTATCATTGGTGAATTGAAAAATAATGAAGATTCTATTTATGCTTTGACTGAGATGGCGAAAGATAATATGGCAAAAGGTGATTTTGTCAAAGCAGAACAATTGTGGGAGAAATTGTGTTCTAAAACAGAAAATGAAAAATACTATATTCAACAACGAGCGTTGTGCCGTTACAAAAGTGAAGTACCATCTACACAAAGAGCGTTGACCGATGCTATGCTAATAATGGCGAAAATAGGAAACCAAACAGATACAGAAACTCTTGGAATTTTAGGAGCAATAAATAAAAGATTATGGGAAATAACATCCGATAAAAGTTATCTTAACTCAGCCATAGATTCATATAAAAAAGGATGGAATCAATATAAAGATTATTATACAGGTGAAAACTATGCAACTTGTATGTATATAAAATCATTGCATGAGATATCAGAAGAACTAAAGACACATTCTATAGTTGAAGCCAAACTCACATATGCTGAGATTATTGATATAATTCTGAAATCTCTTGAAGACCCAGAAGCCGAAGAGTTGCTTTGGAAATATGCTTCTTTATCTAATGCCTATCTTGCATTAGGCAACCATGCTGAAGCTGAAAAGTATGAGAGACTATTTCACGACCAGCAACCCTTACAATGGCAAATAGATAGTTTCGAGAAAACAAAATCAATTTTAAAGAAATAAAAACATGGCTAAAACATATAAAATTTTCATTAGTCATTCTTGGTCACATGTAAATGACTTAAAATCGTTAAGAAACCTTCTCGAATCAAGAGGGTACTTTAATGTTGAATTTACAGAATTTCCACCAACAGATTCTATAAATTCAATGAATACATATTACATAAGACAGCGAATCTCAGAAAGAATAGCGGCTTCGGATATTGTTTTAGGTATCGCTGGAATCTATGCTTCATATAGTGATTGGATGAAATGGGAGCTTGACAAAGCTATAGAAAAAGGAGTTCCAATTATTGGGGTAATCCCAAGAGGACAAGAGCGAATTTCTGCTATTGTAAATGATAGAGCCGACGAAATTGTTCATTGGAATACAGAAAGCATAGTATCTGCTATACGAAAACATGCGAAATGATATTACGATGGTCAATTTCGATGAATACATCCAGCAAGGCGAACCGCAAAAGCGTGAAAGAGGCTATGCTTGGCAAACGGCAATAGGACTTCAAGCGGTAGATGGCTTGAAGCCCTCGGATTATCTTATTGAAACTGCTCGCAAGCATATTGAGGGAGACATAACCATTGATGAAGTACAACAACTTATCAAGAGTTACTACGATTCAAAAGACATTCGTACTGAAAAGGATAACGAAACAGAAGAAGCGGATAAAGTTTCTGCCAATATAACCAAACTATTGAATGAGCGTTCATTTGCTTTTACCGTAGCCGGATTGACCGCCATTCATCGGCGGATATTTGATGGAGTATTCAAGTTTGCCGGACAAATCAGAGATTACAATATCACCAAAAAAGAATGGGTGCTTCGTGGCGATACGGTATTTTATGTATCTGCTCCCGACATTCGCAGAGCCATAGAGTATGATCTTGAACAAGAAAAGGCGTTTGATTATACAGGATTAGATATAGACCAAATTGTCACTCATATTACCCAATTCGTATCCGGGTTGTGGCAGATTCATCCGTTTGGAGAAGGCAATACCCGAACAACAGCAGTGTTCACCATCCAGTATTTACGCTCGATGGGATTCAATGTCGAGAACGACCTTTTTGCCAATCATTCTTGGTATTTCCGTAATGCTTTGGTTAGAGCCAATTATCAAAACATACAAAAAGGCATCAAAAGAGAGCCTGTGTATTTAGAACGATTCTTCCGAAATCTATTGATAGGAGAAAACAATGAATTGAGGAATCGTTTCATGGTGGTTAATGCCCCCGAAGACATGGGTATCTCCACCCCGACAAGTACCCCGACAAGTACCCCGACAAGCTTAGATAATCCATTACAGATAGATAATGAAAATATCAACCGTTTAATAGAGGTACTTGCAAACAATAGATTATCAGTCAAAGAGATGATGGCAGCCGTAGGTTTAAAGAACCGTGAAAATTTCATGGAATACTCTCTCAATCCAGCCATAAAAGAGGGATTTGTTTCTATGCTCTACCCAGACAAGCCCCGTCATCCTCGTCAGAAATACATGTTGACGATTAAAGGATTGGCGGTGTATAACTCCAATAATATGAAATAATGATAGACGAGAACAATATACCCTCTATTCAACCCGACTTTGAACGGATTAAAAAGCAAGATAATAAAGGTTTAGAGTATTGGACTTCTCGTGAGTTGTGCACCGCATTAGGCTATGGCACATACCAAAAATTCAATCGTACTCTAAACAAAGCTATCGCCATAGCCAATAAGAAAGGTTGTAACACTATCAAGCATTTTAATCCTACGTTTGAGATGGTCAAACTAAATTCCGGCTCCTTTCGTAAGGTGGAGAATATACATCTATCACGAATCGCTTGTTTGATGATTGCTGAAAATGCCGATAGTAAGAAGCCACAAGTACAGATAGCAAAAGAATATTTCAAACAAGAAATATCAACTCCTGAATTAATAGACAACAGTCTATCTTCCAACATATTGCTATACAAGACGAAACAAGGAGAAAGCCGTATAGAGGTCATCTTCAATAATGAAACATTTTGGATGTCGCAAAAGCGAATGGCCGATTTGTTTGGTGTTGAAACGAATACGATCAATAACCATCTGAAAGAGATATTCAAAAGCGGAGAATTGGAGGAGAGTTCAGTTATTCGAAAAATTCGAACAACTGAACTTGATGGCAAGAACGATGATACATTGTTCTACAATTTGGATGCGGTTATTGCTGTTGGGTTTCGTGTGGGCAGTTATCAAGCGGGCCAATTCCGGATGTGGGCTACATCGGTTCTAAAAGAAATGATCATAAAAGGATTTGTATTGGATGATGAACGCTTGAAACAGGGCAAACATTTTGGCAAAGATTATTTTGACGACCTATTAGAACGTATCCGAGAAATACGAGCTTCAGAACGTCGGTATTATCAGAAAATCACCGATGTCTATGCCGAATGTAGTGCCGATTATGATCCTAAGGCTGAGACCACCCTACAATTCTTCAAGAGGGTGCAAGATATGATGTATTGGGCTACTTCCCATCAAACGGCAACCGAAATCATCTATTCAAGAGCAGATGCCCAAAAGCCCCACATGGGACTTACCACGTGGAAAAACGCTCCTGACGGCAGAGTCCAAAAGTCGGATACAATTATCGCCCAGAATTACTTGTCCGACAAAGAAGTCTCAGCTTTCAATCGTCTATCAACCGCATTCCTTGATTTGGCCGAACTTCGTGCCGAACGGCAAATCATCTCCACAATGGCAGATTGGAAAAAGCAATTGGATGATTTCCTGACTCTATATGAGTATGACAAATACAATGAGGCTGGCACCATTTCTGCCGAACAAGCGAAAGAAAAGGCATACGCTGAATATGATAAATTTCGCTTTATACAAGACAAGGAGTTTCTTTCAGATTTTGATAAAGAAATCAAGGTATGGAAAGAAAGAGGATTGTTTGGTAATTAGCAGAAATGTAAATACACAATCAACTGAAAATCAATTTATGTCAAAAGCAAAGCTAAAAAAACACTTGTTGTCACTTACAAAAGAACAGATAACCGACATTGTTCTTGAACTATATGATGCACGTGAAGAGGCAAAAGATTATCTGGAGTTTTATCTTGCCCCAGATTGCAATGCTGAATTGGAAAAGAGCAAAAAAGCTATCCGAAACGAGTTCTTCCCAACTCGTGGATTTTCCGAAAAGCCGTCATTTGCCAAATGTAGAAAAGTCATTTCCGATTTTCAAAAGCTAAAACCGGAGCCGACCTTTGTTGCCGATTTAATGTTGTTCTATATCGAACAAGGATGCGAATACACACTTGAATTTGGCGATATGTGGGAACAGTTCTATACAACACTGGAGGGAAATTTCGACAAGGCTATGCGCTTTATCTTTCTCAACGGATTGTTAGCCAATTATTACGAACGGATTGAAAAGCTTATTGATAACGTATCGGATTGTGGCTGGGGATTTTATGATACATTGCAAGATATTTATTCTGAATATCGGTAGTGGTTCTTAATCCTACACAAAAAGCAAGGAACTAAGCCTATACACATAATGCACAGATTTAGTTCCTATCCCTTTAATTTACTTCATTGATTCCCGAATAATACGCAAAGTTTCTTTCTTATACTCCTTGCGGTCATATTCAAATCCTCTACACATCCAAC
>OOCP01001426.1_pt1 | contig 24467 bp, 31 predicted proteins | sample 1671511 | NCBI WGS metagenome assembly OOCP01 (sample SAMN06348164, study PRJEB24527) | human gut metagenome | biome: human gut; feature: ankylosing spondylitis patient; material: feces | host: Homo sapiens | place: China | collected 2015-10 | reverse complement strand
GGGCGCTCCAAAACGGTTACGATTACAATGCGCCATACGGAAAACTCACTATTGACCGCATCGACGTGAACAAGGGATACTCCCCCGAAAACTGCCGCTGGGTTGATATGAAAGTCCAAGCGCACAATCGGCGGAGCGGGAGAGCCAGCGATGGGCGTTACACCGCAGCCGCCAGAAAGAGAGGTGATGCCACATGACAAACAGAGAGCAGCCTGGTAAGGGCTTCGGCCTTCTGTTTGAATAGCCCCGAAATGGGGTGTGGTTAGGTAAGACCCTAACAGCAATCGCAATCATGGGCGCCCTGTACCAGCAGCACCGCATCGAGCGGGTGCTGGTAGTAGCCCCGACCAGCGTGTGCAGCGTCTGGCCGCACGACCTGCAGCAGTTCGCCGCTTTCCCCTACCACTGCGAAACCCTGCTGGGAGAAAAGAAAAAGCGCCTGGAAGGTCTGGACGCCTTGGAGGTCTGGCCTTTCGCCTCGCTCAAGATCGCGGTCATCAACTACGAGAGCACACACCGGGACGGAATCTTTGACGCCCTGGTGGAGTACGACGCCGACCTGATAATCTGCGACGAGAGCCAGCGCATCAAGAACCACAGCGCCGCACAGAGCAAAACCCTGCACAAGCTCGGCGACAAGGCCCGCTATAAACTGGCCTTGAGCGGGACCCCGGTGCAAAACAACGCGGTGGACTTGTACAGCCAGTACCGCTTTTTAGACTCGGCGGTCTTCGGCTCGAACTTCTTCGCTTTCCGAAACCGCTACTGCGTGATGGGAGGATACGGACAACATCAAATCATAGGTTACAAGCACATGGAGCAGCTCATACAGAAAGAACACTCCATAGCCTACCGTGTAACCAAAGCCGAATGCCTCGACCTCCCGCCGCAGACCTTCGAGAACCGATATGTGAAGTTCAGCCCGGCGGAGCGCAAGCTCTACGACCAACTCCGAAAATCCAGCTTTGCAGAGCTTGCGGGTGGCGACAGCATAACTGCGACCACGGTGCTGACCAAAATGCTCCGCTTGATGCAGCTCACCGGCGGCTTCACACAGACCGACGACGGCACCCGCCCGCAGCAGATCGGCACGGCCAAGCTGGACGCCTTGGAGGACATTCTGGACGACTACGTCCAGGAGGCCGGGCAGAAGCTGGTGGTTTTTGCCCGGTTCCGCCCCGAGATCGCAGCCATTGAAAACCTGCTCCGAAAGAAGGGCATCAAGTACGGCTCGATCTACGGCGACGTTCCGCAGGCAGAGCGCGGAGCCATAGTGGACGACTTCCAGCAGAACCCGGAAACCAAGGTCTTTGTAGCGCAGATCCAAACAGCCGGCCTCGGCATAACGCTTCACGCCGCCAGCGCCGCAGTTTTTTACAGCCTCGACTTCAACATGAGCAACTACGCCCAGGCACTCGCTCGGATTCACCGTATTGGGCAACACACCCTGCTCCACCTCGACCCGATGCACCCCGCCGCCCCGATCATGCGCCTGCGGTACATAGAGTGCCGCAGCTGGCGGGCGACGGAACTGCGAACCTACTACTGCCACAGCAGAGCCTTTGAACTGGAAACCCGGGCCATAGACGACCTGCTCCAGGTTCCAGAGGTTCAGGAAGCAATAACAAAATGGGAGGAAATGCACAGTGACACTTGAGGAAGCCTGCCGCCTGCTCGACCCGAACACAACAGCAGAGGAACTGGCGAAAATCGAATACTACAACGGCTTCAACGGCAAAAAGGCCTGCATTGAGGCCATCGACGAAGCCTGTACCCTGCTGGTGGATTTCGCCCGCAGCCATAGCAAGGAGGATAAAAAGTAAATGGACTGGATTTGTGGATTTTTGACCGGCAGCATTGCAGGTTGTATTTTGGGCTTGGTGCTTGCACCTTGCCGCAAGGAAACGGCGGTGGCTGTAACCAGTACTCCGCGCTGGGGTGGCGTATTGCGGATGGATTGGAGCCGCTGCGAGTTCCCTGGCCCGCCTGATGGATGGAACCCCGCAGATCACCCGCTGGAAGCAGAGGGCGAAGCACTCAACTCGGTAGGAGGTGGCGCAGAATGAGGAACCTTGAACGATTGGCGCTGGTCGGCGCCCTGGCAGCAGCGGTTTTTGTGGAAGGTTCGCTGAACGCCCGGGTCAAAGACCTGGCGCAGCAGCGGGACATCTACCAAAGCCGCTCCGCCAACTGGGAGCGGGACGCCCTCAACTGGCAGACCGAGGCGCAGGAGGCAGAAGCTCAGGTCGCAGACCTCAAGAACGACCTGGAAGCAGCGCAGACCGGCCCCGCTGGGTTCAGCGCAGTATACCTCGGGGAGTTCAACTGCACTGCCTACTGTTCGGAGCAGTACGAGCATATCTGCGGCACCGGGGACGGGATCACTGCAAGCGGCGCCCCGGTACAGGCTGGCGTGACCGTGGCAGCAGACCCGGACATTTTGCCCCTCGGCTCTGCGGTATACATTGAGGGCGTTGGCCTGCGGTACATCCAGGACACCGGCAGCGCCGTGAAGGGTAAAGCCTTGGACGTGGCTGTGGACACCCACAGCGAGGCACTCACCTGGTCTGGGTACGGAACGCACCGGGTCTGGCTGCTTGAGGTTGAGTAAATAGGAGGTACAACATGGACGAAGTACGACTGATCGACGGAAACGCTCTTGAACAGGAAATGCGGGAATTTGCGGCGCAGATATTCGTCGGCTGCCACAGAACCACAACCGACAGTGAAGAAGCTGTGCATACCTGCGCAGACATGGTGAGCGAGGCCCCGACCATTGACCCGGAAAGCCTGCCGCTAGTCTGGCGAAAATCCTCAATAGATCCTCCAGAGGAGGAGGACGGCGACGCCATAGGCGACGTTCTCACCGTAGCATATTACCGCGACATCCGCAACGGAATGTGGCTCACGAGCACTATGACTTGGTTTATTGTAGCAAGCCAACCGGAAAAATTTCCGCTCTGGATGCCGCTCCCCAAGCTGCCCGACCTCCCGGTGCCGGAAAGAAGGTGCATGATGGGAAATGACTAACCCCTGCTTCCACTGCACAGATCACCACCCGGTCTGCCACGATACCTGCGAACGGTACAAGGCCTGGCAGGAATTTCACGCCGCAGAGGTGGCGGACAAGCGCCGAAGGAATGACGCCTGCACCATCCACAAGAACGACTTCGACGAGGAATTCTGGCACGGCAACCCGCAGCGGCGACGGAGGCGGCACAGATGAGCCGCCCCAAGGTTCAGCCGCCGCAGTTCATAGCGGTGACGGCGGACGAATACGAACTGACCCTCGGCGCCTTTGACACCGTCAAAGAGCTTGCAGCTTGGAGCGGTCACAAGGTCTTCGCCATATACCAAAGCATGGAGCATGGCCGCATACTACGAAAAGGCCCGGCCAAAGGCTGCAAGGTGCTGCGGTATACCGATGGACACTATACCTCCGGGATCCTGATACCGAAAACCCGGCACAAATAATAAAACCGCCTGCGGCAGGTACAACACCCCCCGCAGGCGGTTTTTATGCCCTCGGATATTCAGGAACGGCCTCCCACGAGAACGGAAATTCTTTGTCGGCCAGACCTTTGTATGCAGAACTCGGAGTGGGCGCTCCCAGTAAAAGGCACCGACACGATGCTCAGCAACTATAAAATCTCGACCATCAACAAGGCGGGCTCCGCCGCCTACGGTATGCGCCTGGTTCTCGTGGACGGCGGCAAATACAAGGATGCTATTGCTTCTCGTATGCGCCGCCCTAACGGCAAGGGTAGCTGGATGGTCTACAAGGGCGTTGACCAGGAATACTGCGAACAGGTCACCGCCGAACACAAGATCACCGAACGTGCCACCAATGGCACAGAGCGCACCCGCTGGGTGCCTAAGACCAGCCATCCAAACAACCACTTCCTCGACTGCGAGGTCTACGCCTACGCCGCAGCAGAAATGCTCGGCGTCCGCAGCCTCCACCTGCAGAACAAGAACAACGCCACCCAGCCGGAAGCGCAGCCCGCACCACAGCAGCGCACCGACGCCACCCCAGAGGAAACCTGGATTCATCAGAACGACGGCTGGTTTTAAGAAAGGAAACACGACATGGCAGATGAACCCATCAACTATGGCGACCCCGCCGCCCTTCTGACGGAAGTAAATAAAGCCATTGCCGCCGTCATGGTTGGAGGCCAGAGCTACAAAATCGGCTCCCGCTCCCTGACCCGAGCAAACCTCACCGAACTGCGGAGCCTCCGGGCAGACCTTACCGCCCAGGTAGAGGAACAGAACGGCTCCTCCCTTTTCCGTGATACGTTCGCTGCATTTTTTGAGGGGAGATAAAGCGCATGACATGGCTTGACAGGATCATTGAAACAATCTCTCCCCGGGCAGCCTATATGCGCGAGGGCTGGCGGCAGCAGCTCGGCCTTATCCGCGGTTCAGGCTATGACGCCGCAGACGGTGGCCGGCTGAATAAGAACTGGCGGGCGACCAACGAGGCCGCCGACATCACAGACCGTTACAGCCGGGACACCCTCCGCGCCCGCGCCCGAGACCTTGAGCGGAACTCGGACATTGCAAACGGCGTCCTCAAGGCTTTCAAGAGGAACGTGGTCGGCAACGGCTTCACCCTGCAGGCAAAGACCGGCGACGACGACCTCGACGATCAAATCGAAACCCTCTGGCGACGATGGACCCGGCGCACGAACTGCGACGTCACCCAGCAGCAGAGCTTCAACGAGCTTCTGCGCATGGCAGTCGTTCGGAAAAAGGCAGACGGCGGCATCCTTTTCAAGAAGTGCTATACCTCCGGCGGCCTGCTTCCTTTTAAGCTGCAGGCGCTGGAAGTAGACGAGCTTTCCCGCTCCGTGGCCTCGCCCAGGTACAAGGGAGATCGTGTCATTGGCGGCATTGAGTACAACGAGTACAACCGGCCCGTTGGATACTGGATTGAACAGTACAACATCGACGGCTGGGAAACGAACCAGCCCGTCTTCTACCCCGCCAAAGATATTATTTTCTATTACAGCAAGAGCCGACCTTCCCAGCTTCGAGAGGTCAGTGACCTCGCCCCGAGTTTGAGCCGCATCCGAGACGCCAACGAGTTTATCGCTGCCGTTTCGATGAAAGAGCGAATCGCCGCCTGCTTTGCCCTTCTCATCAAGAGAGCAGTACCCACCGGCGGCTTCCAGGGCGGCTCCCGGAACAACGCCGACAAAGACCGCACGTCCTACTCCGGCAAAATGCTGACCCCCGGCCTCATTTCGGAGATGAACGCCGGTGATGACGCAGTCACCATCAACCCCGGCAATGGCAGCAGCGAAGCAACCGGCTTTCTCAAGCTGCTGCAGCGCCTTGTGGGTGCAGGCCAGGGCTTGAGCTATGAATCCACCTCCCGGGATATGTCCGAAACGAACTACAGCAGCGCCCGCCAGGGTATGATTGAGGACGACCTCACTTATACCGAGGAAGTGGAGCTGCTGCAGGGCAAGCTCATGGTCGAGGTCTACGAAACCTTTTTGATTTCCGCAGTCCTCGCCGGAAAGCTCACTATCCCGGATTTTTGGAACGACCCACAGAAATATATGGAGCATGAGTGGGTCGCCTCCCCCAAGAAATGGATTGACCCGCAGAAGGAAGCCAACGCAAACAAAACCGCACTCGAATCCGGCGTCAAGTCCTTCAAGCAGATCAGCGCCGAGCAGGGCCGTGACTGGAAAGAACAGATTGACGACATGGCCGACGTTGTAGCATACGCCAAAGAAAAGGGAGTGCAGATTGGAGGTTACAAGAGTGTCCAGAACGAACCCCAAACAGACCCGAAAGAAAACCCCGATGAATAACCAGCCCCTGCAGCGCGATTTCTCTACGGCCAGCATCCGGGCAGTAAGCGACGACGAAAACAGCCGCACCTTTGAACTGAGTTTTAGTTCCGAGGAACCTGTTCAGATGTGGTTCGGCACCGAGATCCTCGACCACTCCGGCAATGCCATTGACATGAGCCGGATGCAGAGCATGGGTATCGTTCTCTTTAACCATGACAGAAACCGGGTGATCGGCAAGGTCACACGGGCGTGGGTTGAGGACAACCGTGGCAAGGCCACGATTGAGTTTGACAACGACGAGGACAGCGAAACCGTTCGCTCCAAGGTCGCCAGCGGCACCCTCAAGGGCGTTTCCGTCGGCTATCGTGTTTCCAACTATGAGAGCGTCAAAGAGGGCGCCAAATCCCTTGACGGGCGCTTCACTGGCCCCTGCTACATCGCCAAGAAGTGGCAGCCCTACGAGATCAGCATTGTTTCCGTCCCCGCCGACACCACCGTCGGCGTTGGCAGAGATATGACCGAGGACGGACAGCCGCCCGCAGTACAAACCGCCCCGGGTCTGGCTTTCTACGAGAGCCAGCTCGCCGCAAATCGTAACTACTAACTGGAGGTAAACCACATGAACAAGAGAGAGCAGCTGCGGCAGAAACTGCAGCGCCAGCAGGCCATCCTGGCTTCCGCCCGCACCGCAGGCCGCGACATGACCGAGGACGAGACCCGGGAATTCAACTCCCTGCAGAACGACATCGAGACCCTGCGCCCTGAGGCTGACGCTGAAGCGGAGGCAGAGCGCCAGGCTCAGATTGAAGCCGCCCGCACCGCAGAGCGCCAGCGTGTCACCGACATCACCACCCTGTGCCGGAACTTCAACGTCGATGCTTCCCAGTACATCACCGGCGGCCAGACCGTAGACCAGGTGCGCACCGCCATTCTGGACGGTATGCTCCAGAACGGTACTCCCGCCCGCACCGGCGTCAAGGTGACCGCCGACGAGACCGACAAGTTCCGCGCAGCAGCAGCCGACGGCCTTATGACCCGCAGCGGCCACACCCCGGCAGCCCCTGCGGATGGCTCCCGCCAGTTTGCAGGCATGAGCCTGCGTGACATCGGCATTGAGTGCCTGACCCGCGAGACCGGCAAGAGCGCTTCCGACTTCATGCGTATGAGTGCAGATGACCTGTACACCGAGCTGGCCCGTGCATTCCACAACCCCTCGGCATCCTTCCCCGCCATTATGGACACCGCCATCAACAAGAGCATCGTCCACGCCTACGACCATGCTCCGACCACCTTCGAGAAGTTCACCCGCAAGGGCACTCTGCGTGACTTCAAGCGCACCGACGGTCACAACTACCTGATCGGCGGTGTTGGCGACCTGCTGCTGGTTCCCGAGAACGGCGAACTCAAGGCGGACACCCACAAAGAGGAAATGCTGCCGCAGCGCAAGCTGGATACCTACGGCCGTCAGTTCAGCATGAGCCGCCAGGCGTTCATCAACGACGACATCGGCTTCCTGTCCGAGGTTCCCGGCATGTACGCTGCAAAGAGCAAAAAGCAGATTAACAAAATGGTCTACTCCATCCTCTACAACAACGGTCAGATCTATGACGGCAAGACCCTGTTCCACGCCAATCACAAGAACCTGATCACTTCCGGCAGCGCACCGACTGGCGCAGCCATTCAGGCCATGATCCAGCGGATGCAGTTGCAGGATGACCCGTTCGGCGAGGCTATCAACCTGACCCCCTCCACCATCATCCTGCCCGTTGGTTACGGCTTCGCCATGCAGTCCATCTTCGGCAGCCCCACCATCCAGACCAGCGAAAACACCCAGGCAGCCAACCCGCTGTATAACTACCGCTACCCGATGGAGATCGTCGAGGACGCCACCCTGAACATCCTGGCAGGTTCCGGCGCTTGCCCCTGGTTCCTGGGCGCCAACCGCGAGGAAACCACCGGCATCCAGGTCGATTACCTGAACGGCCAGGAGACCCCCACCTTCCGCCGCAGCGAGACCGTCGGCCAGCTTGGCTTTGTGTGGGACATTTGGCTGGACTGGGGCATCAGCGTCATGGACTACCGTGCGTTCGTGAAGAACCCCGGCGCTGCCCTGCCCACCCTGTAAGAGATAGGAGGAAACGCACATGATCGCAAACTACCAGCAGCCCGGCTCTGCCATTGACTACCCCAACGGCACCAGCTCCGCTATCGCCGCAGGCCAGGTCGTGAGCCTGACTACCCGCATCGGCGTTGCAGGCACCGACATCCCCGCAAGCGCCGTCGGCAGCCTGTACGTCAAGGGCGTTTTTGCCATGCCCAAGGCGGCCTCTACCGCTATCGCCATCGGCGCCGCCGTCTACTACGACGCCTCCGCCGACAACATCACCACGACCGCTGCAAGCAACATCCCCGCAGGCTGGGCTATTGCAGCAGCCGTTGAAAACGATACGACCGTGCAGGTCTGCATCGGCTAAGGGGAAGGTGGCGCAGTATGATCTATACCGCAAACAGCACCGTGACGGTGGAGGGCAAAAGCTACCGCCCCGGCGATTCCGTGGACATTCAGGACGCCAGCGCTGCAAAGGAGCTGCTCGCCGTGGGCTTCATCGTGACCCGGGCCGGCGAGTATGCCCCCGGCGAAACGCTGACCGTGGATGTTCAGCATGAACCCGAGGACGGCGTTGCCACCGGCCACCTCAACAAAGAGGAACTGGAAGCGATGCCCAAGGCGCAGCTCCTGACCCTCGCCGAAAATATGGGCCTGGACACCAAAGACCTGACCAAAGCAAAGCTGGTTGAAGCCATTGCTGCTGCCGAGGTTCAGGCCGAGGTTTGACCGTGGGCTTCAAGGATTTGCTGGTGCAGGATGCAAAGAACGTATTCCTCAACCGGGAAGAATTTGCAGATACGCACAGCATAAACGGCAAGCCCATGCCGGTGCTGGTTGACGATAATGAAATTTTGGAACGCGACAAGTCCAAATTGATGAACGTCACCATCACCGGGATCTACAAAGAGCGCAAGCTGATCTATGTAGCCACCGACGACCTCGGAGCCAAACCCGCCCCGGACGACCTGCTCAATTTTGACGGCGCCTGGTATAAGGTAAACGACTGCACCGATGAGGCCGGGATTCTCTGCATTGAGATGGAGGCGAATCGCTCTTGAAAGAATACGAGGTCTTACAGGTTGACGCCGACGCCTCCATTGAAAAAATGGTTCAGCGCCTGGACAACCTGCAAAAAATGGTTGATACGCCGAAAGTGGTGGCAGCGGCCATCAACTCGGCAGCCCGCAGCACAAAGAACAAGATCGTCAAGGACACCAAAGAGCGTTATGCGACGGCCAACGATTCCGTTTACTCGTCCAGCAGCGCCTTGAAGGTGGACGCCGCCACCGGCGGCGACCTGACCGCCACGCTCCATTCTTCCGGCTCCATGCAGGAGATCATGGACTTCGATTCAAAGCCGAACGCTGGCAGCAGCGCCGCAGCGGCGCACGTTCTCAGCAGTTCCGGCATGAAGTCCTTGGAGCATAACGGCTTAAAGGCTTTCCTCGTTCGGTTCAGCAGCGGACACAAAGCCATTGTCCAGCGGGTGCCGGGCGAAACCTACACCTCGGCGGGCGCTTCCAAGCGTGCGCAGAAATGGGGCGCAAAGTCCGACATGACCCGCATTGAAAAATTGCTTTCTCCGTCCGCCCCGCAGATGTTCGGGAATCCCGACACCGTAGACCCGGCGCTTGAGCGAACATCCGAGCTTCTCGATAAGCAGATGGAGAAACAAATTGAAAAAGCGCTCGAATAAAGGAGGCATCCCATGACACCCACCGATCTGCAGGACGCTATTGTCCAGGCATTGAAGGAGCAGCTTGCACCGCTGCGCCTTACAAACTCCGCCGGGCATGAAGTGGGCGTCAAGGTCTTCCCGCAGTTCAAGCCATACCGCGCTCCGAGGCCTGCGCAGTCCACCAATGACGACGACCTCCCGGAGCCGTATGTGCTGGTGGCTCTCGTCAACGGTGAACAGACCGCCATCGACAGCCCGAACAAGGTTGACGTTGTCGTGGCTGTTGAGGTCTACGACCCCGACCCGAACCGACAGGGATACCGGGATGCCTCCCACATTTTGAACGTGATCCTGGGGTATTTTGAGCGCAAAGTGAAGATTGCGCGGGCTTTTGAGCTTGTACGCCCCATCAAATGGGACAACGACCTCGACCCCAACAAACACCCATACTATTCCGCAGCAATCGGCCTTCATTTTGAAGGGCCTACTATTTATAGAGAGGAGCCTGAAACATAATGGCAAAGACCACTACTCCCGCAGCCCCGGAAACGGTCGTTTATATCGGCCCGAACATTCCCGGCGTTGTTCGCCAGGATTCCGTGTTCACTGGCGGCATCCCGGCACACCTGGCCGAAAAGATCAAGGCAATTCCCGCCATTGAGGGTCTGATTGTCCCCCTGGATTCCTTTGCGGAGGCTCGCAAGGAACGTCAGAGCGGCGCAGGCCGTATCGCCACCATCTGCAACAATGTTGCAAAGAAAATCCAGGAGGGCGCATAAATGAGCTATCTTCATGGCGTAGGCAACAGCGAAGTTGCTACCAGCTTAACCACCCCCACCACGTCCAGCGCTGGCCTGCAGGTCATTTTCGGCACGGCCCCCATTCACCTGGCAAAAGACCCCTACAAGGCAGCGAACACCCCGAAACTCTGTTACAGTTTTGCAGAGTGCCAGGAAGCCCTCGGCTACTCTGACGACTTCGAGAACTTCACCCTTTGCCAGAGCATGGACGCCAACTTCCGTGTTTATAACAACTCCCCCATCGTCCTGGTGAACGTGCTTGACCCGAACAAGGCGGCGCACATCACGGAGAACGCGGAGGAAACCGTCACCGTTACCGGCGGCATGGCGACCTATACCAAACAGTACGTTCTGCTGCCCTCGTTGGCGGTAAAGAACGACGCTACCCCGCTCGCCGCCGATGTGGACTATACCGCAGCGCACGACGATGACGGCAACGTGACTATCGTGCTGCTGTCCACCACCGCAAAGGAAGCAACCGCGCTGACGATCACCAGCAAGAGCATCAAGCCCAGCGGCGTTACCAAGACCGACGTCGTCGGCGGCGTAAACAGCAGCACCAACAAGGAAACTGGCCTGGAAATCATCCGCCAGGTCTATCCCAAGTTCGGCCTGGTGCCCGGCCTGATTATCGCACCCGGCTGGTCGCAGGACGCAACCGTGGCTGCTGCGCTGCAGGCAAAGGTTGAACAGCTGAACGGCTGCTTTGACCTCAACACCATTCTGGACATTCCCGCCAATTCCGACGGGGCAACTGTTTACACCGACTGTAAGCAGGCGAAGGAGAAGCAGGGCTTCTCCACGAACCACGGCATCTGCCTCTGGCCTCGTGTCTTGGTTGGCGAGAAAAAATACTACTTCTCCGCCATGGCCGCAGCGCACACCGTCTGGCTCGACACGAGCAACGACGGCGTCCCCTACGAATCCCCCTCCAATAAGAGCCTGCGCATTACCGGCCTTTGCTTGGACGACGGCACCGAGGTGCTTCTCGACAAGCAGCAGGCGGACGACGTCCTCGGCGCAAACGGTATCTGTACCGCTATCAACGTCAACGGCTTCAAGTTTTGGGGTAACAATACCTGCGCATACCCCAGCACGACCGACACCAAAGATCGCTTTTGGTGCGTCCGCCGTTTCTTTGACTGGGACGGCAACAACTTCATTTTGACCTTCTTCCAGAAGGTGGACAAGCCCGAGAACCGCCGCCTTGTGCAGGACATCGTGGACAGCACAAATATCACCGGCAGCGGTTACGTTGCTCGTGGCTACTGCGCAGGCTACAACATGAAGTTCCTGGAGGCCGAAAACCCGACCACCGAGCTGCTGGCAGGCCATCTGACCGTTCACACCTACATGGCGCCTTTTGTTCCTACGGAGTATATCCACAACATCCGCGAGTACGACACCGACGCCCTGTCCACCATCTTCTCCTGACCGATTGGAGGTATAAAACGTGAATATTCCTACCAAGATCGCCAAGTATGAGGTCTACAAAGACGGCACCAAGCTCATTGGCCGTGGCGAGGAAATGACGCTGCCCAGCTTTGAGACCCCCACCAACACCGTGTCTGGTGCAGGCATCCTCGGCGAATACGAAGATCCCACCCCGGGTTATTTCAACGAGCAGGAACTGCCCGTTCCCTTTCGCGTTATGAGCAAAGAAGCAGCATCCCTGGCCAACATGCTCAAGGCGCACCACCTGGAAATCCGTGGCGGAATTCAGGGCAACACGGACGACGGCGACATCGAGTTCACCCCTATCCGCGTAGTCGTTCGTGGCCTCACCAAGAAATGCGAGCCGGGCAAGCTCAAGGCCGCAAACTCTATGGAAACCAGCGTCACCCTTTCGCTTCGGTACATCCTGATTGAGGTAGACGGCGAATCCCTGATCGAACTGAACAAAATCCGTGGTAAGTACGCCGTGAACGGCGTAGACCAGCTGGCAGCTTTGGAGGCAATGTGCTAATGGAAGATAAGAAACTGACCCTCGCCCCTGAGGTCGAGGAACCCGAAACCGCAGAGGACTCCAATGAGCTTTACGTCAAGTTCGCCAAGCCCTACATCTTCGGCGACAAGACCTATACCGGCATCGACCTGTCCGGCCTTGAGGACGTGAGCGGCGCAATCCTCAAGGAAGCAGGCCGCGTGGTTCAGAAACTGAACAAAGGCATCAACCCCGCCACCGTGGAAATGACGATGGAGTATGCCGTCTATATGGCGCACCGCGTCACCAACCTGCCCTCGGACTTCTTCTGGGGCCTGCGCGCTCCTGACCTGGTATCCGTCAAGGGCGCAGTCGTGGGTTTTCTCTACGGCGGGGATGGGGAGGACTAACCCCGCGGGCGATCACAAAAACAACCGTTTATATGTCGCAAGCTCTGCATGCGGGAATTGACTACCTGCAGAGCCTGCCCATAGACGAGCTAAACGACCTGGCGGACGCTATCCAGGACTATGCAAAGGAGGTGGAGGCGCAAATTGGCAAAAAGTAAAACGTATGACCTGATGATAAAGATCGGTGCCAAATCAGACGGCACCCTCCGAAAGGCCTGCGCAGCAGCCGACAAAGACCTCGCCTCCCTCAGCAAATCGGCAAAGGCAGTCGGGAAAGCCGCGGCTGCAGGGTTCGCAGCCGCCAGCACGGCGGCTGTGGCCTTTTCTACCGTATCCGTGACCTCTGCCGCAGGCTACAAAAAGGAACTGTCCAACGTCCAGACCCTGCTCACCGGCACCGCCGAAGAAATTGCATCCCGAACCGCCAGTATTTCTTCAGACGTTCTGAATATTTCGGACAAAACCGGCGTTGCCACCAGCAACCTGACCGATGGTATGTACCAGGTCGTTTCTGCGTTTGGCGACGTTAACGACGCTTCCACCATCCTGGAAACAGCGGCTAAATCCGCTGCCGCAGGCAACGCCATCACAACGGACAGCGTCAACCTGCTTTCCGCCGTCACAAAGGGCTATGGCGACATCAGCGCAGAGGCTGTCCAAAAGGCGGCAGACCTGTCCTTTGCTACCGTTCGCCTCGGACAAACCAGCTTCCCGGAACTGGCCTCGTCCATTGGAAAGGTCGTCCCCCTGGCCTCCGCCCTGGGCGTGCAGCAAGAAGAACTGTATGGCACCTTTGCAACCCTGACCGGCGTGACCGGCAGCACCGCAGAGGTCGCCACGCAGTACAAGGCCGTCCTTTCCGGCCTTATGTCGCCATCCAAGAGCATGGATGCCGCCCTTAGTAAGTTGGGCTACTCCACCGCAGACGCAGCCATCCAAAGCCTGGGCTTCCAGGGAACGCTTGAAGCGTTGATGGGAACCGTTGGCGGCGACACCCAGGCAATGGCAAAGCTGTTCAGCAGCGTGGAGGCGCAGACCGCAATTCTCGCCCTTTGCGGCGAACAGTCCAGCACCTACGCCGAAAAGACGGCGGAGATGTACAACGCCATCGGCGCAGCGGATGAAGCATTCGCCCGCCAGACGAACAACCTGGATTATAAGATTCAGAAGCTCGCCAACCGCTTCCAGAATTTCCTGACAAAGGCCGGCTTGAAGCTGCTGCCGTATCTGGAAAAGCTGGCCGACAAGGCTATTCCATACCTGACGGACGCCATGGACAAAGGCCTCGTTATTTTGGACGATATTCTCCCTAAAGCAGAAAAAGCCGTCCAATTTGCGGCGGAGCATAAAGAACTGTTCATTGCCCTGGCAAGCGGCGTCCTTACCGCAGTGACGGCCTTTAAGGCTCTCAAGACGGCGACCACAGCAATCAGCGCCGTAAAGAACCTGTCCACCGTTTTCAAGGCGGCATCCTCCGGCGGCTCGCTCCTGGGCGGAGTACTTAAGCTGAGTACCGTTCAGTTTGCAGGCCTTGCGCTCGCCGCTGGCGCAATTATTGCAGTCGTTGTTGCGGTTTACCGTAACTGGGACAAGCTAACCGCACTGGCGCAGCGCATGGGGACCAAGGTCTCCGAAGTTTGGGCTTCGATTCAGACCGCGGTGCTTACCACCGTAGCTGCCCTGGTTTCGGGATTCCAGACCAACTTCCCGCTGCTCTCCGCCTACCTTTCCGGCTGGTGGAGCAGCGTATCCGCAGCCGTCGAAAATGTAAAAGCGATTTTCTCCAACCTCATCCAGTTTGTGGAGAACGTATTCTCCGGGAACTGGGGAGCCGCGTGGCAGAATATCGTGAACATTTTCGCTAACATCTTCGGAGCTATTGTCAACCTGGCAAAGGCCCCGATGAACGGCGTGATTTCGGCCATCAACTACGTCCTCGGCAAGATCAACTCCCTGAACGTAAAAATCCCGGACTGGGTGCCGGTCATTGGCGGCAATACTTTCAGCTTCAACATCCCGCAGATTCCGCAACTTGCAACCGGCGGCATCGTAACCGCCCCAACGCTACTGGAAGCAGGCGAAGGTGGAGAGCCGGAAGCGATTATCCCCTTGTCCAAACTCTACGACTTCCTGCTGAACCTCGGGAAGCCCGACCCGACGAAGCCCCAGCCGCAGCCCATCGCAGGCGGTCAGAATCCGCCCCCCGAGAATAAGCCCCAGCCGCAGCCCGCAGAGGGCGGCGGAGGTGGCTTTGTGTTCTCCCCGACCATCATCCTCAAGAGCAACGGCTCCGTGACCCGGAAAGAAGTAGATCAGGCGATGGATTTTACATACCAAAAGTTTGTGAGATTCAGCAAACAGCTGGAAGAAGAACGTCGCCGCAAGTCCTTTTCTCCGGCCTAACCAGGAGGCTAAATGAGTACCTATACCACGATTCAGGGCGACGTTTGGGACGCTATCGCTTATAAGGTCTACGGAGATTCAAAATACATGGGCTTCCTCATGGACGCCAACCCTGACAAGATCACCATCTTTGTTTTTGGGGCAGGCATGGTGCTGAGAATTCCAGACCTTCCCGCAAGCGAAACTGCCGCCCCGAATATGCCCACATGGAGGACAGGATGAAGGCCAGACAGTCCAGCGTTTCTATTACCTACGACGGCAAGGCCGCATCAGTCCTCAATCTTAACAAAACGGCGTTCACTTACACTGACCCAGCCAGCGGCGAAGCAGACGGCCTCGACATCACGTTCTTTGAGCGCAGCGCTTCCGCCGTCAGCGGTGGCAAGATGGAGGTAAACAAACCGCTTTCCGCCACCATCGCCCTCACGAACTGGGCAGCCCAGGGCGACAACCGCACCCTCGACTGCGGCGATTTCCTCGTTGACAGGGTTTCATATTCAGGCTGGCCGTGGACAGGCACCGTGAAAGCGGTATCTGTTCCGGCTAACACTGGATTCCGGCAGACCAAACGCACAAAGATATGGGAAAAGGCCACCGTGCAGAAAATCGGCCAGGAAATCGCCTCCAATGCAGGCATAGAACTGTTCTGGGATGTGGAGGGCGACGACCCGCAGATTACGACACTTGAGCAATCCGAAACCACAGACTGCGAGTTTTACATGAATCTCTGCAAGACCTACGGCCTGAGCATGAAGGTCTACTCAAAAAAAATCGTAGTCTACAGCCGGACGGAGTACAAGAAAAAGGATGCGGTCTGCACTATCTACCCGCACCAAATTCTTTCTTGGAGCTGGAGCCAGAACCTCGCCGGAACCTATACCGGCGGTGAGTACACCTATACCCAGCCCAAGACCAACAAGGAAATAAAGGTCACCATTGGCACCGCAGACCGGCTGCTCAAGATGACCGGCAAAGCCGACGGCGAAGCTGATGCACAAAAGAAGCTGCAGGCGGGAATTGATGAGGCTAACCACGGAGCAACAAAGCTCAATTTGACCGTCAAGGGCAAGCTCCTTGTTTCCGGCCAAAACGTGGAAGTTTCCCTTGGAGCACTCTCCGGGAAATACTTTACCGATACCACCACCCACAACCTTGGTTCCGGCGGCTACACGACAGACCTTGAACTTTCACTTATAGAGTAGGAGGTGCAAAATTGGAAACTGTCCGCTTTGGCAAAATCTCCTCGGTGAACTACGAAGCCGGAACGGTGCGGGTCGTCTACCACGAAAAGGACGACTGCGTCACAAGCGAGATTCCGCTTCTTAGTTTCGAGTATATGATGCCCGAGGTAGACGACGCCGTTCTCGTTCTGCACCTTTCAAACGGCGCAGAGGTAGGCGTTGTCCTTGGCCGTCCTTGGAGCGACGAAAACAAGCCGCCCGAGGGCAGCCAGGGCCTCTGGCGCAAAGACCTTGACCGGGAAGCCGGGAAAGGGATGCTCCGCTACAAGGACGGCACCCTCACCATTAAGATGAACAAGGTCGTCCTGGAAGCAAAGGAACTCACGGTAAAGGCCGAAACGACCATCACCGAGAACACGACCATGAAAAAGGACGCCAATGTGGGCCAGACCTTGACGGCCACAACCGACTGCATCGGCGGCGGGAAAAGCCTCAAGAGCCATACCCACACAAGCGCCGCACCTGGCAGCACGACCTCTCCCCCAAACTAACCCGGAGGTGATTTTTTGTTCATCGGAACCTTTGGAAGAAAGATCATCTTCCAGGTCAGCGACCTGGCCGTCTTTACCTTCCAGAACGCCACCCGGGAAAGCTCCGGGCGCTGGACGACCCACGAAGGGCTCAACAGCAAACCGACCCCTGAATTCCTGGGCGCAGACCTCAAAAAGGGAACACTGGAAATTCACCTCTCTGCCGCCCTCGGAGTGCGCCCCCGAAAAGTTCTTGATCTGCTGGCCCGCATGGCCGAAACCGGCGAAGTTCAGTATTTGGTGATTGGCTTCCGACCTTTCGGGAGGAACCCCTTCCGGGTTACGAAAGTAAGCGAAGCTTGGGACACCGTACTGCGACATGGCGAGCTGGCAAAGGCCACGGTCAACCTTGACCTTGAAGAATACCCGATGGAGGACACCACATAATGGAAACCACCGCAGTTTACATCGGGGATGAACCCCTGGAAGGAGTAGACGAGCAGGTCGAAACGCTGCTCTCTACCGTTGCCGGGACCATCCCATTAGACCGTGGGCTCGGCATAGACGATAGCTTCATCGACAAGCCCACAGAGGCCGCCCAGAGCTTGTACGTTGCCGAGGTCGCCGAAAAGATTCCTCGCTACATTCCCACCCTTTCCGTTGACAGCGTGAACTTCACCGCAGCAGCCAACGACGGAAAGGTGACCGCAAAGGTGGTGCTTACCAATGCCTGATATTTCCACCATTAAAGACCTGCCCGACATTTCGTTCATTGAGTATAAAACCGTGGACGATGTGAAAACGAGCATGGTCGCAGACTACGAAGCGTATATGACCGAGGCCACCGGGAAGCCCTACACGCTGCCCAGGGTCTCCCGAGACCGTTTCAAGCTCTACGCCGCCGCAGCCCAAATCTACCAGGCTATGAAGTACGTTGACATCAAGGGCAAGATGGACACCGTGAAGTATAGCGTTGGTGATTTTCTGGATTTGCTCGGCGCTTTCCGCTGCGGAGCTACCCGGAACCAGGCCGCCGCAGCCGTCACGACCATCCGCTTCACCCTCTCAGCTGCAAGGGCGTCCGTCACGGCCATCCCGCGAGGAACCCGCATTGCAGCGGGACAGCTTTTCTTTGCGACCTCGGTATATACCGAGATCCCGGCGGGCGACCTGACTGCCGACATTCCCGCGACGTGCATGACCGCAGGCGAAACCGGCAACGGTCTGGCTCCCGGCGAGCTTAAAACGCTGGTTGACCCGGTTCCCTACGTTCAGAGCGTAGAGAATACCTCGACTTCCAGCGGCGGCGCCGACAGTGAGAGCGACGAGAGCTTTGCAGCCCGCATCTTCATTGCGCCCGGCAAATACTCCACCGCAGGCAGTCGGAACGGCTACGAGTACCATGTGCAGGATTACAGTTCTGCCATCGGCGGCGTTCACGTTTCGAGCGACCAGGCCGCTGGAACCGTTGACATTGTTTTTGTCATGGCAGACGGCTCCCTCCCGAGCGCAGAAATGATTTCTGCTATGAGCCAGCACATGAGCGCAGAAACCCTCCGCCCGATGAACGACCTTGTGACCGTTCGCGCCCCTGCAGAGGTAAAGTATACCGTTTCCCTCACCTACTACATCAACCAAAGCGATAACAACCGGGCTGCGGCGATTCAGCAAGCGGTCTCCGCAGCGGTTGACAGCTACATTGCCTGGCAGCGGAAAATCGGGCGAGACATCAACCCCTCCAAGCTTCTGGCTCTCGTAATGGGCGCCGGGGCAAAGCGGGCGCAGATCACCGCCCCGATATTCACTGCCATCCCGGCGGACAGTATCGCCGCCATTGACGGCACCGCCTCGATCACATACGGAGGCCTTGAGGATGACTGAACTTAAAGACAGCCGCTTCACGGAACTGCTCCCGAGCGACCTGAAGAACGACACGGAAACCCAGGCGTTTGCTTATGCCGTCAGCAGGCAGGTGCAGCAGGTCATCCGCTTCGCCGACGCCGCCTGCATCTATATTGCGATTGACGGCGTCCCGGAACCTGTTCTCGACCTTCTCGCTGTTGAGCTTCGCACCCCGGTCTATAAGCAGACATACAGCGTCGCCATCAAGCGGGCGCTGGTAAAGGAAAGCCTCATTTTCTACGACCAAATGGGGACCCCGGCTGCGGTCAATCGCATCATTGAGGCGGTATTTGGTGTGGGGCGAATTGAAGAGTGGTGGGAGTACGACGGAAGCCCTCATCATTTTCGAGCCACAGTGGGAGGAATCTACCCGACAGCAAAAAACATTGCAGATTTTAAGGAAGCAGTTCAGTCTGTAAAACGACTTTCGAGTTGGCTCGACGAGATCACCTATCTTTCTGAGGCTCCAAAATGTACCGCTTATATCGCCGCCGCCCCCTGCGGAGTGTCCCTTACTATGACTACCAAGGTGAGAGGCAAGATCAAGCCACAGACCGGCAGTGTGACGGCATTTGCCGGAGCAGTGCCCGCAAGCATATACATCAAAAATACTGCCAAAGTGGCAGGATCGGAGGAATGAAAATGAGCTGGAATTCTTCGGCATACACGGCACTCGGCTCGTCCATGTTGACGGAGGCTTTATCCGGAAAGCGCATGACCTTCACAAGAGCGGTCGGCGGCGCTGGCACTGTACAGACGGAAGAGCTTCCCAACGCTACCGAGGTCGCCGACCAGAAGCAGTCACTCATCCTTGCCAGCAGCGAAATGACCGGCGAGGGCGATGATGCTGCGTACAAAATCAAGATTCAGATCAGCAACAATGGACTTCAGCAGGGCTATACCTTGCACCAGATCGGTATCTACGCCAAGCTGGACGACAGCGACAGTGACGCTCTGGCTGTTATTTTTCAGGATGATCACGGCTTCGAGATTCAGCCCGAGGCCGCCATGAACAACTTCTTGATGGAGTTTTTCGGGGTTCTCGCAATCTCCAATACGGCGCAGATTTATCTGACCGCAGACCCTAACGCCATTGCCACCGAAAAGTGGGTCAAAGAAATTCTCGCAAAACACGACAAAGACCCGAATGCCCATGTTGACGTAATCTCCGCCGCCCTGTCCACAGCCATCAAGAAGCTGGAGGACAGCGGCCAGATTATGGACGAGAAAGCCGCCAAGAAGTTCGTCCGCGAAATGCTCGACCAGTACGGAGCGGCGAAAGATATATCTTTTACCGACACGATGGGTACTGGGGCATCCAACTTGCAGCAGGCGCTTGACGTGGTGCTGGGCAATACGCTGCCGAAGCTCACCGTCACCACGACTGCAGGCAGCGCCCTGACCCTGACCGACGGCCAGAGCACCATCACCGGCACGGCAGACAGCGGTGGCAGCTACACCGTGACCCTGCCCCGGCTGGGCCGGTGGACGGTAACGGCTACGCTGGCCGGACTGACCACGGACGACACCATCGACGTGGAGACCGTGGGCGGCAAGTACACGCTGACCCTGCCTTACTTTGCGGCAACGCTGGCCGTCACCGCAGCACCCGGGGCGACCGTCACAGCCGCCCTGCCCACCGGCAAGGCATACACCGCCACGGCAGACGACGCCGGTACAGCACAGGTCAAGCTCAAGCGCTCCGGCACCTACACCGTGAGCGCCAGCAAGGGCGACGCCAAGAGCGACACTGCCACCGTTGACGTTACGGAGAGCGGCAGCGCCTACACAGCCACCGTGCATTTTTGTCGTCTGGTTCTGACGGCTCCCACCGGCAGCGGAATCACTGCCGTCTGTGGTGATGTTACCTTGACGGCATCCATTACCGGCTCCGATGAGACTGGCACGGTGACGCTCTACCCGACCACGCTGGGCAGTTGGGCGATCACCGCTGCCAAGGGCGACGAAACCACCACCGCCACCGTGGACGTCACGGAGTACAAGGACTATCCCCTTGAGCTTGCCTATGTCCACATCTACGGCGCAAGCTGGGACGGCACCAGCACAACCAAGTGGAGCCGCACCGACGAGGCGGCAGAGTTTACCGACCCCGTGCCGTATGTCGCGGGCGCAAGCAGCTATGGCAGTCCTTTCGACAACTTACAGCCTTGGGCGGGCATGGTAAAAAGTGAGCGCACCGGCGGCACGATGGTGGCTATCCCCAAGTTCTGGTATCTGCTGGAGCAGTCCGGTTCCGGCATGAGCATCAAGATCGCAGACCGCAAGGTGGCGGGTTACTCCGTTTCTCCCGCTCACATGGACAGAGGCGACGGTCACGGCGAGCGGGACGTGGTGTACATCGGCAGATACCACTGCAATAGTAGCTATAAGAGCGGCACCGGCAGCCCCAGGGTGAACATGACCCGCTCCTCTGCCCGGGCGAACATCCACAGCATCGGCTCTGCCATCTGGCAGTGCGATTTTGCTATGAGGTTTACGCTCTGGCTGCTGTACATCGTCGAGTTCGCCGACTGGAACAGTCAGGCAAAAATCGGCTATGGATGCAGTCCGAGCAGCAGCGACTTCACGATGGGCTATACCGATTCGATGCCGTATCACACCGGCACCAATCAGAGCAGCCGGGCCACCTACGGCGGCACGCAGTACCGCAATATCGAGGGCCTGTGGGATAACGTGTGGGACTGGTGCGATGGCTGCTACAACGACGGCAACGGCCTGAACATCGTCCTGAACCCCTCCAAGTTCAGCGACGGCAGCAATGGCACGGCGGTCGGCGTTCCGTCCAACGGCTGGCCGTCCGCATTCAAGGTCAAGACAAACGGCGGCTTCCCGATGTTTATCCCCACATCCGCGTCCGGTAATGACGCAACGTACTCGTGCGATTACTGGAACTTCGACTCTTCGTACCCGTGCCTCTGCGTCGGTGGCTGCTATAGCCACTACTCCGACTGTGGTTTGTTCTTCGTCAGCTACAGCACCGCGTCGGGCTATGACGGGGGCATCGGCTGCCGCCTCCAGGAACTCCCCAACGGGGGAGTCTGAGGGGGTCGCAACCCCCGCAGATAACCGCGCCGTAAGGCGCTGAACTTTATATGGGACTGTCTGTGCATTGCCGGTGTTTTTTGTTCCCGGGTCCGTGCGATTACTGGAACTTCGACTCTTCGTACCCGTGCCTCTACGTCGGTGGCTGCTATAGCCACAACTCCAACTATGGTTTGTTCTACGTCAACTACAACACCGCGTCGAGCTATGACGGGAGCATCGGCTGCCGCTTCCTTTTTGATATTTCCAACCTCACAGATTCTTGGCACAGACAGCCGCACACCCCACGGTGAAGATGGGCATTTTGGGAGCAGGCTAGTACACTCCGCAGGGAGCGATGGAAAGCCTGTACAGCTAAAAGGAGGTATCCCAAATGAAAAGGGCTGGAAAGCTCTTTGATACGCTAATATCAGACGATAATCTGTTGCTTGCCATCGATGAAGTCAACTGCACCCACCACTGGTGCAAGGGTCACCGCCCCAACACCTGCACGGCGTGGGTGGAGGAAACCAAAGCGGAGCGGGTGAAAGACCTGCGCCGTATGCTCATCAAAGGCTTTGAGCCGAAACCGCCCCATGTCTCCCAGCGCTGGGATACCAGCGCCCGGAAGTGGCGCACCATCAGCGAACCGGCGCAGTGGCCGGACCAGTATGTGCATCACGCCCTCATTCAGGCGCTGCAGCCGAAGATGATGCGGGGCATGGATTTTTACTGCTGCGGGAGCATCCGTGGCCGGGGAACGGAGCGGGAGAAGAAAGCGATCGAGCGCTGGCTGAAGTACGACCGCAAAAGTACGAAGTACGAGTTCTGCGGTGACATCCGGCATTTCTACGAGAGCCTGACCCCGGAAGTGGTGATGGCAAGAATGCGCCATCTCTACAAAGACCGCTGCGTCCTTGACCTCATCGAGCGCATCATCCGCAACGGCATCCAGCTTGGAACCTACACGTCTCAGTGGCTTGCCAACGCCGTGCTGCAGCCCCTTGACCGGCTCATCCGTGAGAGCGGCTATTGCAAGCATTACGCCCGGTACATGGACAACATGACGGCATTCGGCCCCAACAAGCGCAAGCTGCGCAAACTCCGCATCCTTGTGGAGAGCTGGCTGAACGCCCACGATCTGAAGCTCAAGGGCGACTGGCAGGTGTTCCCGGTGGCAAAACCGCAGCGCAAAGAGCCGCTGCTCCCGCCTCGGCAGGGCTTTGCCCGGGCGAAAGGACGGCTGCCGGACGCTGTAGGCTACCGGTACGGGAGAGGGTACACCATCCCCCGCAAGCGGAATCTGTTGCACATCAAGCGGGCGCTGGCGCGGTATCGCAAGCGTAGGCAGCAGGGGAAGCCCATCGCACCCAGAGCGGCGGCAAGCCTGCTCTCGCGCCTCGGGCAGCTCCGGCACTGCAACAACTATCATCTCTATCAATGGCTGTTTCGGGGAGAGCGGGTCGTCCGCGACCTGAAGCACGTCGTCCGAGAGCATCGGAGAAAGGAGAACCTGACGTGGACTATGTTTTTGGCACAAAGGGCGGCGCAGAGGTCCTCAAGACCATCGGCGACACTCACACCAGCCTGACCGGCTATCACCAGCTCGAGAGGGAGTATCCCGACCAGACCATCACCGACAGCTTCCGCGTCGTCCGCAGGCTGCGCAGCGCGGAAGACGCGGAGGGCCGCTGCTATGACTGGTACGAGATCGACCGCCACTACCGGATGACCGACAAGACCGGCCCTCTGGCAGAGCAGGCGGCGAAGAGCGCCGCCGAGATGCAGGATGCACTCTGCGAGCAGGACGCAGCGACCGATGAGCGCCTGACCACCATCGAAACCGCGCTGTGTGAGCTGGACGCAGCGCTGAACAAAGAATAAGGAGGCAGCCGTTATGAATGTTATCTGGGCAAACCGGCTCATTGCCGGTACTAAGACCTGGGCAGAGATGCCCGCAAGCCGCCGCACCGCCGTCAAGCGGGAGCTGGCCAAGCGGGTGGCCGAGGGCGAGATCACCGCAGAGCAGTACAAAGAGATCACGGGGGAGGACTACTACAATGGATAAACTGCTGGAGCTGCTGGAAAAGCTGGTGCGGGCCATCTTTGGCCCGGGGGACAAGCAGGATGCCGAAGAGGTAAAGCCCGCACCGGAATCTCCCGACCCCCCCGGGGCAGAGGCTGTGACCGGCTGGCAGGGCGGGCCTCCCTACCGCTTTGTGGACGTGAGCCGCTATCAGGGCCTCATCGACTGGGCGCAGGTGGCAGCGGCGGGCTACAAGGGGGCAATGCTCAAGACGGTATCCACCAACCGCAATCTCTCCAAGCGGGCAGATGGCCTGTACATCGACCCCACCTTTGAGACCAACTACCGCAACGCCCGGGCCGCCGGGCTGGACGTGGGCGTCTACTACTACACCTACGCCACCAGCGAGGCCATGGCCGATGCAGAGCTTGCCCTTCTGCGGCAGGCGGTCTACGGCAAGGAGTTTTCTCTCCCCATCTGCGTGGACGTGGAGGAAAACAAGCTCAAGCAGCTGTCCACGCTTGACCTGTCCAACCTTACCGCTTACGCGCTGGAACAGGTGGAGAGGATGGGTTTTTACGCCCAGCTGTACACCTACACCGGTTACAAGTACGAGCTGGACATGGCTCGGCTGTCCTCTCGGTGGGACGT
>OOCP01001422.1_pt1 | contig 24551 bp, 18 predicted proteins | sample 1671511 | NCBI WGS metagenome assembly OOCP01 (sample SAMN06348164, study PRJEB24527) | human gut metagenome | biome: human gut; feature: ankylosing spondylitis patient; material: feces | host: Homo sapiens | place: China | collected 2015-10 | reverse complement strand
CAGAAGAACGGTGCGCCCAAGGGCCGTGGCTGCTATGAGTTCCGCATCAAGGACAATGGCATTGGTATGAGCGAAGAATTCCAGAAGCACATCTTTGAGGCATTCAGCCGGGAGGAAAGCTCCACCGTCAGCGGCATTCAGGGTACCGGCCTGGGCATGTCCATCACCAAGAACATCGTGGATATGATGGGCGGCACCATCGCGATCGAAAGTGAACCGGGCAAGGGCAGCGAATTCATCGTAGATCTCTGCTTCGCACTCAGCGGACAAAAGGTGGAGCCCAAGCAGCTCCCGCAGCTGGAAGGGCTGCGCGCATTGGTAGCAGACGACGATACCGACACCTGCCTGAGCGTCAGCACCATGCTGTCCAAGATCGGGATGCGGCCGGAGTGGACGATCTCCGGCCGGGAAGCGGTGATCCGCACCCGGTACGCCATGGAGCAGGGCGACGAATTCAGCGTCTACATCATCGACTGGCTCATCCCCGATATGAACGGCATCGAGGTCGTGCGGCAGATCCGCAAGCTGATCGGGAAAAGCTGCCCTATCATCATTCTGACGGCCTACGATTGGACGGATATTGAAGAGGAAGCCCGCGCTGCCGGAGTGACCGCCTTCTGCGAAAAGCCGCTGTTCCTTTCCGAACTGCGCAGAGTGCTGGCGGAACCGTACGGTGCAGAGCCTGCCTGTAAGCCAGCGCAGCCAGATGCCGCCGAGCTCAAGGGAAAGAAGCTTTTGCTGGTGGAGGACAATGCCTTGAACCGTGAGCTCGCGCTGGAGATCCTGAAGGAAGCGGGCTTTGCGGTAGACACTGCTGAGGATGGCGAGATCGCTGTCCAGAAGATGAAGCAGGCGGCCCCCGGGCAGTACGATTTGATCTTAATGGACATCCAGATGCCCAAGATGGACGGTTACGAGGCAACGCGGCAGATCCGCGCCCTGCCGGATGCTGCAAAGGCAGGAATCCCCATCTTTGCAATGACGGCAAATGCCTTTGAAGAAGACCGTCAGAATGCATTGAAGGCCGGTATGGACGGCCACATTGCAAAGCCGCTGGATATTCCGCACCTGCTGCAGGTCCTTGCAGATGTACTGAAATCATAACGGCTGCCAGCCGACAAAAGCAAAAGCACCCGCAGCAGGCTTCGCAGAGGCTCTTGACCTCTGGAAGCGAATGCTGCGGGTGCTTTATTTCTTTTCTGTCTGACAGGCGTTTGGATCACAAAATTTTGCGCAGCTCCTGCACGAGGTCGCCGATCACGATGGGCTTGGACAAAAAGCCGTTCATGCCGCTTTCCAGGGCGTTGCGGCGGTCCTCGTCGAAGGCATTGGCGGTCATGGCAAGGATGGGGAGCTTTGCCCGGGCAGGGTCATCCAGTGCGCGGATCTTCCGGGTGGCGGTGTAGCCGTCCATCACCGGCATCTGCACATCCATCAGCACCAGATCATAGCAGCCCGGCGCTGCGGTGCTCACCTTTTCCACCGCCACTTCACCGTTTTCCGCCGTATCGACCCGGAAGCCGTACTCGCGCAGGATCTCCTGCGCGATCTCGCGGTTCAGCTCGTTGTCCTCTACCAGCAGGATGTGTCTGTCCTTGAAGTCGGCGTTCTTTTCCGGCAGAAGCTCCTGCGACGCATCTGTCAGCTTCTGGCCGAGAGCGCTCATCAGGGTCTCGCGCAGGTCGGACATGAACATGGGCTTTTCGCAGAAGGCGGTCACACCGGCGGCCTTTGCCTCCACCTCAATGTCAGACCAGTCGTAGGCCGTCAGGATGATGATGGGGGTATCGTCGTTCAGGCTGCGGATCTGGCGGGTGACCTCGATGCCGTTCATATCCGGCAGCCGCCAGTCGATGATATAGGCGTGGTAGGCATCGCTCATCTCGATGGACTGCCGCGCGCGCAGCACCGCTTCCTTGCCGGAAAGGGTCCACTCCGCGCGCATTCCCACCTTGACCAGCATCTTTGTCACGCTGTCGCAGGTGTTGAAATCGTCGTCCACCACCAGAGCCTTCAGGCCTTCCAGCTCAGCGATCTTTTCCACCGGGCGGTGCTCTGCCTGCACCCGCAGCGGCACACGAATGATAAACTCGCTGCCCTTGCCCTGCGCTGTCTGCACCTCGATGGTGCCGCCCATCATATCCACGATGTTTTTGGTGATGGCCATGCCAAGGCCGGTGCCTTGGATACGGCTGACCGTGGAGGTGCGCTCCCGCTCAAACGGCTCAAAGATTTTTTGGGCAAATTCCGGGCTCATGCCGATGCCGTTGTCCTTGATGCGGAACTCGTACTGCCCGCAGCCGCGCGCCTGCCCGGCAAGCTGGCGCACCCGCACCGAGACCGTGCCGCCCGCCGGGGTGAACTTGATGGCGTTGGACAGCAGGTTCAGCAGGATCTGGTTCAGCCGGGTCTTATCGCAGTAGACATCCTCGTCGGTCACATCCATCGCGTCCATATAAAGCTCCAGCTGTTTTGCGTAGATCTGCCCGCTGACGATGGTTTTCAGATCGTGCAGCACATCCGAAAGGTTGACTTCCACCTCTTCCAGATGGAGCTTTCCGCTTTCGATGCGGCTCATGTCCAGCACATCGTTGATGAGCGAGAGCAGATGGTTGCTGGAAGCAAGGGTCTTGGCCAGATAATCCTTCACCCGCTCCTTGTCGTCGATATTGCTGATCGCCAGTGTGGTAAAGCCGATGATGGCGTTCATGGGGGTGCGGATGTCGTGGGACATATTGGAAAGGAAGGTGCTCTTGGCGCGGTTGGCAGTCTCGGCGGCGGCAACGGCATCCGAAAGCGCCTGATTCACCTGTTTGTCGGCAGTGCGGTCGGACATGACAAGAATGTATTTGGTCCTGCCCTCCACCTCGCTGCCCATAGCGATGTTATGGAACCAGCGGTGCTCTTTGGTTTCCAGATGCTCAAACTCGAGATCCCATTCGCGCTGCTGCCCGCGGAGAAGCCCTTCCAGAAAGTTTTTGTCGCAGTCCGGGGAATCCTTCGGGTGCAGCTGTGTCAGAACACGGACATCCTGCCGGACTTCTCTCCACGGGATGCCCAGCAGCCGCTCAATGTTCGGGCTGACATAATCCACCTTGGAGGTCTCTGCGTCCAGCATCAGGAAAACGTCGTCCACGTTCAGCGAGAGCTTCTGGAACAGTTCGTCCCGGTAGGAGATCTCGGTATTCTTCCGGCGCAGGGTCGTATGGCTTCTGCGCACAATGAGCAGAATGACCAGCACCGCAAGACCTGCGGCGATGCCTGCTGCGATCTGTATCGTATGGAACCACAGCTTATCCAGATTGGCATTGACGATTTTGACCGGGACAAGTCCCAGCATCGTCCAGCTCTGGACAGCCGTACCCTCGTAGACCAGATAATAACTGGTGTCACCCAGCTTTACCCTCAGGTTTCCGCTGCTGCCCTGCTCAAACGCATCCGAGAGGGCAAGGATCTGCTCCTCTGAAAGGTCGGAATGGTCGCGCAGCATCGCAATGAAGTTGTAGATCGTTTCCGTGCGGTTTACAGAATTGTCGATGACCACCCGCCCATCCGGGTAGATGACATAGTTGCTGGCATTGCCCTGAAAGGCAGAATTGTCCAGTAATCTCAGCACCTCATCGTTGTAATAGGTGATGGCAACGGCATCGTAGGCAAAGCCCCGGTAGCTGCCCTGCGTTTTGGGACAGATGAACGCCAGCATCTGGGGCTTGCCGGGCAGCGCCGTGTTCACGACGACATCCTCATCGTGAGCGAGCTTTTCATCCAGATTTGTCTGCAGGCCAAGGTAGCCCGTTTTCCCGGTCACGGTCATGTAGTTGCCGTCATAGGTAAGAAAGTAGAATTCGGCAAACCCAGCCTCCTGCTGTGCCGCCCCGATATACGCCTGAATCTCCGCCTCATCCGAGGCAATTTCCAGAAAGCCGTTGTACAGATGCAGATAGGTCAGGTTCTTGCGCACCATCTCTTTCAGCATATTGTTGGATTTATGCAGCACCTCTTCCAGATGCGAGGTGCTTTCCTGATAGATGGTCTGGGACACAAACGAGATGTACCGAACGCTGAAACCTGCTATCAGCAAGACCAGAAGAAGGCTGGCCGCAACAGGGAGCCACTTTTGCCGGGGATGGCAGTTTCGTTTGGATCCATGCTTTTCGTCTTCCATCCCGCTCACCTCAGTGTCATGTAGTTTTCAGGCTCTGCAAGCACTGCGCCGCCGCCGGAGAGATGATCGCGCCATCTGTTTTTTACCCATGTATCTCCGTCCAAAGACCCGCCGCTTTCGCTCGCAAGCAGCGCTTCCATCTGATTTTCCGCTGCCAGACAGGTCACGGTAACGGTGTCGTCGTCCCCCAGCGGCTGTCCGTTCCGGGTGATGCCGGTCAGGGTATAGCTGCCGCCTGCCTCTTTGACCTCCACGGCAATGCCGCTGACCACCGGCAGAGAGCCGCGGTTGAAGGGCACAAACCCGCCCTCGCAGCCCTCCACAAAGGCGCGGACGGTCTCCTTCAGCTCTGCGCCGGTCATGGTGCGCTGGCGGGACATCAGACCGTTGGGCATGATCATGGAAGCGGCCATTTTCTTGTTATAATCTGCCTGCAGCACACTGCCGGTAAAGCTGTTTGCGGTGGCAAGCAGCACATCGGTGCCATAAACGCCCCGCATCGTGTTCGCCATAACGGAGAAGGAGGCGCTGCCGCCGTTTGCGTGGAAGACATTGGAATAGCTCTTCCCGGAGGTCAGCACGATCTCGTCATCGGCAGGCGTTTCTTCGGCAAGAAGCTGGGCATTGAACGCGCGATAGGCCTGCTGTGCCGTGTACTCGCCCGCGATCATTTTGGAGACAACGTCCTTGGAGACGGCAAAGAAATCGTTGGAGGCGATGCGGATATACATGTGGTTTTCTTCCACCACATCGCGCACGTCCTTCATGTACTCGGTCAGGCGCAGGGGGACGTTCTGGCTGTAGCTCAGCAGGTCCTGCCCGTCGGCAACGATGCGGCTCTGCGCCTCCTCGGAGAGCATGACGTTCAGCACCTTCATGGCTTTTTCGCGGCGCGCGGTGTCCTGCTCGAGGTCACGGTTCAACGCCACCTGGAAATAGGGGGTGGTCATGATCCACTTTTCGCCGTTCTGGCTGAAGAAGGGCAGGAAGATCGTGTCGATGCCCTCATCCCGAAACATCTTGACACCGGCAGAGCTGCCAAAGTACATGGCAGCTTCTCCGTTCCGGAACATTCTGGTCACATCGTCGTAATTCAACGCAAGATCGTCTGCCGTGAGGTGGGTATCCTGAATGAACTGCGCCATCCGCTCAAACGCCCCCGGCCACACGGTGTCGTCCAGACCCACCCGTGCGGTGTTGGCAGGGTCGCTGTAAGCAGTGCGCCACTTGCGCCCATCAGTCGTGGTAAGCTCGGCAGCGGAAAGCCCCTGCAGCGTTTCCATGCAGATGTAGTCGTAGGTATAATCGGCGGTAAAGCCGCGGATGCCCACCTTTTCAAACGCCTGACAGGCCGAAACGAAGCTCTCGTAATCGGTAGGCAGGGGGATCCCGTACTGCTCAAAAAGGCTGCGGTTGACCACAAAGCCGTGGGCATCCGCGCAGACCGGCAGCCAGTTCACGCTGCCGTCCTCGTTTTTGAAGCTGTTGAGGTAGGTGTTGTAGACAGCTCCCGCTTCGTTGGTCAAGGCAAGGTTCATCAGGCTGTCCTTCAAGGGAGCCGCATCGTGCAGCGAGAAGCGGCAGCAGGTGATGATATCCGGCAGGCCGCCGTTCTCCTGCAAAAACTTGTAAAAATCCAAATCGTTGTTTCCTGCGATGAATTCAATATTTACATCCGGCAGCTGGGACTGGATATAAGGCGCATAGGTTTCGTACAGGTTATTCGTCCACAGATACACCTGAATGGTCTGAGCATCCTCCTGCTTTTCCACATTTTCGGCGGTTTTTGTTCCGCAGCCGGTCAGCACAGATAGACCTATCACCAATGCCGCAAATGCAGAAAGAAGGCGGTGCAATGTTCTTTTGTTCATCAAATCGTTCTCCTCACAACTCTTGGGCAGCTGCCGTTCTGCACTCCCGAATACCGCAAAAAGGCATAGGTACAGCACGACAGAGATATAGGATTATATTACCACCGCCATGAGGGATTTTCAATAAAATTTCATATATTGATCCATAAAAGCAGCGCATGTCCGATTCCTTTGCGTCAGTCGAGGAAGCCGCCCGGACCAGTTCCTGCATCTCGCTCTGTGCCTTGCGGCAGTCCGGGCAGGCAGCTTTGGCCAGTTGGGTTATTTTGCTCCCCGTGGCCGGAGCAGGCCCTGCGGGCCAACATCCACTGCCAGATCTCCCTGGCGCTGAACCGCATCTACACCGAATGGTACCCCAGCAAGGGCTACACCTTCAACATCACCAACTCCACCAGCTACGACCAGTATTACGTCCACGGGCGCACTGTGTTCGAGGTGATGGTGCGCATCACCGATGACATTTTCAACACCTATCTGCGCAAGCGCGGCACCGTGAACCCCTATTACTCCGAATACTGCGACGGTAAGTCGGTCACCTGCCCGGGACTCAAGCAGTGGGGCACGGTGACGCTGGCCAACAACGGGCGCAGCGCTTTACAGATCCTGCGCTACTACTACGGCAGCGATATCGAGATCGTGCGTACCAGCAACATCCAGTCCATCCCCCAGAGCTACCCCGGTTCGCCCCTCCGGCAGGGAGACAGCGGCACGGCGGTGTTCACCCTGCAGCGGCAGCTGAACCGCATCACCAAGGACTACCCCTTCCTTGGCAAACTGACTGTGGACGGGGTATTCGGCAGCCGGATGGCCGCCACGGTACGGGCATTCCAGAAGCAGTTCAATCTGACCGCCGACGGCGTGGTGGGCCGCCAGACCTGGTATAAGATCAGCTATATCTATGTGTCGGTCAAGGATCTGGCCGAGCTGACCAGCGAGGGCGAGACTTCCAGCGGCACCCTCTCGGACGGCACCTGGGGCGGCACGGTCCTGCGCACCGGCTCCACCGGCAGCGCCGTGGAGCAGCTGCAATTCTGGCTGAACACGCTGGCGCAGTACGAAAGCGCCATCCCCTCGGTGACAGTGGATGGCGTGTTCGGCAGCGGCACCGCCGCAGCGGTGCGGGCCTTCCAGCGCAAATATGGTCTTACGGTAGACGGCGTGGTGGGCCGCACCACCTGGACCGAGGTATACGACCAGTTCCGCAGCATCCAGTCCGACAACGGCACCCCCAACGCCTACCCCGGCACCGCCCTGCGGGAGGGTTCCAGCGGCCAGAACGTGCGGCTGGTACAGTTCTGGCTCAAGATCGCCCGCACCGTGTACACGAGCCTTGCCAACGTGACGGTGGACGGAAAATTCGGCTCCGCCACCGCAGCCGCCGTGCGGCGGTTCCAGAGCTATTTCGGCCTGACCAGCGACGGCGTGGTGGGCCGTATCACCTGGAACAAGCTGTATGAGGTGTACAACGACATCGCCAACAAGCTGCTTTCGTCCAGTCTGCGCCCCGGCGAGTACCCCGGCGTGCTGCGCAATGGCTCCTCCGGCACGGCGGTGCGGGAGCTGCAATTTTATCTCTACCTCATGAGCGCCTACGAGAGCAGCATCCCACCGGTAAGCATTGACGGCAAATTTGGCGCGGATACTGAGCGCGCGGTGCGGGCGTACCAGCGGTTTGCGGGGCTTACCGTGGACGGCGTGGTAGGGCGCACCACCTGGAATTCCCTCTATGGCCGCGCCAGCCAGCTGCGCAGTTCCGGGCCGGTGGTCACGCTGAAGCGTCTGCCCTACCCTGGCACCCCGCTCACGGTCGGCAGCAGCGGCAATGCCGTGCTGTACTACGCCCTCCTGCTGCAGCGCATTGCCTACTACTTTGACAGCGTGGAAAACCCGCCCCTCTCCGACCAGTACACCGACGAGACAGCCGCCGCTACCCGCAGCGCACAGGCTTTGCTGGACCTGCCCCAGACCGGCACCGCCGACGCCGACACCTGGACGGCGGTAGAAGCGCTGAGCCTGCAGCTGGCCGCCCACGCCCCGAACCCGGACCGAGACGTTCCACCCAGTACCTCCTACCCGGGGCGCGCCATCGCCGAGGGCAGCGCCGGGCAGGAGGTTGGACAGGTGGAGCGCTGGCTCAACCGCCGGGCACAGCTTTCCTGCGGTGAGGACTATGTGGCCGACAATAACCGCTTTGGCGCGGCAGACGCCGCTGCCGTGCGGGCTGTCCAGCAGCAGGCGGGGCTGCTGGTGACCGGCATCGTGAACCGCGAGACCTGGGCCGCCCTGCAGGCCCAGAGCTGCAATTGCGACAAGGAGGAGTGAGCCATGGCACGGCTTCTGATCTACGACGCCTACGAAAACAAGGTGTACACCTACGCCAACCTCAACGAGAACGACCCCATGCCCTACAGCACCGGCACCACCCTGCGGGTGCGGGAGTTCCGGGGCAAATCGGCCAGTCCCACCCTGTGGACCACCATTGCCGCCATGGAAGCCTGGAACCTGACCCGCCGCAAATACGGCAAGAGCATCCCGGTGGGGTATGCTTTCCGGCGGATCTGGGAGGGGGGCCACGGCACCCGCAGCCAGCACTATGCAGGCGTGGCACTCGACGTGGGCCAGAGCCTGACCCAGACCAAGCGCACCGCCATTTACAACGCGGCCCGGAACACCGGGGCCTGGGGCTATGTGGAGCCTTTGAGCCAGACCCCCACCTGGGTGCACATGGACCGCCGCTACGGCACCCCCGCCTGCAGCGGCACCACGGCAGGCTACCCCACCCTGCGGCGGGGCAGCCGGGGCTGCTATGTGATGATCCTGCAGGACGCTCTTTCCACCCTGGGCTACCAGACCGGCAGCCGCATCGACGGCGTATTCGGTGCCCGCACCGAGGAAGCCCTGCGCGGTTACCAGCGGCGCACCAGTCTCTCGGTGGACGGGGTGTGCGGCTGCAACAGCTGGAAAAAGATCAGCACCGCCGTGCTGGGCGTGGGTCGTACCAAGACCACCATCGACTGATTTTTTGCGCAAAGAAGCCCGGAAGCATCAGACGCCTCCGGGCTTCTCATTTTTCGGGATAAAATTCAGCCGTTCACAATGTGCTCCCCGCTGCCCTCCAACCAGGTGCGCAGGTTGCGGGTGGTGATGTCCATCAGCCGCTGCAGGGCCTCTTTGGTGGTCCATGCGATGTGCGGCGTGAGGATGGCATTGGGCAGACTGCGCAGGCGGCTGTCCTGCGGGAGCGGCTCGGTGCCAAAGGCATCGGCCCCATAATAGGCCAGCTGCCCGCTCTGCAGGGCATCGGCCACGGCTTCCTCGTCCACCAGCGCACCGCGGGCGGTGTTCAGCAGGATCATGCCGGGCTTTGCCTTGGCCAGTGCCCCGGCATTGATGAGCCCCCGGGTAGCGGGCGTGGCCGGACAATGCAGGCTGAGCACATCGCTGCGGGCCAGCAGGGTGTCAACGTCCACGAACTCCACCCCGTCCTCTGCGTACTCCGGGCGCACGGTGCGGGTGCACACCAGCACCTTCATGCCAAAGGCGCGGGCGATGCGGGCAGTCTGGCGGCCGATGCTGCCGTAGCCGTACACGCCAAAGGTTTTGTCCAGCAGCTCCATCTGGGGCAGCAGGCCATATTCCGCCGGGATGTCCAACTGCCAATGACCCGCTTTCATGGCGCGGTTGTAGCGCTCGGCGCACTGGCAGATGGCCAGCAGCAGACTGAAGGTCATCTGCGCCACACTGTAGGTGGAGTAGCCCGGCACGTTGGCCACGGCCACGCCATGGCGGCGGCAGGCTTCCAGGTCCAGATTGTCGGTGCCTGTGGCGATGATGCCCACCCATTTCAGGTTGGGGCACTGGGCCAGAATGTTTTCGTCGATGCGGCACTTGTTCAACAGCACCAGATCGGCGTCCCCGATGCAGGGCGCGATCTCCTCATAGGCGGTGCGCACATAGCTCACGGTGTCGGGCACCAGCGCCTTCACACCGGACCAGTCCAGGTCGCCCGGCTCCATCACATAGCTTTCCAGAATGACTGCTTTCATGGTTCTTCCTCTCTTTTTCACACTCTTGCTGTTATGCCGGGTACATGGCCAGCAAGGTCTCCTGCCCGGCGGTCTGTCGGCTGTCCAGTGCCGCATACCCGCTTGCCAGCAGCCGGGCCAGCCGGGCACGGTCCTGCAGCGGCACCCACACCGGCACCGGGTCCCGGGCCGCGCACCCGGCGGCCAGCACAAAGCAGGGTGCCAGACTGTTCAGCGGGCGCAGGGCCCGCAGCGCCAGCCCCTGCCGGATGTACAACGGCAGCAGGGCGTCGGACTGCGCGGTGCATTCCAGCACCGCCAGCACCCGCCCACCCCGGGCAAGGCGCTCCGCCCGGGCAAAGGCCGCCCGGAGCAGCGGTTCTGCAGCATCGGGCTGATGCAGCACCGGCGGCGTGAGGAACTGCCCGCCCTCCACACCGCGCCAGCCTGCCCAGGCCCGCAGGGCCGCGGCAAGGGCGGTGTCAGCGTTCAGCGGTTGGAGCAGTACGGCTCCGGCCGGAGCCCCGGCGGCATCGCACACGCCGCACACCTCGCCTACGGTAAGCATCCGCAGCACCTCGCTGCGGGGGCGGTAAAGACTGCCTGCCTCGCCCCGGAGCAGAAAACAGAATTCCTCGGCGGAAAACCGCCGCACCGGCCGCACCCGCGGCGGATCACAAACCTGGATCATTTTGGGTCCCCCATTCTTTTCTGGAATGCTCTCAGCATACCGAAAAGCGGGTGCGAACCGACACGAAACCGCGCTGCCTTATTCCAGCACGACGTCCTCGCTCAGGACCTGCCCGATGGGCTTGGCAATGCACAGGTCTGCTTCGGCGTCGGCCCCGGTGGGCTGCATGTTGATCACCACCAGATGGTCGCCCCGGAAATACCGGATGAGCCCGGCCGCCGGGTACACCACCAGGCTGGTACCGCCGATGATGAGGGTGTCCGCGTGGCGGATGGCGTTCACCGCGCCGGACAGCACTTCCTCGTCCAAACCTTCCTCATACAGCACCACATCCGGCTTGACGATGCCGCCGCATTTTTCGCAGCGTGGCACCCCGGTGCTGTTGGCGATGTAGTCCACATCATAAAAGGCCCCGCAGCGGGTGCAGTAGTTGCGCAGGGTGCTGCCGTGCAGCTCGTACACGGTCTTGCTGCCCGCGGCCTGATGCAGCCCGTCGATGTTCTGGGTGACCACGGCCTTCAGCTTGCCCTGCCTTTCCAGCTTTGCCAGACGCAGGTGTGCGGCGTTGGGCTTGGCTCCCTTTACAATGAGCTTATCGCGGTAAAACCGGTAGAACTCCTCCGGGTTCTGTTCCCAGAAGGTATGGCTGAGAATGGTCTCCGGCGGGTAGTCGTATTTCTGGTGATACAACCCATCCACACTGCGGAAATCCGGGATGCCGCTCTCGGTGGACACTCCCGCCCCGCCAAAAAAGACGATTCGGCTGCTCTTTGCCAGAATCTCTTCCAATGCCTGTACCATAAACGCAAACGCCCCTTTCCTCATGGCTGATTTTGTGTTAAGATACCATCAGTATAGCACATTCTGGCCAGAAAGGAAGCGTTGGTTTTTTGAACGTCTGGTACATCAACAGCATGCTGGGCACCCTGCGGCTGGAGGAAGAGGACGACGCCCTGTGCGGGGTACAGCTGTGTCCGGACGGCGTGCCGGACCTGGAGCCGCTGCCCCGCAAGGTCTGCGAGACGCCCCTGCTGCAGGAAACCGAAGAGCAGCTCAACGAATACTTTGCCGGGGCACGGCGGGAGTTCGACCTGCCGCTGGCCCCCAAAGGCACCGCCTTCCAGAAAGCGGTCTGGGCCGAGATGAACAAGATTCCCTACGGCGAGGTGCGCACCTACGGTCAGCTGGCCGCGGCCCTCGGCAAACCAAAGGCCGCCCGCGCCGTGGGCGGGGCCTGCCACTGCAACCCCATTGCCATCATCCAGCCCTGCCACCGGGTAGTGGGTGCCAACGGCTCCCTCACCGGCTACGCCTACGGGCTGGAGGTAAAAGAGTATCTGCTGGAGCTGGAGCAGGATTAAGTGCGCAAAAGCCTCCCCACTGTGGTGGGGAGGCTTTTGTGCACTTAGCATTCCAGAGCCGTTATTCGGTCCTGGCTCAGAATCGGTATTCGTCTGTTGTTCCGGTCAATTCCGCCCAGCGAGCAGACAAAAACTTTGCATAAAGGACCGGTTCCAGCCCGTAGCTGCCAATAGAACAGGTATTATTGACTTCAATCAAGATTGTTTTCTGGTCTGCGGTCACACCAAAATCCATTGCATACGCATTGGGTGCCCCTTCAAATTCCTTTACACAGGCTTCCACCGTCTCTCGGGAACAATGAACATCCCATCTGCCGCCATATCTTCTGACATCCAGAATCTGTCCATACCGTACAAATACCCGGAATTCCGCCACGAATTCCTTGATTTCACTGCAATATACAGGATAGTCTTCATAGCAGCTCCCACAGCCGATCAGGTCTTTTGTTCCACGGACTACCCGTCCCTTGAACATTTTATTGTTCACCGGCTTCACGAAAACCGGCCACAGGTTCGGATTTGAATTGACCGTGTTGATCGTACTCTTCCAGATTTGCCGCCCCAGATAATGGTTCAGAACATCCGGATAATCCATGTCCTCGATTGTTTTCCCGAAGTCATACAGTCGGACTTTGGTCGTCCCGATATAGCCAACCACCACATCTTCTATTTTGCTGGCGGAAAGCTCTTCGTAGGTTTCAAAGAAAATCGTCTCCGCGCCCAGCTCTCTGAACCCAAGATATGCATTAAAGTGATCCTGATCGGTCGGTATGCCATTCTTTGCCTGCACATAAATGCTCATATCTTCACCTTCACAACATCGGTCCGATTTCAGAAATTCATCTTCCTTGTTCCGCAAACATCCTGCCCAGTTCCGGCAGGATATCGTGGGGCAGCATGCCGTATTCGCCGTGGACGGCGGCGACACGGTCGGCGGCGGCACCATGCAGGTACACCGCACAGGCGGCAGCCTCATAGGCGGGCAGGCGGCAGGCCAGCAGGGCGGCGGTCATGCCCGCCAGCACGTCCCCGCTGCCGCCACGGGAAAGGCCGGGGTTGCCGGTGGGGTTCACGCGCACCCGGCCGTCCGGGGCCGCTACCACCGTGCGGGCGCCTTTGAGCACCACCACGGCGTTCCATGCCTGCGCATACCGCAGGGCCGTGCCCTCCCGGTCCGCGTTGATCTGCGCCGCCGACAGGCCGGTGAGCCGGGCCATCTCGCCGGGGTGGGGCGTGACGATCAGCTCCCCCGCCGGGTGTGGGAAGGCTGCCTTTTCTGCCAGCAGCCGGGCCGCGGCGTTCAGGCCGTCGGCGTCCAGCACGGCACTGCCCGCAAAACCGGGCAAAAGCTGCTGCACAAGGGCCTGTGTCTCGGCGGCGCGGGCCGCACTCTGGGCGGTGCCGCCAAGGCCGGGGCCAAGCAGCAGAACGGTTGCTTTCTGCCGCCGGAGCAGCGGCACGTTTTCCGGGGAAATACCGCCCTCGGCCCCTGCCCTGCAGGGGCACAGGCAGCACTCCGGCAGGCGGGCTGCGGCGGCGCTCACCACCGGTTCCACACTGGCAAGGGTCACGATGCCCGCCCCGGTGCGCAATGCGCCCTCTGCGGCCAGCAGTGCAGCGCCCCGGTAGAATGCGCTGCCCGCCACGGCCAGCACACTGCCAAAGGTGCCCTTATGGCTGTCCCGCGGGCGGCGGGAGATATTCTGCCAGACAAATTCTTCGGTAATTTCAGCGGCCATTCTCAGCACCTCCGGCCATACAAGCGGAACAATTATTTTTTATCGCAACGAGAGCAGCCTGCGGGCTGCTCTCATTGCTTTTTCACGGGTGGGTCGTAACGGAAAATCGAAGCATCACGCTTCCCCCTGCACCAGGGCGCGGATCTGCTTTTCCACGTTCTGCACTTCTTCGCGGAACATGCGGGCGGAGACACGCAGGGCACCGTGGCCCAGGATGATGATCTGCTCCATGCCGTCGGAGGTGGCCACCCGGACACGGCGGTTCCGGCCGATCTCATGGGTGACCCGCTCGATGAACATGTCTGCCGTTTCGGCCTCCTTGGTGTAGACCACATGGATATTGTGGTACTGCTCAATGCTGCCGGGGCTGCCGGGCACCCGGTAGGCATCGAACACCAGGATGAGCACGCACTTCTGGAAGCCCTGATAGTTGCACAGGATGTCCATCAGCTTGTGGCGGGCGGCGTCCAGGCTCTCTTTGGAAAGGGCGTTCAGCTCGTCCCACGCAAAGATGATGTTGTAGCCGTCCACCAGCAGGTATTCCGGCGCGATCTCCCACTGCTCGGCGGCAAAGTCGGGGCGCTCTCGCTTCTGCACCGGGCGGAAGGCTGCCAGCGGGTCCCGCTTGATGGGGCCGTAGGTGCGCTCGAAAATTTTGAGCAGCTCGGCGTCCTCTTCCAGCGTGGCACGGTAGGCCATGGCCCGACGCTGAGGCACAGCCGCTTCCTGCTCCGGGCGGGTGCTTTTGCCCCAGCCGCTGTCCACATGCATGTGGCTGCGCACCTGATCCCAGGGCACCACAAATCCGGCCCCGTGGGCACAGAACACTGAATCTGCCGGGTTGTCGAGGTCGTGCTCCGGCTCGTAGCCGATGGCCGCGATCACCTCCTGCGCGTTGTGGCAGGGGCGGTAGCCGTCCAGTGTCAGGCTCAGATGGCCCCGGCCGCGGGTGTAGCTCACCACCTCCATGGGGTAGCTGCGCATGGTGGACACCGGCGCAAACCCGGTGAGCACCGCCGTCTCCTCCCCGCTTTCCGGCGGGTCAAAGGAGCCCTCCATGCGCTGGATATCGCTCATGGCGCGGCCGATGTTCTCGGCGGGCACCTCCAGCCGAAAAGCATACCACGGCTCCAGCAGCTGGCTTTTGGCCAGCATCAGGCCCTGCCGTACTGCGCGGTAGGTGGCCTGCCGGAAGTCGCCGCCCTCGGTGTGCTTGAGGTGGGCCCGGCCCGCAATGAGGGTGATCTTCACATCGGTGAGGGGCGACCCGGTCAGCACGCCAAGGTGCTGTTTTTCTTCCAGATGGGTCAGCACCAGCCGCTGCCAGTTTTTGTCCAGCACCTCTTCCCGGCAGTCGACGGCAAACTGCATGCCGCTGCCGCGGGGCAGGGGTTCCAGTTTCAGGTGCACTTCCGCGTAATGGCGCAGCGGCTCATAGTGGCCCACGCCCTCCATGGGCTCGGTGATGGTCTCCTTGTACAGGATGCCGCCGGGGCCGAACTCCACTTCCAGCCCGAACCGCTCGGCCAGCAGGCTGCGCAGCACCTCCAGCTGGATCTCGCCCATCAGCTGGACATGGATCTCGCCCAGCGTCTCGTTCCATACCACATGGAGCTGGGGCTCCTCTTCTTCCAGCCGGTGCAGCTTGCCCAGTGCCGCATGCACGTCGGCCCCCTCCGGCAGCAGCACCTGATAGCTCAGCACCGGTTCCAGCACCGGCAGGTCGCTGTCCCGCTCTGCGCCCAGTCCCTCGCCGGGGCGGGCCTTGGTCAGGCCGGTCACGGCACACACCTGCCCGGGGCCAATGGCCTCTGCCAGCGTGTACTTGGCACCGGAATACAGCCGCAGCTGGTTGGCTTTTTCGGCCCAGGGTTCGCCGTCCGCTTCGCCGGTAAGCTGGGCTTTCACCTTCAGTTCCCCGCCGGTGACCCGCAGCCAGGTCAAGCGCGCGCCCTGTTCATCCTGCGACACCTTGAACACCTTGGCACCAAAGGCTTCCAGCGCCGGGGCCGGGCGGGTGTAACGGTCCAGCCCGTCCAGCAAGGCATCCACGCCCTCCAGCTTGAGGGCCGCCCCGAACCAGCACGGGAACACATGCCGCCGCGCAATGGCAGGGATGAGATCGGCGTCCTGCAGCTGTCCGGCATCCAGCACCCGGCCCATCAGGTTTTCGTCGCACAGGGCCAGCGCCTCGTCCCGGTCGGCCTGCTCTGCGCCAAAGTCCACAAAGCCTTCGCCCAGGCGGCGGTTCAGCTGGGCAAGAAGCTCCTGCCGCTCCATGCCGGGCAGGTCCATCTTGTTCACGAACACAAAAGTGGGCACATGGTAGCGCCGCAGCAGCCGCCAGAGCGTCTCGGTATGGCTCTGCACGCCATCGGTGCCGCTGACCACCAGCACCGCGTAATCCAGCACCTGCAGGGTGCGCTCCGTCTCGGTGGAAAAATCCACATGGCCCGGTGTGTCCAGCAGGGTGATGTCGGTATCACCCGCTGTGAGCAGGGCCTGTTTGGAAAAGATGGTGATGCCACGCGCTTTTTCCAGCGCGTCGGTGTCCAGAAAGGCGTCCTTGTGATCCACCCGGCCCAGGCGGCGGGTCACACCGGCGCGGTAGAGCATGGCTTCCGACAGGGTGGTCTTGCCGGAGTCCACATGGGCCAGAATGCCCAGTACGATTTGTTTGCGCGTTGATTCCATCCGCTCAGTCTCCCTCAATGCATATTCCTATTTATTGTATCACGGGCGGGGCAAAAAGAAAAGCGGAGCGACCGCAGTCACTCCGCTTTTTAAAAGGATTTGATTTACTCCACGATGATGCTCTTGCCAGTCATCTCTGCCGGGACAGGCAGGCCGATGTAGGGCAGCATGGTGGGTGCGATGTCGGCCAGGCAGCCGCCCTCGCGCAGCTTCACGTCGCCGCAGCCAACGGCCACGAAGGGCACCACGTTGGTGGTGTGGGCGGTGAAGGGGGTGCCGTCCGGGTTCATCATCTTTTCGGCATTGCCGTGGTCCGCAGTGATAAAGGCGCAGCCGCCGGCGTTCAGCACAGCAGAGACCACCTGGTCCACAGCAGTGTCCACAGCCTCGACAGCCTTGACGGCAGCGTCGAACACGCCGGTGTGGCCCACCATGTCGCAGTTGGCGAAGTTCAGGATGACCACGTCATACTTGCCGCTCTCAATGCGCTTGACGCATTCGGCAGCCACTTCGGGGGCGCTCATCTCCGGCTTCAGGTCGTAGGTAGCCACCTTCGGGCTGGGGATGACGCAGCGGTCCTCACCCTCGTAGGGAGCCTCGACGCCGCCGTTGAAGAAGAAGGTGACGTGTGCGTACTTCTCGGTCTCGGCAATGCGCAGCTGGGTCTTGCCGTTCTCAGACAGGTACTGGCCCAGAACGTTCTTCAGCTCCACCGGCGGGTAAGCCACTTCGCAGTTGGGCATGGTGGCGTCGTACTCGGCCATGCAGACGTAGTGCACCTGCTTGCGGCCGCCGCGGCGCTCAAAGCCCTTGAAGTCATCGTCGCAGAAGATGCGGGTCATCTGACGGGCACGGTCGGGGCGGAAGTTCATGAAGATGACGGTGTCGCCGTCCTGCACGCGGCCGCCCTCGCAGGTGACGCAGGGCAGAACGAACTCGTCGGTCTTGTCGGCAGCGTAGGAAGCCTCAATGGCCTCGGCGGCATTGGCGGCGTGGTTGCCCTCGCCGTAGACAAAGGCAGCATAGGCCTTCTCTTCACGGTCCCAGTTGTTGTCGCGGTCCATGGCGTAGTAACGACCGGAAACGCTGGCGATCTTGCCGATGCCCAGCTCGTCCAACTTGGCCTGCAGGTCCGCCAGGAAGCGCTTGCCGTCATGGGGATCGGTGTCGCGGCCGTCGGTGATGCAGTGCAGGTAGACGTCCTTGGCACCCATGTGCTTGGCCATTTCCAGCACGCCGAACCAGTGGTCAGCGTGGCTGTGCACGCCGCCGGTGCCCACCAGGCCCATCAGATGGATGGCCTTGCCGGCGTCGATGGCAGCCTGCATGTTCTTGACCAGAACAGGGTTTTTGAGCATCTCACCGTCCTTGATGGACTTGGTGATCAGGGTCAGCTGCTGGTACACGATGCGGCCGGCACCCATGTTGGTGTGACCGACCTCGGAGTTGCCCATCTGGCCGTCGGGCAGGCCGACTGCCATGCCGGAAGCCTCGATGGTGGTCATGGGGTATTTTGCCATCAGAGCATCCAGATGGGGGGTCTTGGCGGCCACCACGGCGTTGCCGTAGGTCTCGCCCGGCACCCAGCCGAAGCCATCCATGATGCACAGAAGAACAGGTTTCTTTGCCATAAAATGAAATCTCCTTTAATTTTGAACAAATAGCGCCCGGCTCAGCGCTGGATTACGGCGCAGCCGGGCGCTGGAAAGCATAATTTCGTCAGCCCTTAGCCCTTGGTGGCTGCGTTGACGATGACTGCAAAGTCAGGAGCCTTCAGGGATGCGCCGCCGATCAGGCCGCCGTCCACGTCCTTCTTGCTCAGCAGCTCTTCGCAGTTCTTGGCGTTCATGCTGCCGCCGTACTGGATGGTGGTAGCCTCAGCCACAGCCTCACCGTACACCTCGCCGATGACCTTGCGGATCTGGCCGCAGACTTCCTCAGCCTGGTCCGCAGTAGCGGTCTTGCCGGTGCCGATGGCCCAGATGGGCTCGTATGCGATGACCACGTTGGCCATCTGCTTAGCGGTCACGTCACGCAGAGCGATCTTGGTCTGCATGCGCACCAGCTCCTCGGTCACGCCCTCTTCGCGCTGCTGCAGGCTCTCGCCCACGCAGATGATGACCTTCAGGCCAGCGTTCAGGGCTGCCAGAGCACGCTTGTTAACGGTCTGGTCGGTCTCTGCGAAATACTGACGGCGCTCGGAGTGGCCCACGATGACATACTCCACGCCCAGATCCACCAGCATGTCGGCGCTGATCTCACCAGTGAAAGCACCGGACTTCTCGAAGTGGACGTTCTCGGCACCCACATGGATGTTGGTGCCCTTGGTCTTTTCCACAGCGGTGACCAGGTCGGTATAGGGGGTGCAGATGACGACCTCGCAGCCTGCGTCCTGCACGGCGGGCACCAGCTCGTCCACCAGAACAGCAGCCTCGGAGGCGGTCTTGTTCATCTTCCAGTTGCCTGCAATAATAGCCTTGCGCTTTGCCTTATCCATGATACTCTATCTCCTTTATTTACCTTCTGCAAACAAAAAGGTGCGGCGGCGTTGCAGCCGCCGCACCCATCCTGATGCCGGAAAAAATTATGCGTTCTGAATGACTGCGATGCCGGGCAGCTCCTTGCCCTCCAGATACTCCAGAGAAGCGCCGCCGCCGGTGGAGATGTGGGTCATCTTGTCGCCCAGACCCATCTGCTGCACAGCTGCTGCGCTGTCGCCGCCGCCGATGACGGTGGTAGCATCGCTCTCAGCCATAGCCTTAGCAACAGCCAGAGTGCCGGCTGCCAGAGTGGGGTTCTCGAACACGCCCATGGGGCCGTTCCAGACAACAGTCTTGGAAGCCTTGACAGCGTCAGCAAACAGCTTCATGGTCTCGGGGCCGATGTCGCAGCCCTCCATGTCAGCGGGGATAGCGCTGATGGGAACGATGGTCACATCCACGGGAGCGTCGATGGGATCGGGGAAGTCCTTGATGCAGGCTGCATCCACAGGCAGCAGCAGCTTGACGCCCTTCTCCTTGGCCTTAGCCATCATTTCCTTGCAGTAGTCCAGCTTGGTGTCGTCGCACAGGCTCTTGCCCACTTCGTAGCCCTGAGCCTTGGCAAAGGTGTAAGCCATGCCGCCGCCGATGATCAGGGTATCGACCTTCTCCAGCAGGTTGGAGATGACGTTCAGCTTATCAGCGACCTTAGCACCGCCCAGAATAGCGGTGAAGGGACGGACGGGGTCATTGACGGCGTTGCCCAGATACTTGATCTCCTTCTCCATCAGGTAGCCGACAGCGGTATCCTTGATGTAGTCGGTGACACCTGCGGTGGAGCAGTGTGCACGGTGGCAGCTGCCGAAGGCATCGTCCACATAAGCATCAGCCAGAGAAGCCAGCTCCTCGCTGAACTCGGGCATGTTCTTAGTCTCTTCCTTGCGGAAACGGGTGTTCTGCAGCAGAACGACGTCGCCGTTGTTCATGGCAGCCACAGCAGCCTTTGCATTCTCGCCCACAACGTTGTCATCGTCAGCAAACACAACGGTCTTGCCCAGCTTTGCGCTCAGAGCCACAGCAACGGGAGCCAAGCTGAACTTAGCCTCGGGGCCGTTCTTGGGCTTGCCCAGGTGGCTGCACAGGATGACCTTAGCGCCATCGTTGACCAGCTTCTGGATGGTGGGCAGTGCTGCGTTGATGCGGTTCTCGTTGGTGATGACACCGTCCTTCATCGGGACGTTGAAATCGCAGCGGACAAGCACCTTCTTGCCGCAGTAGTTCTGATCGTCGATCGTCTTCTTACCTAAACCCATGGTAAAAACTCCTCTCAAGTTATAATTCTGAACCAGAGTCTCGCTCACAATCGGGGCGTTGCCCCGTACAGTTACTATTATAAACAAAAACTGCGTGTATTGCAAGGATATGAGATAGATAATTGTTTAACAAACATTTGCCATTGTTGCACGGAAATGTGTCTATTTTGCCCGAAGTGCGGTTTTTTCTGCCCGCAGACGCCGGAAATGCTGTTTTCCTTCATGACAAAAGGGGTCGAAAAACGCCCACAGGCGTTTCTCGACCCCAAATAAAAATAATTTTTCCGCTTTTTATGCGTTATGCAAAATATTCCTGTGCGCGGCGGGCGGCATCGTTGATGCAATCCCGCAGCTGGTCCAGCGTATCAAACTTTTTGCTGGGGCTCAGGTAAGCGTGGAACTCCACCACCGGGTCGGTGCCGTACAAGTCACCGGAAAAGCCCGGGATAAAGGTCTCGCAGGTCACCTTGGTGGCGTCATCGTTCACGGTAGGGCGGCTGCCTAGACCGGTGGCCGAGGGATACCACACCCCGTTGATGCAGGTGCGGGTGATATAAATGCCGCTGCGGGGCATCTGGAAGCCCTGCGGGTACAGCTGGTTGATGGTGGGCACGCCGAGGGTGTGTCCCAGCCCTGCCCCGTGCTGCACCGCAAAGCGGATGGCATAGGGCATGCCCAGCATGGCGTTGGCGGCCGGGATGTCCCCGCCCTCCAGCGCAGTGCGGATGCGGGTGGAGGACACCGGCTTTTCCTCAAACTGAGCCATGGGCACCACCACTACCTCTACCCCAAGAGGGGCACAGAGGGTGCGCAGCAGCTCCGGCGTACCGGCAGCCTTTGCACCAAAGGTGAAGTTTTCGCCACAGAACAGCGCCCGGGCGTGGCAGTTTTCCACGATGCCGCGCACGAACTCCTCCGGGCTCAGTGCCTTGATCGCCTCAAAGTCCGGGGTGAGGTAATACTCCACCCCAAGGCTGTGGATCAAGGCGTGCTTATCCTCGGTGGAGAGCAGGCGCTTGCCCTTCATTTTATTTTCCACCGGCAGGCGGAAGGTGAACACCGCCGGAGCTGCATCATGGGTCTTTGCCCATTGTACCGCCCCTTCGATCACCGCCCGGTGGCCGATATGGATGCCGTCAAAGTAGCCCATGGCCACGGCGGTGCCTTTTTCAGGCCGTGCCAGCGGCAGCGGGGCAAACTGAGAAATGATCTGCATGGGTCTTGTTTCCTTTATTGCTCAATTACGTTCCACGAACAGTTTTTCCACCCGGAGCACCCCGCCGGTAATGTTAGCAAGGCCAAGGAACTGCCCGGCGGCATTGCGCACCCGGTAGCGTCCGTCTGCTGCGGGGTAGCGGCTAGTGGGACAGCCGTTGTACAGGTGCTGCTCCACCCATGGCTCCACCATCAGCAGCGGCAGCGGGGTGAACACGCTTTCCACCGGCAGCATCAGTGCTTCCAGCGCAGCAGTTCCCTGCTCCTTTGCTGCAAGGATCTCTTCCAGCGTGTGGGCGTCTGCTTCGGTGTACAGACCGGCAGCAGTGCGGCGCAGAGCGCTCATGGTGCCCTTCTGCCCCATGGCGGTGGCGATATCCTCCAGCAGGGTGCGGATATAGGTGCCCTTGGAGCAGCGCACCGTCAGTACATACTCGTTTTCTGCCGGACTGCCGCCGTACTCGATGCCGTAAATTTCAATGGGGCGCGCCTTGCGCTCCACGGTCACGCCCTCACGCGCCAGCTTATACAGCGGCTGTCCGTTGATCTTGACTGCCGAGTACATGGGCGGCACCTGCATCTGCGGGCCGACAAACTGCGGCAGCACAGCCAGCAGTTCCTTCTCTCCGGCGGTGACGGGTGCAGTTTCCAGCACAGTGCCGGTGCTATCGCCGGTATCGGTGCGTGCGCCCAGGCGCAGGGTGGCGCGGTAGGTCTTGTCGTGGTTCAGTTGCAGATCCACCGCCTTGCTGGCACCGCCGCAGAACACCGGTAGAACGCCGGTGGCCATGGGATCCAACGTACCGCTGTGCCCCAGCTTGCGTGTACCCAGCACACCGCGCAGCTTTGCCACCACGTCAAAGCTGGTCCAGTCCATGGGTTTGTCTACGATCAGGATGCCCTGCATCATGCTTCCTCCTGCGGTGCGTCCAGCTCGGCTTCCACCTCTGCAAGGATCGCATTTTTGGCGTTTTCAAGGTCGCCCAGCAGTTCACAGCCCGCTGCGCGGGTGTGGCCGCCGCCGCCCAGACGCCGGGCAATGGCACAGGCGTCCACACTCTTTGCGGTGCGCACGCTGATGCGGTAGCTGCCGCCGGGCTGCTGGCGCAGGGTCAGACCCACCTTGACTCCCTCGATGCTGATGGGCAGACTGGTCAGTTCCTCCAGATCTGCGGGGTCTACCCCGCTCTGCCGTATCTCGTCCCTCGTCAGGTAGATCAGGGCACAGCGGCCGTCCAGATAGTACTCCAGATGGTTGCGGGCGATGCGCTCGGCCTCCATGCGGGCACGGGGCTTTGTGTCGAAGAGCAGGGTGTTCAGCTCCTCCACATGGCAGCCGGCCTCAATAAGCTTTGCCGCCACCGTGTGGGTGTTGGCGGTGGTGGAGGAGAACTTGAAGCAGCCGGTGTCGGTGGCAATGCCGGTGTACAGGCAGTCGGCAATGTGGGGGGTGATAGTCACCCCCATCTCCACGATGACCTGATACAGCAGCTCCGCTGCCGCAGCGGCACCGGCATCCAGAAGGGTAAAATCGGCATAGCCGTTGTTGCCTGCGTGGTGGTCGATGCACAGGTCCACATGGCGTGCAAACTGCGGCACGCCGTTATTTTCGCCAAACAGCTGCAAACCGGCCACATCCACCGCGATCACGGTGTGGGGCTCGAACTCGCCCTTGAACAGCCGTGGGTTCGTAAAGGCGTAGCGGGACGGAATGGCATCGGAGCAGAGCACCGCCGTTGTTTTTTCCAGCGCTTTGAGCGCATAGTACAGGGCGCTGCCGCAGCCGATGGTGTCACCGTCCGGGTTTTTGTGGCACAGAATCAAAATGTTGTCCGCAGCCAGCAGGCGCTGCGCCATCTGCTGCACATCCAGTTGTTCTGTCATCCAATGATCCATCCTTTCCGCAAAGGCAGTCAGTCCTCGGTCTGTTCGGTATCAGCAGGCTGTGCTTCCTCCTCGTCGTTCACGTTCAGGCTGCGCAGCAGCTCGTTGATGTGGGCGGCGTAGGCGGCACCGTCATCCTCCACAAAGATGAAGCGGGGTGCCTTGCGGATGTGCATTTTTTTGCTGACCTCGGTGCGCACATGGCCTGCGGCACGGTTCAGCGCTTCGATTGCGGGCTTGGGGCCGTCTGCGCGGCCCATCACGCTTACATACACTTTTGCCACATCCAGATCCGGCGTCACGTCCAGACGGGTGACGGTCAGCAGACCGCCCTCCAGCCGCGGGTCCTTCAGCCGGCCGATGATGGCAATGACCTCGCGCTTCATATCCTGCGCAAGACGGCCCATATTTTTCTGAGACATAGTTTTCTCCAAATTCTGTCCGGCAGCCTCCCAAAGCCTTGCCCCGGCCGGGGCAAGGCGGCATTTGTCTGCCAAAACGACGGATGAGGGCGCACGCTCCACACCTGCGAAAGATACGCCCTCATCAGTCTCACTTCGTTCGACAGCTTCCCCCGGACGGGGGAAGCCTTTTCTGCCGGGAAGCTGTTATATATTCGGTTTTTGCTTAGTCGCGGTACTCTTCCATCTTGAAGGCCTCGTATACGTCGCCTTCCTTGACGTCCGCAAACTTCTCCAGAGTCACGCCGCACTCGTAGCCCTCGGCCACTTCCTTAGCGTCGTCCTTGAAGCGCTTCAGGGATGCGATCTCGTCCTCGGCGATGACGATGCCGTCACGCACCACACGCACCTTGCTGTCGCGGGTGATCTTGCCGCTGGTCACGCGGCAGCCTGCAACGGTGCCCACATTGGAGATCTTGTACACCTGACGTACCTGCAGTTCGCCCAGAGAGACCTCGCGGAACTTGGGTGCCAGCATACCCTTCATAGCGTCGGTGACATCGTTGATGGCGTCGTAAATGACGCGGTACATACGCATTTCCACCTTGGTGGCAGCGGCTTCTTCCTTGGCCACGTTGTCCGGGCGGACGTTGAAGCCGATGATGATGGCGTTGGAGGCATCGGCCAGATCCACGTCGGACTTGCTGATGGC
>OOCP01001421.1_pt1 | contig 24557 bp, 20 predicted proteins | sample 1671511 | NCBI WGS metagenome assembly OOCP01 (sample SAMN06348164, study PRJEB24527) | human gut metagenome | biome: human gut; feature: ankylosing spondylitis patient; material: feces | host: Homo sapiens | place: China | collected 2015-10 | reverse complement strand
CTGCTATGTGGCGTGCGGTAGGGTGCGGCTTTGCGATGTTGGAGTCTTGCGGGAAAGACGGTTTTGCGGCAGACGAAGTATTGCGGGGTTGGTCAGAGGGTGATGGCGCCGTCGGCGGTTTGGGCCTGCGCCAGAAGGGGCTGGCAGCGCTCTAAGAACCGGGCCACCTGCTGGGGACAGCGGCCGATGTAGCGCCGGGGATCCATGAGAGCCTCCAGCTCCGGACGGGTCAGGCCGAAGGCCGGGTCGGCGGCCAGCCGGTCCAGCAGGTCGCAGGGATGTCCCTCCTTCATGCGGGCCGTGGCGGCCATAGAGTGACGGCGGATGACCTCATGGAGCTGCTGGCGGTCGCCGCCCCGCTTCACGGCCTCCATCATCAGGTTTTCGGTGGCCATGAAGGGCAGGTACTCCCGGAGAGTGCGATCCACCACCGTCTCGTTGACCCGAAGGCCCGATGCTACGTTCTGGCACAGCCGCAGGATGGCGTCGGCGCAGAGGAATCCCTCCGGCAGGGCGATGCGGCGGTTGGCGGAGTCGTCCAGCGTGCGCTCCAGCCACTGGGCGGAGGCAGTCATGGGGGCGTTCATGGCATCGGCCATGAGGTAGCGGCTCAGGGAGCAGATGCGCTCGCAGCGCATGGGGTTGCGTTTGTAGGCCATGGCGGAGGAGCCGATCTGGCTGTCCTCAAAGGGTTCCTCCAGCTGGCGGTCGTGCTGCAGCAGGCGGATGTCTCCGGCCATGCGATAGGCACTCTGGGCGATGGAGCTGAGGCAGCTCAGGATGCGGCTGTCCACCTTGCGGGGGTAGGTCTGGCCGCACACGGGGAAGCACTCCGAAAAGCCGAACTCGGCGGCGATGCGGCGGTTCATCTCGTCGATCTTCTCCTCGTCGCCGTCGAAGAGGTCCATGAAGCTGGCCTCGGTGCCGGTGGTGCCACGGCAGCCCAGAAATTTCAGGCCGGAGAGCAGGGCATCCAGCTCCTCCACGTCGGAGAGGAAGTCCTGCATCCACAGGGTGGCCCGCTTGCCCACCGTCACCGGCTGGGCGGGCTGATAGTGGGTGTAGCCCAAGGTGGGGACGGCGGCATAGCGCCGGGCGAAGGTGGCCAGATCCGCCAGCACCGACAGCAGCTGACCCCGGAGATAGCGCAGACCGTCCCGGTAGAGGATCAGGTCGGCGTTGTCGGTGACGTAGCAGCTGGTGGCCCCCAGATGGAGGATGCCGGCGGCCGACGGGGCCGCCTTGCCGTAGGTGTAGACGTGGGCCATGACGTCATGGCGCACCTCCCGCTCCCGTGCGGCGGCCACCTCGTAGTCGATGTCGGTGACGTGGGCCTCCAGCTCCTGCACCTGCCGGGCGGTGATGGGCAGGCCCAGCTGATGCTGCGCTCGGGCCAGCGCCACCCATAGGCGGCGCCAGGTCTGGAAGCGGCTGTCCGGCGAGAACAGGTGCAGCATATAGGGGGAGGCGTAGCGAGACGCCAGCGGGGAGGTGTATACGTCGTTTGCCATAGGGATGCTCCTTTGGTGATGTTGGCGGGCAGGGCTGCCCGGTGGTTATCGAAGAATGAGGCTGTCCCGCTCAGCGCCCACGGAGACGTAGCCAATACGGCAGCCGATGGCCTGCTCCACATAGGTCACATAGTCACGGGCGGCCTGGGGTAGTTCCTCCCAAGTGCGGACGCCGGAGATGTCGCAGTGCCAGCCGGGGAGGTACTCCGTCACGGGCTTGGCCTGATCCAGCAGAACCGGGAAGGGGAACTCGTGGGTGATCTGGCCGTCCACCTCGTAGGCAGCGCAGACGGGGATGCGCTCCATGTAGCTGAGGACATCCAGCTTGGTGAGGGCAATGTTGGTGGCGCCCTGCATCCGGACACCGTAGCGGGAGGCCACCAGATCGATGGGGCCTACCCGGCGGGGACGGCCTGTCTTGGCGCCGTACTCGTCGCCGGCCTCCCGCAGTTCCTCGGCCTCCGGGCCGAACCACTCGCAGGTGAAGGGGCCTTCCCCCACGCAGGAGGAGTAGGCTTTCACCACGCCCACCACCTCGTCCAGCTTGGCACCGGGCAGCCCGGAGCCCACGGGGGCGTAGGCGGCGATGGTATTGGAGGAGGTGGTATAGGGGTAGATGCCAAAATCCAGATCCCGCAGAGCGCCCAGCTGGCCCTCAAAGAGGATGGACTTGCCGTCTGCCTGCGCCTGCCGCAGCCATGCGCCGGTGTCAGCAATGAAGGGGCGGATGGCTCCGCCGAAGCGATCCAGCCATGCCAGCAGCTGCTCCATGGTGTAGCCCTGAGCACCGTAGACCTCCCGGAGGATCAGGTTCTTCCACTCCAACAGGTCCTGCAGATGGGCCTTCAGGTGCTCCGGGTACAGAAGCTCTCCGGCCTGAATGGTCTTTTTCTGGTATTTATCGGAATAGAAGGGGGCGATGCCCTGCTTGGTGGAGCCGTACTGCTTGTCCTTGAGACGGGCCTCCTCCAATGCATCCAGCTCCCGGTGCCACGGCAGCAGCAGGGAGGCCCGGTCGCTGACCAGCAGGTTTTCCGGGGAAACAGGCACTCCGGCGGCCCGCAGCGTCTCGATCTCCGACAGGAGATTTTCGCAGTCCAGCGCCACGCCGTTGCCGAGGATGTTCATGACACCCTTGTGGAAAACGCCGGAGGGCAGCAGGTGCAGGGCGAACTTGCCCATGTCGTTGATGACGGTGTGGCCGGCGTTGCCGCCACCCTGATACCGGACCACGACGTCAAACCGCTGGGATAGGTAATCCACCATGCGGCCCTTGCCCTCGTCGCCCCAGTTGATGCCTACGATTGCACAATTTGCCATAGATACTGCCTCCTGACTTGGTGTAAAAAGCGAGTTTTTTCAAACAACAGCTTATTATAGGCGCACCGGAGGCATAGGGGAAGTATGGGTTTGAAATGATTGGCATAAGTGAATCTAATGCTTTGGCGCATCGAAAATGCACCGGCGGGGGAAGGAAAATCAGGGACACACAGCGCCCTCCGGTGGGGTCAGGGGAGGAGCGTCAGCCCCAGAAAAAAGCAGGGCTGCGCCGCCCCGCTGCCCTCTTGTTCCAGCCAGTTGGCCTTGGGATCGGCGGAGCTCAGGTGCAGGGTGGATACCATCATCAGGGCCATGCCCAGCAGACCCGGAGCAAAAAAACACAGGAGGGGAAGGAGGTTAAGCCGGACCGGATGGCGGCCCGGTGCAGGCGGTGGCGGCCTGCCAGCAGAGCGGGCAGCAGAAGCAGGAATCCGGCGGGCATCCGGATGTGCATTTGGAGGAACAGGGGCCAGAGGTTTCACCGGGAGACGGCGACCATGAGCTTCCGCAGCACCTTCACGGTGCCGGGGAGAAAGCGGACTCCGGCGCCCAGCATGAACAGCGTGCCGTGAAAGCGTTGTCCCGCACGGATGGCAGAGAACCAGAAGAACACCACCGGGATCAGATCCGCCAGTACCATGGTGACGCTGAAGCCCTCCGAAACGGTGTCTTTGGTAATTTTCTGGCGCATGGGGAAACCTTCTGTTTTGCCTAGAATCGTACCATCGATGGTATCATGTCCGGCGAGAAAACGCAAGGCCGGCGGCGGAGGGGATCACAGAGTGTGCGACGCTGCACGATAAAAAAGAGTACATAGCCGCGAGATCTTTATAAAGGGTATTGACCACAGCTATTATAAGGGATATACGACGTTTAAGGCAGAAAACCTGTAACACACAAGTAGGATCTATCCGCAAAGCGGACACAAAAACAAATGGGTATGTGCCGTAATGGCACATACCCACTTGTAAACGATCCAGCCCGATAACTGACATACCAGTTGCTTCTGGAATCCTGTTTTATAGAACAGCCACATGAAAATGACCTCACGTCAATTCAGCAGCTTCGATTTGAAATACGACGTTTCCCAGCATCAGCGGTTATAGCGGAACAAAGCACCTTAAGGCTGGCGAACCGAATCATATTGCTCCAAGGCCTTGAGATAGGCATCGTAGGCTGCTTCCAAGGAGGAATATTCTTTCCATTTTTCAGGGTTTGCGTATACTGGTTCGGCGTAAGCGATTCCGAGATGGTGACACAGTCTTTGCCATTCCGCTTACCGGTCGTGGTTTCGGAAACATAATATTTTCCGTCACCGGTCTGGATGATTACGGGGATGCTCTTTCCGGCGCCGACTTTGTCAGTGTTCAGAGAGGTCCAGAAGAGATACCGCTTTGCTTCTTGCCCGTCTTTCCCGTTGCCAAGATAGGCCCAGGTGCAGTCCGGCTGCTGTAAAAGACTGTTGTCCAGCTTTTCGATCGCTTCGGAAATAGCCGGGATATATTCCGAGTCTGGGCATCTGGAGTCAAACTCAAAATTTGTATTGTTCTTTATGCTGCCGTTTTTCCAGAAAGCTGTATCATATAGAAGTGAGAAGAAATCCGTTATGCTTGTATTAAACGGGTATGCAGGTGTAGTCGGGTCGGCCTTTCCGCTCCAGGTGAGAATGATTCCGTAATCTTCATGATATGACACAACGCAGGTTCCGTTCGGCGCAGCAACACCTTTCCAATTATCTGTGTCCCCTTGCTTTTTGTAGTGGACGATACCGCCGATATTCACGGGGTCCAATGATTGCCAGTCAGCCTGCTTCTGCGTCAGGTCAACCGTCACGGTGATCTCCGAATTTCCGAGCAGTGCCTCTGTGGATACCTGTGCATAAGCAGAGCGTACATTTGTAAGGTCCGTCGCTTCTCTGGTTTTTTCAAGCTGTGATGAAAATACCGGGATCGCAATCGCAATCAATACAGCGATGATCGCAATGACGATCAGCATTTCCATCAATGTAAATCCGGTTCTGATTCGTTTCACTATAATCCCTGCTTTATCTTGGGTATATCTTTTATCCGCCCATTTTACCATAATTCTGCGATGTTTGCAACGAGAAAGCTGCATAATTGAAAATCATTTCGTCGAGGATAATATCTGGACAATGGACAGCGATGGTGAGTTGCGGCTGACGATCATGGCGACCCTTGCCCAAGAGGAAAGCCGAAAAAAGCCACTGATTTCGTAGTGAAACCAGTGGCTTGATTTGCGGTGTATTCAGATGAAAATGGGCAAAAAAATAACGGTCACACAATCCTGACGGACTGTGTGACCGTATTTATATCATTAGCAGAGCTGCTCCAGTTGAAAGGCCAGCTCGGTGCGGCCCACGACGGCGTGGTGGTTGTTGTAAAGGTTTTTGTCGTGGTAGCGGGGCAGAGAGCAGGCTTCCTCCGGCGTGATGACGCCGAGCTGGGTGAGAACCGAGAGGATGGCATACGGGACGATGGAGGAGGCGCCGTCCTCCATTTTGAGGGCAATGCCGATCCCCTTATCCTTGATGCCCACGGCATAGAATGCGCTGGCGCCTGATTTACAGAAGATTCGGTCGCCGAAGGCGGCCATCAGCTGGGTGCAGATGCGATCGGTTCCCGCCACCATTTCCGGATGTGCTGTCATGGCGGATGTGATGCGCCGGAGGGTAGCGGCCCGGGTGGGGGCGAAAAGCGTGGGGAGGGACATGCGGGCGTAGCCCTGTGCCAGCCGGTAAAGGGGCAGCGCGTGGACCGGAACGCCGCAGCCGTCCACGGCCAACTGGACATCGGAGGTCTCTACGCCGCACATTTCAGCGAACACCGAGAGGATACGCTGCTGGACGGGGTGCTCCAAAGCAGTATAGCCTTCCAAAGACTCCCCTAAATGGCGGGCGGTGATGAGCATACCGGCGTGCTTTCCGGAGCAGTCGCAGTAGATGGGCGCCCGGGGGATGCCGGCGATCTTCAAGGCGTCCTCGGCGGGGACATACATGGGGTATTCCGACCCGCAGCACAGCTGATCAGGGGAGAGACCTGCCTTGTGCAGGATGCTCTCCACGGCCTTTACATGAAAGGGCTCTCCGTTGTGGGAGGAACAGATGACGGCCAGTTCCTGCGGGGTAATGCCATAATGCTCCAGCGCACCGCTTTCTGCCACGGGGATCGCCTGAAGGGGCTTGGCGGAAGAGCGGGCGAACGTAAGACGCTCCGGATCACCGAGCTTCCAAAGGATCCGGCCTGTGTGATCCGTTACCGCGATATGTCCCCGGTGGATCTGATCCACCAGATCACCGCGGTATTGATAGGCAATAACAGCCATAGTATATACCTCCGTTTCTTAGATCACAAAGTAGAAAAAGCGCAGCACATCACCGTAATCATCGGCATCAAAGGCCACGGTGGTGGGAGAGATGAGGCTGGCGCCGGGATAGTGGGAGCATCCATAGGCGTCATAATGGTGTACATAGGTGACCTCCACGTGGAAGTGATCGGGAAGTACCGGAGGTGCGGCTGTTTTTGCCGCCGCCACAGCCTCGGCCATCATGCCCTCGATCTCCTCGCAGACAAGCTCCGGGGTCTTTGTCAGAACGCCGTAGCCGTGGCCGGATTTGGTTGGTACGGTCAGCAGGCCGGGTACGGTGCGCGCCGCAGCCGCACACATCCCCTCGTCGCCGCTGGCGAATAGGGTGGGAACGCCCCGGTAAGCGGCGGCATGGGCGTACATCTCGAATTCTCCCCACAGTGCGCCATTGACCGTAAGACGGAAAATGCGGGAGCTTACCATCGTGTGGGACGTGGGATTTCCGGGGGCGGAGGCGGCGTCGTGAAAGCCGACCATCAGCACACCGTCATAGCTCTCGTCAAAAATACCGGTAAGGCCCATAATATCGTGGGTGATCCCCCGAAGGAGACGGGCATCTCTGGGGAGCAGGGCGCAGTCAATGTTGCAGCCGTCTCCGTGCATATCCTCTATGACGACCTCGTCGGCTCCGCCGGAGAAAAGGCCGCGGGCCGCGGCGGCAGCCTCCAACGCCATTTCCCGTGCCATAGGCGCATAGCAGGCGTTGGCGGAACGTGCCTCGTCCCAGCAGGTCAAAGAAGCCACGCCTTCAATGTCACAAAGAATGTAAAATTTCATGCTTGAGTCCTCCTTTATCAGAAGCGTAATGGTAATAAATGCAGAGCCATAGGGATCGGGAAGTATTGGGCAAAATGTCAGGGATCCACCAATAGCTGCTGTTAAATGAGATGTTCCTGGCCGGCCACTTTACGCATCGAGACGTCAGCGCATCCCGCCCGCAGGTGAAGCGCCGCGGCGGAAGATCATATTGCTTCGCTGCGGATACGCCGCAGGTAGCGGTAGACCGTGGGTTCGGAGATGTGCAGTTCCCTGGCGACCTGTCCGATGGAGCCCTTGGTATGGAATACGCCCTGCGCTTCCAGAGAGCGGAGTATCTCCAGCTTGTCGGCGGTATGCATGGCATCGGAGGGGATACCATAGCCGAGGATGGTGGAGTGGATCAGATTGCTGGACAGCTCCGGGATGGAATCATCCAGGTTTTCGGTATAGGCGGAGCTCTCCTCCTCTTGCGGAAGAGAAAAGGAATGGAGCAGGCTGGAAAGATGCTCCGAGAGCACCAGAATATCTTCCACATCGTGGTTCACGCAGATCAGCCCCACCAGATGACCCTTTTCCTTAATGAAATAGGTGGAAGAGACGAAACGCTTACCTCCCCGGGTGCGGCCCTCGTAGTTGGCCACATAGTCGTGCTCCTGATAGACTCCGGTTCGCAGCAGTTCCTTGGCCAACTCCGTCATGGGGTCGCCTATGCGGCGGCCGCTGAGATGCTCGTTGCAGGCGGCAATCACCGAGCGCTCCGGCGTGGAAACGTCATGGAGGATGATCTCATAATTCTTTCCGCAGATCTTTCCCATAAATTCCACCAGAGGAATGTATCGCTCAAGACTGGCGTAGTTGCTCACTGTATCCCTACTTTCTCAACAATAATTCTTGCCTGATAAAAAACTGTCACATAGTGCTGCTGAAAGTCAGTATATCGAAAATGAATGGATAAATCAACACCTAATATGCTGGAAAGCGGCGGGGATATAACATTTTTTTTGCAGAGCGAGGCGAAAAGAGCCTTTAAAGCAGCGATTTAGACAAAAAATTATCAAACTTCTTGGCACTTATGCAAGGTTGACAAGGGCAGTGTGATAAATTATAATCAGGAATATAACAAAATTATCAGAAGGGAGGCTCAATATCATCCCCCCCGCGTTATATTTTTAAGGAGGTATTTGTAATGGAAGCTGCAAACTACGGTATCTTGTCATTGATTCCCCTTGCGCTTACCCTGCTGCTGGCATTTTGGAAGAAGGACGCGGTCTTTGCCCTGTTCATGGGCTGTCTCTCCGGCGTTCTGCTGCTGGGGCATGACCCCGCCTTCGGCTTCTCCGCTCTGGCGGAGGAGGCTCTGGGCAACGAGGACTTCATCTGGATCCTGCTCATTCAGGTATTCATCGGCATTATGATCGCGTTCTTCATGAAGGCGGGCGTGGTCAAGGCGTTTGCGGAGATGATCGCCGGTAAGGTGAAATCCCCCCGCAGCGTAAAGCTGGCCACCTGGTTCATCGGCCTGTTCACCATCGACGACTACATGAGCCCCCTGCTGCGCGGCGTGGTCATGCGTCCCTTGACGGATGAGATGCGTGTGCCCAGAGAGAAGCTGGCCTTCCTCCTCGACTCCACCTGCGCCTCCGTGTGTACCCTGATGCCCTTCATGGCATGGGGCGCCTACGTGGCCGGTCTGGTGGCGGATCTGGGCGGCCCTGTGACCTCTAACGAGCAGGGCGTGAGCGTCTACATCAGCGCCATCCCCTTTAACTTCTACGCGATTCTGATGGTGCTCATCACACTACTCTCCGCACTGGAGATCTTCCCCGACTTCGGGCCCATGCGCAAGGCGGAGCAGCGCGCCCGCACCACCGGCAAGCTGCTGCGTGACGGCGCCGTTCCCATGATGGGCACCGAGCTGGAGGAGCTGCAGAAGGGCAACGACAGTGATGTAAAGCCCAACGTCATGCTGGACTTCCTGATCCCCATCATTATTCTGGTAGCCACCGCCATCTGGACGTACATCGCCAAGGGCGGCGTGAAGATCCTGGAGTGCTTCATCATCACCGTGATCTATATGTCCATCGAGCTGAGCATCCGCAAGGTGTTCAAGAGTGTGACCGATCTGGTGAACACCGCCGTGCAGGGCATGAAGAGCGTCATGTCCGCCACGCTGATCCTGGCTCTGGCCTACTGCATCAACACCATCACCAAGTCCATGGGCGCCGCCGACTTCCTGCTGGGCGTCTGCGAGAGCTGGATGACCCCCGCCCTGTTCCTGTCTGTGGCCTTCATCGCGGGCTCCGTGATCTCCTTCTTCACCGGCTCCTCCTGGGGCACCTTCGCTATCTGCATTCCCATCGCCGTTCCCATGGCCTACTCCTTCACCGGCGGTCAGCTGGGTACGCTGGTCTACGCCGCTGTGGGCGCCGTTGTCAGCGGCGGTCTGTTCGGCGACCATTGCTCCCCCGTTTCCGACACCACGGTGCTCTCCTCTCTGGGCGCCGCCTGCGACCACATTGACCACGTCCGCACCCAGCTGCCCTATGCGCTGCTGGCGGCGGCAGTGTCCATCATTCTGTGGATCGTCGTTGCACTGGTCGGTGGCGCTGTATGAGATACGATTTTGATACCCCCATCAATCGCAGAAATACCTTCTCCTTTAAGTGGGACTGCGATATGGACTATTTCGGCCGGGACGATGTGATCCCCATGTGGGTGGCGGACATGGATTTCGCCTGCGCCCCCTGCGTCGTGGAGGCTGTACAGAAGCGCGCCGCCCATCCGGTTTACGGCTACGGTATGCGCCAGCAGCCCTATTATGATGCGGTGATGGGCTGGCTGAAAAAGCGCCATGGCTTTGAGGTCAAATATGAGCATCTGGCCTTTGCGCCTCCCGGCGTGATCTACGCCTTGAACGTAATGCTGCGTATCCTCACCAAGCCCGGTGACAGGGTCATGGTCCCCATGCCCAACTACGACCCGCTGTTTGACATGGTCACCCGGGGCGGCCGGAAGCTGGTAGAGACGCCGCTAGTCTGGAAGGACGGGCGCTACACCTTCGACTTCGCCGATATGGAGGCCAAGGCTGCCTCCGGCGTGAAGGTACTGGTGCTCTCCAGCCCCCACAACCCCACCGGTCGGGTATGGACCCGTCAGGAGCTGGAGGGCGTGGCGGAGATCTGTCTGCGGCACAACATCTTCATGCTGGTGGACGAGATCCACTGCGACTTCGTGCCGCCGGAGCATCCCCACACCACCTTTGGCCTGCTGGGCGAGGAGGTGCTGCGCCATTCCATGGTCTGCTACTCCTCCAACAAGGGATTCAATCTGGGCGGACTGGGTATGGCCACCCTGGTGCTGGCGGACGACGACCTGCGGTGCAAGTTCAACGAGGAGATGTCCATTGCCCAGACGCGGCTGGACAACATTTTCGGCATGGCCGCCCTCATAGCCGCCTACAACGACGGCGAGGAGTGGCTGGATCAGGCCATCGCCTACGTCTCCGACAACAAGGCGTATCTGGATCAGTTCCTGCGGGAGCGCATTCCTCAGATCCGTATGATCCCCTCCGAGGGTACGTATCTGGTCTGGCTGGACTGCTCCCAGCTGCCCTACCGGGGCATGGCGCTGGAGCATTTCATGATCAATGAGGCCAAGGTGGCGTTCTGCGCCGGCTATGAATTCGGTAAGCAGGGAGAGGCTTTTCTGCGCATGAATGTGGCCTGTCCCCGGTGTACCCTGACAAAGGCTCTGGAGCAGATGGAAAAGGCGATCAACGGTCTGTCGCTTCAGTAATACCTGTAAACGACGCACCTTGTGAGATAAGAAATTTTTTAAAGGAGAAACAGCTATGAAAAAAAGAACCATCGCAATGTTCCTGTCCGTAGCTCTGTGTCTCTCGGTGGCCTTGACTGGCTGTGGGGCAGACAAACCGCAGCAGAGTGACCCCACTGATGACGGCAAAAAGAGCCTGACCATCGCAGTGCTGAATGATGTCGTCTCGCTGGACCCCGCAGTAAAGGACAGCAGCTCCGAGATGCAGATGGCGTCTCACCTGTACGACCCTCTGGTGGACTATAATGCGGACATGAGCAAGAAGCCCGGTCTGGCAGAGAGCTGGAAAGTTCTGGATGACGGCGTGACGTGGGAGTTCAAGCTTCGCCAGGGCGTGAAGTTCTCCAACGGAAACGACTTCAATGCCGACGACGTGGTCTTCAGCTTTGAGCGCATCCTCAACGATCCTACTCTGGAGTTGGGCGTGTACCTCATGCGCCTTCAGGAAGTCAAGAAGGTGGATGATTACACCGTGCAGCTGGTGACCAAGATCCCCTATCCCGTGTTTGCCGGCAGCCTGGTCCATATCATGATGCTTGACAAGGAGACCTGTGAGGGTCTTACCAGCGAGGAGATCTCCGCGAACCCTGTGGGTACCGGTCGGTATCGTCTGGTGGAGCACGTGAAGGAATCCTATATCAAGCTGGTCCGCAACGACGAGTATTGGGGCGAGCTGCCTGATGCAGAGACCGTGGAGTTCCGCGTGATCGCCAATGCAGCCACCCGCACCACCGCTCTCATCAACGGCGAGGTGGACTTTATCTCCAACATCCCCGTGATGGACGTGGACCGTCTGAAGGACGCCTCCAACGTTCAGGTCATTACCAATCCCAGCCTGTCCTGCAGCTACATGGGCTTTGATCTGCTCAATGAGCATGGCTCTGCCGGCACCGACGATCCCAACCCGCTTCTCAACGTGAAGGTTCGTCAGGCTATCTACCACGCCATTGACATTCAGACGATCATCGATACCGTCATGAACGGCTACGCCACCGTGGCTAACTCCTATATGCCCAGCATCTGTGTGGGATATAATGCCGACGCAGAGCGTCCCGCCTACGATCCCGAGCTTGCCAAGCAGCTTTTGGCGGAGGCCGGCTATCCCGATGGCTTCTATCTCCGCATCGACGCCCGCAGCGACAGTGACATGAACGCCGATCAGGTGTCTCAGGCCATTGCCAGCTATCTGGAGAAGGTGGGCATCAAGGCCGAGGTAAACCTGCTGCCTCGCGCCTCCTTCTATGAGAAGATAGACGCAGAGAACCTCCAGTCCTCCTTCTTCATGTCAGGCTGGGGCGACGGCTCCGGCGAGGGCATGGTCATCTTCAACGATATGCTCTATACCTACGACGGCAAGGCCGGCATGGGCGAAGGCAACCGGGGCCATTACAGCAATGCCGAGGTGGATGCGCTGCTGGATCAGGCATCTGTTGAGGCCGATCAGGCCAAGCGCGCAGCGCTGGTGGAGCAGGTAGATCAGATTGCCCGGGACGAGGCCGCCTACATTCCCCTGTTCTTCAAGGAGAATATCTTCGGCGTGCGCGCCGGCATTCAGTACACCCCCAGTGCCGATGACCATATTCTGGCTTGGGACTTCACCTTCTAAGCGCACATAAGAACAGTCAATGGGAGGAGGCAGAAGGGGATCTTCCCTTCTGCCTCCCACCAAAAGGGTGTAAGCCCGTAAATGAGGTATTACCATGTTCAAGTATTTCCTGAAGCGGCTGGCGCAAATGGTAGTTACACTGTTCATTGTGTCCATTCTGGTATTTGTTCTGGCCAACTTCATTGGCGATCCCGTCAATATGCTGGTCTCGCCCAAGGCTCCGCCTGAGGTTCGAGAGCAGGTTCGAGAAGAACTGGGGCTCAACAGACCGATCCTGGAGCAGTACGTATCGTTTATTACCAATGCGTTCAAGGGAGATTTCGGCAAGTCCTATATCTATAAAGTGGACGCGCTCTCTCTGATCGCCCAGCGGGTGCCTGCTACGCTGGAGCTGGTTTTTGTATCCGCTGTGCTGGCGCTCGGTATCTCTATCCCACTGGGCGTATATGCGGGCGCTTTCCCCAAACGAAAATCCAGCACATTGGTGATGGGAGGCTCCATTCTGGGTATTTCCCTGCCCTCCTTCTTCATCGGCATCATGCTGATCTACATCTTCTCTCTGAAGCTGCACTGGTTCCCCTCCTCGGGACGGGGCGCGACCGCACCGTTCCTGGGGATGGATTTCAGCCTGTTTGCGCCCGGTGGACTTAAGTACATTATCCTGCCTGCTCTTACGCTGTCTGTGACCAACATCGCATCTCTGGTGCGCCTTACCCGTGCCGGTGTGATGGAGAATATGCGGCAGGATTATATCAAATTTGCCCGAGCCAAAGGTGTGTCCACCCGAAAGGTCCTCTTTGGACACGCCCTGAAAAATGCCCTGATCCCGGTTATCACGGTGTTCGGTATGGAAATCGGTTCCCTTATCGCCTTTACGACGGTGACGGAGACCATCTACTCCTGGCCGGGACTCGGCAAGCTTCTTATTGACTCCATTAACTCGGTGGATCGGCCGGTCATTGTGGCCTATCTGATCCTGACTACGGTGTTGTTTGTGTTTATCAATTTTGTGGTCGACCTTCTGTATACAGTCATCGACCCGAGAATCAAATTCAGGTGATGCGCTATGGGTGAAATGAAAAAAAAGGGCGCGGCCCCCAACAAGAGCTTTTTCCGGCGCATCGCTGAGTCTGAGTTCTTTCACAATTACAAGCGCAGTCCGTCCGCTATCGTCGGTACGGTGATCGTGGTACTGGTACTGTTCATTGCCCTTTTCGGGCCGTTGTTTGCTCCGCAGAACCCCTATGATGTAGCCTCTCTCTCCCTTACGGATTCCTACAAGCCGCCTGCATGGGAGGCGGGAGGTGACGCCCGGTTTATTTTCGGTACCGACAGTCAGGGACGGGATATTTTCAGCTCTCTTATTTACGGAAGCCGTATCTCCCTCTTTATCGGCGTTGTAGGTACGCTGCTGGCCTGTGCCGTAGGTATCACGCTGGGACTGATCTCCGGCTATTTTGGTGGAAAGGTAGACGCTGTCATCATGCGTTTGGCAGATATCCTGCTCTCTTTTCCCGATATCCTCGTGGCACTCTTCATCATGACCATGTTTGGACGGGGCGTAAGCAAGCTGCTGGTCGTATTTACGATCATCGGATGTGTCACATACATCCGTACCGTCCGCGCCGAGGTGCTGACGGTGAAGCAGATGGAATATGTAGATGCGGCCAGAGTCATTGGCCTCCCCAATATCCTGATTATCGCCAAGCATGTGCTGCCCAACGTAATGACCACCGTCATCGTTCTTTCCACGATGAAGGTGGGCGGCCTTATTCTGGCGGAAGCCACGCTGAGCTTTCTGGGCGTAGGTGTTCCGGTCACGGAACCCTCTCTGGGCATGCTGGTCAAGAACGGCTTCGACGTGCTGTTCAGCGGATACTGGTGGATCGCGGTGATGCCGGGTCTCTACATCATGCTGATCGTGTTCGGAATCAACCTTCTGGGAGATTTCCTGCGCGATGAGTTCAATCCTAAGCTGAAGTAAGGGGGGAGCGAGATGAGCGAAACACTGCTGCAGGTGGAAAACCTGCGGACCTATTTCCACACCTTCCGCGGTGTAGTCAAGGCGGTGGACGGCATTAGCTTTTCCCTGGATGAGGGACAGGTGCTGGGCATCGTGGGCGAGTCGGGCAGCGGTAAATCCGTTAGCAGCTTTTCCATTCTGAAATTGATCGAGCCGCCCGGTGTGGTGGAATCGGACGGGATTCTTTTCCAGGGCGAGGACATCAGCAAAAAGAGCGAGCGGGAAATGATGAAGATCCGAGGCAAGGCGATCTCCATGGTGTTCCAGGATCCGATGACCTCCCTGAACCCGCTCTATACCATTGAGAAACAGATCACCGAGATGCTGGACCTCCACCAGAAGCAGATGACCAAACAGGAAAAGCACGCGCGCTGTGTGGAATTGCTGCATATGGTAGGTATCCCCAATCCTGAGGATCGGCTGAAATCCTACCCCCATCAGTTTTCTGGCGGTATGCGGCAGCGGGTCATCATTGCGATCGCCCTGGCCGCCAATCCGAAGCTCATCATCGCCGATGAGCCTACCACTGCTCTGGATGTGACCATACAGGCGCAGATCCTCAAGCTCATGGATAAGCTGGTGAAGGAGCAGGACGCTTCTCTCATCCTGATCACCCATGACTTGGCGGTGGTTTCCCAAATGGCGGATCGCATCATTGTGATGTACTGCGGCAAAATCGTGGAAAGCGGCTCCCGGGATGACGTGATCCGCCGCCCCAGCCATCCGTATACCGAGGGACTTCTTAACTCCATCCCCAGAATGGGAGAGGAGCAAAAACGCCTGGAATCCATTCCGGGTATGGTTCCCAGTATGCTGGATCTGCCCCAAGGATGTTATTTTGCTCCCAGATGCAAATACTGCCAGGATATTTGCCGTACCGTGGCGCCTGAAAGCCATGAGGTTGGCCCGGGGCATTGTGCGGTGTGCCACTTTCCGCTGACAGGAGGCGAGAGCCATGAGTAAGATTCTTCAGGTGGAGAATTTGGTGCAGGAGTTCAATCTCACCAAGGATTTTCTGGATAAGGTAAAATTCAAAAACGGTCATTTTTCACTGGAAAATCGAGTGGTTCATGCGGTCAACAACGTCAGCTTTGATGTGGAGGAGGGCGAGGTGTTCAGCCTGGTGGGAGAGTCCGGATGCGGAAAGTCTACCACGGCCCGCACCATCATCAAGCTGATCGAGCCAAAGTCCGGCAAGATCATATTCGACGGACGCGATATCACCCGGCTCAAGCCGCAGGAGATGCGCCCCATCCGTCGAGAGATGCAGATGATCTTTCAGGATCCCTATGCCTCTCTGAATCCCCGACAGAAGATCATGGAGATCCTCACCGAGCCGATGCTGTTCCACAAGCTGTGCAGCAGCAAGGCGGAGGCGGAGGAGAAGGCGATTCATCTGTTGGAGCGTGTTGGACTCTGCTCTGAGCAGGCCAACCGGTATCCGCATCAGTTTTCCGGCGGTCAGCGTCAGCGCATCGGCATAGCCCGGGCGTTGGCGGTCGAGCCTAAATTTATCATAGCGGATGAGCCGGTATCTGCTTTGGATGTGTCCATTCAGGCTCAGATCTTGAACATTCTTATGGATCTGAAGGATGAATTTCATTTCTCCTATCTGTTCATTGCACACGATCTGAGCGTGGTCAAGCACATCAGCGACAGCTTGGGTGTCATGTATCTGGGAACTATTGTGGAGCGGGCTCCGAAGAAGCTGCTGTTCTCCAACCCGGTCCACCCCTATACCAAGGCGCTTTTTTCCGCTGCGCCGACGATTGATGAGGGCAGTATTGCCGAATCTCAGGAGCTGCGTGGAGAGATTCCCAGCCCGATCCATCTGCCCTCCGGCTGTCCCTTCCATGACCGCTGTCCTGTGGCTTGCCCGGACTGCGCACGGGAGAAACCGGAGCTCAAAGAGGTGGAGCCTGGACACTTCGCAGCCTGCCATCTGCTGTAAAAAAGGGGATTTAGCGCGGGTGGATCACCTCGCATACCCCTGCGGGGGCGGCATAGCCGCCCCCGCTTTTTAATTCTCTATCATTGAATGGACCAGAAGGAGGAAGAAAAAATGGAACTGCAACTTGTGAAAAAGTATGACGCCAGAGCATGGGACGGTGTGGTGGTCCCGCTGGGAGAAGGCAACCTGAACAGCTATCAGGGACCTTGGGAGCAGGAGCTTGCCGCAGTTCGTGCCTCGGGGCGCTTTGAAGGGAAAACGGGTGAGATTTTCCGCTTTTCTGTTCTTTCAGAGGGCGTGCTGACCCAAATTTTCCTGCTGGGTCTGGGGAAAGACTGGAGCCTGGAGCAGGTGCTGGAGAGCTGTGCCAAGGTGTATCGTCAGTGTCAGGAACTGGATCTGCGTGCGGTGTGTACCGATCTGCGGGGCGTGTGCCCGCAGTTCACGCCGGCGCTCTTCCAAAAGGCGGCAGAGGCTGCCGCTCTTACCGGCTACCGGTTTGACAAGTACAAGACGACCCCTACGGCGCCGGGGATCGAAACGGCTGCGTTTCTCTGCGAGATGCCGGAGCGCTACGAGGCCGCCTTGGTAGAGGCGGAGGTGTCTGCTGAGGCCACCTGCATCGCACGGGATCTGATCAATGAGCCCCCCACGGTGCTTACCCCCGCCAAGCTGGCGCAGGCGGCGCAGGAGCTTTTTAAGGAGACGCCCGTGAAGGTGACCGTTTACGGCAGAGATGAGGTGGAGCGCATCGGGCTCACCGCTTTTCTGGAGGTCGGGAAGGGCTCGATTTACGAGCCTAAGCTCATTGTCATGGAGTATACCGGCGCACAGGACGTGGAGAGCCGCCTGGGGCTGATCGGCAAGGGCCTTACCTACGACAGCGGCGGATACTCCCTCCAGTCGTCTGAGTTTATGGAAACCATGCAGCATGATATGGGCGGCGCAGCCGCCGTGATGGGCGCCCTGTGGGCGGCGCAGAAGCGGGGCCTTCGGATCAATATTACCGGTGTGGTGGCGGCTTGCGAGAATAAGCTCTCCGCCACGGCCTATGTGCCGGGCGATGTGATCCGCTCCATGTCCGGGCGGTATATTGAGGTGAACAACACCGATGCCGAGGGCCGTATCACTCTGGCCGACGCCGTGACGTATGCCAAGCAGTGCTGCGGCGTGGATCGCATCGTGGATATTGCCACACTCACCGACGGTATCCAGACGGCGCTGGGAAATCGCCGCTGCGGAGCCTTTAGCAATAACCGGGCCCTGACCGCGCAGGTGGAGAAGGGCGCCGCCGCCGCCTGTGAGCGGATGTGGGAGCTGCCCTGTGACGAGAATCTCCGCCGGGTGCTGGACTCCCGTGTAGCCCATCTGAAAAACAGTGCGATGGGCTCCAGCGTGGGTGGATATGCCACGGTGGGCGCCATGTTCGTTAAGGAGTTTGTCGAGGAGACGCCTTGGATCCACTTGGATATCGGCGGTACCGCTTGGACCACCGAATGTGAGGGGATCTATACAAAGGGCGGCATCGGATTTGGCACGCGGATGCTTTATGAGACGTTCAAGGTGATGGAAAAGGAGGGGACGCAGGTATGAAGAAGCTGGCATTGACGGATTTTGCCAAGTATCGGTATCCTTCTGCACTGGAGCTGTCTCCGGACGGCAGATATCTGACCTTTGCACTCAAGGAGGTCGACAGGGAAGGGGACGGCTACCGGTGGAATCTGTGGCTGTATGATCTGGAGAGCAGAGAGAGCCGGCAGATCACCCAAGGAGACGACCAGCGGCAGGCGGTTTGGGAGGATAACACCCATATTCTCTATAAAACCACAGAGCCGGACGAAGCTATGCGGGCACGGGGCTTTGAGGAAGAGTGGACGGTGTATCACCGCCTGAATGTATGTACAGGCGAAGAGCGCGAGGCATTCCGTCTCCCCATGTCCGTATCCGGGCTCTGGAAAATGGACGAGGGCCGTTATGTTTTCACGGGCGAGACCCATTTGGATCGGCCGAATCTTCTGGAGCTGACGGGAGAGGCGCTGGAGAAGGAGCTCGTTCGCCGTCAGCAGACCAAGGGCTATAAGGTTTTGACGGAATTACCCCTGTGTGAGAACGGGGTTGGGATGTTTAATCAGACCAGAATTACGCTGTTTCTCTATCTGGAGGCTACCGGAGAATATCGCCGGATCACGCCGGAGGACTATGATGTGAATCATGTGAATGTCCGGCCCGGTCAGGTGCTTTTCACTGCGTTCCCCTTCCGGGATGTGAAGCCGGTCACCGAGGGAATGTATCGCTGGGATGCGGAGCGGAACGAGACGGAGACGCTGATCACGCCCGACAAATACAGCATCGACTATGTGGGGCATTTAGGCCGGAAGGCGCTCTGTCTGGGACTGGTCATGCGGGACTATGGCGTGTACGAGCACCCCACATTCTTTGTGGTGGACGAAAATGGCGAGGAAAATCTGGGCCGCTATGACCGCCGGGTCAACTCCGAGGTGGTCACCGACTGCTTCTCCGGCTCCGTCACGGGACAGAGAATGGTGGGCGAGACGCTGTATTTCCTCAACACGGACGGCATGGGCTCCAGCTTGTGTGTATGGACGCGGGAAACCGGTGTACAGACGCTCTTCGGCGGCGACGACTACCTCATTGATTTCGATACTAAGGACGGAAAGAGGTTCCTCTTTTCCGCAGCTGTGGGTCTGAAGCTTCCTGAGGTGTACCTTTGGGATGGCGGCCAGCTGGAGCAGCTGACGGATTTCAACGGAGCTGCACTGGAGGGCGTGACCATTTCCACGCCGGAGCGGCTTACCTTTACCAACACGGACGGCGTGGATATCGACGGCTTCGTGATGAAGCCGGTGGGCTACGAGCCGGGCAAGCGGTATCCGGGCATCCTTCATATTCACGGTGGGCCGAAGATGGTATTTGGCCCGGGCTTCCACCATGAGATGCAGCTTTGGGCGGCCTCCGGCTTTTTCGTATGCTACTGCAACCCAAGAGGAAGCTGCGGCAAGGGAAATGCCTTTGCCGATCTTCAGGGCAAGTACGGAGAGGTAGACTTCCAGGATCTGATGGAGTTCACGGATGAGGTTCTGCGGAGGTATCCCGAAATCGACGCAGATCGAATGGGCGTTGCCGGCGGTTCCTATGGCGGCTTTATGACCAACTGGGTCATCGGTCACACGGATCGTTTCCGCTGTGCCGTGTCCCAGCGGAGCATTGCCAACTATGTGGGGGATTATCTCCTCTCGGATATCGGCTACTATTATGTGCCTGACCAGCAGCTTGGCACCATTTGGGAGCATCCGGAGCGTTTGTGGAAGGCGTCGCCCCTCACCTATGCCGACCGTGTTAAGACGCCCACACTCTTTATTCACGCAGATAAGGATTACCGCTGCACGCTGGCCAACGGTCTGGAAATGTTTGCAGCACTCAAGCTCCATGGCGTGGAGAGCAAGCTGTGCATGTTCTACGGCGAGAACCACGGCCTGAGCCGAGAGGGAAAGCCCTCCAACCGCATCAGCCGACTCAGCGAGATCCTGCACTGGATGGAGGAGCACCTGAAGGAAGAATAAGGGGGAGCCAACCGGCGGCTTCTGGCAGAGTGTGTGCCGGAGCATTTGCCGCACTTAAACCTATATCCCTTGGAGGCTGTCTTTTTTACATGGCGATTTCAGCGGACAGCGGCCACAGCACTGCGTCATACAGGTATCGCAGAAGCATTACGCCGAGAGCCCACCTTCTTGAGAAGGTGGGCTCTCGCTGTAAGCACATGAAATGAGACACTTTATTTCTTGTCAAACAGGATGAACAGCAGGCTGGACAGGCACAGCAGGAAGGGATAGAACAGCAGGGGGATGATGTCAAAGGCGCTGATGGCGTAGCCGAGGGCTGCGCAGGTGGAAATGGCCACCAGCATCTGGGCGCCGTAGGGGATGATGCCCTGAAAGATGCAGGAGAAGGTGTCCAGCAGGGAGGCGGAGCGCTTGGGGCTGATGCCGTATCGTGCCAACATTCAGCAGGAAATCAGGTTCATCCTCTCAACTCCTCTCTTGTTTTTCTTATCCTACCACACGCACCGCAAAAAAGCAGCCCCGGCCTCTCCCTGCGGCCCTATCAGCTTTCTGGCGGACAGCGAAGAAGAACAGCACAATTACCAAAATGCGGGAGAAGGTGCAATTACCTTCTCCCGCAATGTTTGCGGTTTAAAAAGAACCTGATACAAGGCTTTCCATGAGCCTCTTTTTCGCTGCGGCAGACGGACTTTTTGTATTTGCAGCGTGAATTTCCAAAAAAACGGTTGAAAAGTTGATAAAAATATGCCATACTAAAACTATACACTTGCGGGGGAAGGAGTTTTGTACCGTTTGTGCCGCAAAATAATTGCAGAAGGAGAACTTGATAACGGCAATGGACAAGCGGATGTTCATGCAAAAGTTAGACGATTGCCCAATTATAATTTTCGATTCATCGGACGATTGCAATTACAACGGAACACAAAACAAGGAATAGAAAGGGGAATGTTTTATGCGAAAATTGTTGTTAAGTGTCTTACTCTGCGCTGCGTTGGTGATGGGGTTACTGCCTACTGCCGCTTTTCCGATGGAGTTGGGTAATACCCCTGAGGCGGTGGAAGAGGCTCCGACTTCCGCATTGGAGGAACAAAACGTCAACGAGGAGCTGTTGTCCGAATATGGAGAACAGAAAAATGCGCCGAAGGCAGCGGATCCGACAGCACAGAATGGTGCTGCGGAGATCTATGTCAGCAGGCACCGGTAACGACGAACAGAATACCGGCACAAAAGATCTCCCCTTCGCCACGCTGGCTAAGGCGGTCGATGCTGCGGCTGATGGTACAACAATCTATGTCATGAGCGATCTGACCATGGATCAGTGTGCCCGTTTTTACGATAAGAGTCTTAAAATCACCAGTGGAGAAGGCGGTCCTTACACTATTACACGCAGCGCTGATTTTAAGCAGCAAAGTGACACAGCCCGCAGCTGGTATAATCCCGCCATGATCGAGGTTCAGTCTTCATCGGCGAGTTCTGTCGGCCTGACTCTTTCCGACATCGTTCTGAACGATGCAGGGATGCACGAGGGTACTGTATTCGCACAGGCTGTCAGCGGTGACGGCAACGGGGATAATACAGTTTATGTGCAGGACGCTATCATTGCCTCCAACGCCACTGTGCCCTGCACCGTGACGCTGGGTAAGGATGCTGTGCTGCGCAACTTTGGCGGCATGTCCGCTGTGCGCGCCACCGACCAGGCAAAAATCGTCATGGAAAGCGGCAGTGTGATAGAGGATACCCTGACTGGTTATACAAGAACAAAAGGCTCTGGGGCAGACTCAGTCGGTCCGGCAGGTGCGATCTGGCTTCAGGGCGGTACACTCGTGATGGAGGAAGGCTCGAAGATCCGGAATATAGACGGTCGTGGAGTTTATGCAGACGGCGGGAAGGTTGAGATCGGCGGCGCCATCAGCAGCATTGCCGCAAACAAGAGTGCAATGTGGCAGGCGAATAGCGGCATCGTAATTCATCTGCGCAATAACGCAGAGGGAACGCTGACCTCCACCGCGCTGATTGAGAAAATCTCCAGCGGCAGCATAATCTACTGTGCGGGTGGTGCCAAATCCTTCAAAATGGAAAACGGCTCCAAAATCACGGATTGCCCCAAGCTGAACGGCAATGTCATCTATGCAAAAAACTGCACCGTCGTGATTGACGGTGAAATCAGCAATGTGTATGCCACAGGCAACCATATCCTGCAAACCGACGGCGGCACAGCGGTGATAATTGGAGAAAACGGAAGGATTCTCAACAATCACGCATACTATGGCGCAGTTTATATCAATGGTACGGATGAGCACTTAGACATTTACGGGAAAATCAACGGTAATATTTGTGCGAATCGTGGCGGCGGTGTGGTGCTGTCCAATAATGGCGGAGACCACAATGCAACCATGTATGAAGGCGCTGAGATCTGCAACAACAAAGCCGAGCAAACAGGCGGCGGAGCCATGATCTCTAAAGGCGTCTTCACAATGAACGGCGGTACAATCTCCGGCAACATTTCCGGTACAAACAGTGCAAAAGGCGAAGCTGACCGGATCGGCGGCGGCGTATTTGTCCGCAGAGGCGGCCAGTTCATTATGAATGGCGGCGCAATCGAGAACAACGCCACAACAGCCTTTGGCGGCGGTGTCTGCTTTGATGCCAGTGATTATGGCGGCACGGTGCCGAAGATCGAGCTGAATGCCGGTACCATCAGAAACAATCTCATGCAGGTCACCGTCGGTGACGAATATCAGATCACAGGCGGCATATCAAATGATTTGGCTGTCACCGGTAAAGACTATGGAAAGTGCGATCGTTACCTCTATATCTCCCGTGAGGCAGCTGTTGGAGATAAGGCAGTTTATTTCCAGACTGGCAGTAAGACCGTAACCCCGGATGACAGCAGCCTTGACATCAGGCTGGGGAACACCAGTGCTGCAAATGTGACCGCTCTAACCGATGCTTCAAAGAGCATGGGCTGGAATGATCCGTTGACGACCCTCTGGGTTCAGCGTGATGGCGCAGCTGAACTGACGATAGGCGGCCTGACAGTGAACGATATGCCGGTTTATGTGCTGTCCTTGCCGGTGGATGAAACCGGAAAGGTTCTCGATGCTTCGGAAGTGCAGGTTTATGAAGCTCAGAAGACGGACACAGGAGATATAGACATCACGCTTCCGGATGTGTCTGGAAACGGCCATGCTGTAGCCATCGTTCAACCCTCGCAGAACCACGGCACACTGGTCATAAATGGACCTGAAACCATCGAGAGAAATAAAACCGGTGCAGACTATCCCGTGACATATACTGTAACGTATGATATGTCTGAAAGCATGGAAAGCATTATTGAACAATCGGGCGGTGAGGCTGAATATGTTCTTACTATTGATCAGGATGTCCGCCTTACAGGAAATCCCGGCAGTTTCAATGGGGAAAGCATCCAGGTGACATATAGTCTGCCCCACTCCGAGTTCAAGGCAGGAGACTTCCTGCTTGCCTCTGCAAAGCTGAGAATCACTGTTGGACAGCTCGACTATATCATTCCCTCTAATGTGACGAAAACGCAGAAGATCGAGACGACCTATAGCCTGACAACACAGGTGAATGGTGGGAATGGAACGATTTCTGCAAGCAAAGCAGGGCTGGCGGCCGGATCGCATGAAACAATTGTTTTTACTCCCGATAGCGGCTATGAAATTGACACTGTTACGGTGAATGGTGTTAAAGCAGAGGTTCTCTCCAATACGCTGGAAGTTATCATGGACGCCGACAAGACCGTTATTGTAACATACAAGAGTATTCCGCATACCCATAGCTATGGAGCAGATTGGAAGTCAGACGCAGATAACCATTGGCATGAATGCCCCTGCGGTGACAGGAAGGACACGGCGGCGCATAGCTTCAAGTGGGCGATCGATAAGGAAGCCACCGCAACCACGAGAGGCTCCAAACACGAGGAATGCACCGTCTGTGGCTATAAGAAGGCCGCTGTTGAAATTCCCGCAACGGGTTCTGCGGCGAAGCCGAGCGACCAGCCCGACAATTTGGGAAATACTACCTCGCCAAAAACCGGTGACAGCAGCAATCTCGTTTTGTGGAACGCACTTCTGTTCATCAGCGGCGGCGCTGTTATCGGCACAACGGTTGTAAGCCGAAAGAAAAAACACAACAGATAATAAAGCAATACAGTACCATCGATTGGCAAGGGCGTGTTTTTTCTGCCGCAGCGGCCCAGAAAGGAAAACCGTTCTCCACTTGTACCGCACCGCAGCATGTTTTGTCCATAATGATAACTAAGCGATAAACACAGAAAAAGACCGCCCCGAGGCACCCTCCGTAAGGAAGGTGTCCCGGGGCGGCTCTTGTATCTCGGGTTAATAAGTTCTCTGAAACGGTGTAACCCTTGTGGTTACGCCGTTTTCTCTTTGCTGCGCTGGGTGAGGTGCTGCCGGAAGGCTTCTTCCATCTCCTCCGGGTTCAGCTCGTGGAGAATGCCCACGCCGCCTTTTTGGCTGCATATCGCTATGGTTTTACAGTTTGGCATTTCGCTTTTCCTCCTTCTTATGAGATTTGGATCGCTTGATCCACCAAAACACAGGAA
>OOCP01001418.1_pt1 | contig 24579 bp, 30 predicted proteins | sample 1671511 | NCBI WGS metagenome assembly OOCP01 (sample SAMN06348164, study PRJEB24527) | human gut metagenome | biome: human gut; feature: ankylosing spondylitis patient; material: feces | host: Homo sapiens | place: China | collected 2015-10 | reverse complement strand
TATTACAAAATAAAAAGACCCTAGCATCATTTTTGATGCTAAGATCTTGATTGGTCATCTTAACTTAATGACATTGGTTTTCACCTCTTTTTTATCCTATACTACAATATAAATTCTGTTGTCTCAAAACAATCATTAAGGAACTGGCCGTCATTCTAACAACTTTTTCTCCTTTTTTTAACTTCATTTTTATCGGTGCATAATCGTAATTTACAAATAAATACTCATCACCAATTTTTCTTACAACTGCATCAACTATAAGATGACCACCATATTCAATAATATCCAAATCTAAATCATCTATAAGACAACTGCTATCATATAATAAAAATTTGTTCCATTTTCTGATAATTGCCATACTTCTCCTCCTTCGAGAAGAAGTATAACATCATTCCGTAACTTTGTCACTAAATTTCCAAAGCAATTCAATGCACCTTATTATAATTAAGAATCGCCTGCACTATAGCTTTTGCTACGGCATCTCTGTTCTTCTTGTAAAGTTTAGCATCGTCCGGATCCGATACAAAACACACCTCAATGAGTAATGCCGGCTTTAATGTCTTATTTAAGATCCATAATCCCGATGTTGTCTTTACACCACGGTTCTTAAAACCTACTCTTGAAAGCTGGTTGCATATTCTCTTTGACAAATCTCCTTTGATACCTAAGGTATTTCTCACCCATACCTCTGTTCCTGTTGTTTGTCCATTCTGTACTTTCTGGTGATTTGCTGAGTTGAAATGAATTGAGATGTCAATATCTCTTGTTTTGGAATTGCATTTTTCACAAATCTTTCTGAGTACATCTGTCTGACTGGTTCCATTGTTTACTGTACAGTCATATGCCTTGATACCATTCTTTTTCAAAAGTCTTATTACCTTTTTGGTAATAATTCTATCCTCTCTGCTCTCGTCAATATAGTCAGATGCTCCACAGGCTATCTTGCCCTGTGGGTTATGTCCTCCGTGTACTGTTACTGCTTTTATCTTACTCATAATCTTTTTCCTCGCTTTCCTCTTTATCTTTTAATATATCTGCTTTTTCCTCAACTGTACCTTTAAGCACAGCTATTATCTTTGTCAGAAATCCGGGTACGGCAACACCCATTCGCCCGGCATTTTCTGTAATACTCAAACACTCATTTAAAATAAACCATGCTGTCACCAGCGTTGAAAAAAATGTATTCATAGGTAAATGAATATCTAAATATCCAGATAATTCATAGATAAGAAAGTCAACTATCATTGCCGTAAAAATCACCAATATGTAGCCAACTTTCTTAAAAATGCCTATCATACCCTTTTTGCTGTTCCATCCATACTTTTTGTTGTTTGGATGCTCAACAGCTTCTTTTGCACTTGCCGCCATGCCCGCGGCAAAATCAATAATCATTGCAACAGTGACCGCAAAAAGCAGCCAGCCAAGCAATCCACATTCTGAGGATATTGCTGCAATGATAGTTGATAACCCTAACTGTGTTGCATAAATCTGTATTTTGTCCATTTCTTTGTCCTTTCCTGCCTTTAGGCATAAAAAAAGAAGCTTTTACACTTCACTATGCTGTTCGATATAATCTTTTACTTTTTCTCTTAATTTCGCCGGAACTTCGTCAATACGATTTAAATCATACTCGATGCGATCAGCCCAAAACTTTACCATTTTACCTCACCTCACTTTCATGCTTTATCTGAATGAGTTTCATCACTCACTGTAAACTACTTCTGACATCTCGGCAATGGCATCATTCTGCACTGCCTGTCCTGCTTCTATCACAGTAAGACGCACCTCAATGTCACTAAGCTGACGAATATTGAATTTTGCCATAAATATCTCTTTTTCCTCAGAATATGAGTATGACACATTGTTAAAGGTGTAATTGTCATATTCACCAATGACTGTATTATCTTCATCATCTTTTAAGTACACAAAAGATGAAAGATTTTCGTTAGTCAGTTTCTTGCGGAAATCTTCAATTTCCTCTGCTGAGCTAAACTCAGCTACTATTGATGTTGATGTGCAAGCATCTGTTACTGTAAGTTCTGTGTTGTCTTTTAATTTGATTTTCATAATATTTTTATTCCTTTCTTTGTATAAAAATAAGAGCTGTGAAGCTCTTTTGGCGTTGTGATATGTTCTTTTTGATAAATAATAGTTTAAGCAAAATAATCAGTGCATCTGCCTACTTGGAAATTCCATATCACAAATTCTGGGTGAGCTTCTTCAGAATTTGTGATTTTTGTTTTGCAACTTGCACACATATCTGTTCTGGGGGTTCATGGGCTACAGGTACAATTTTCACACCTAAAGAGTATAGACCAGAGAACACTGTAAGTATTCCAAATGTGTATGTTGAATTAAGAACAGATGGCACTATTGCAGGATTACAAGAAGGCGGGAATAATACATTTTATGGGTTTGTAGTATATAAATGTTTAAATTGATGTTTTCGGTATTACATTAAATAAATGACGCCTACAAATACTGAACCATAACGACATGAAAAATTCATATTAAAATGGTCGCCGCTAACAATATCAGGAGTCATGTCTAAATCGCTTCCTTTATAAATTTCATGTATAACTGGGTAATTAAATGTCTCCAAAAATGTAACAAACCATAACCCTGAAGTTGTATCTTTAACAGTTGTAAAACATTTCGCAGACACTAATGCAGCTGTCATCTGAGGATACTTTACACCTAAACTGATAGTATTAGTATTAAATCCAACTCTAGCTACAGAATAATTTAAACTATTATTTATCGCAGAGATACTTTTATCCATCTCATACGCAAAGCTATTCTCAACACTTTTATTTAGCTGTCTGGCATCCGCAGCATATCCCTCTTCGGTCGTAACAAGGTTGTTTGCAATGCCGTTTGGTATTCTGCCTTGTTCTTGCCACTGAGTTAAAATACCATTCGCTTTGCCCGCCTGTTGACTTGCACTGTTAATTGCATTAGTTACTATTTTATTCTGTACTGGATTTGTGCTTGTTGTCGACAACTTGCTGTCAACTTCTATAATTTCTCCTATTTCTGTCTTTTTAGCATATGTATTTTGAATGTTGTTACCATCTTCATCTGCTACCGCTTTTTCAACTGCTAAGTTAGCATTTAATACAGCTACACCGCCTGCAATTCCCTTTTCAGAGTTAGGTATGAAGTTACCGCCTACTATCTGTTGTGCTTCGCCTGCATACTTTTTAGCCTGTTGACTATAATATTTTGCATTGTCAATATCTTCATTATCTCTCGCCGATGTTTGTCCAACAGCATAAGATTTTGCAATGTTTGAATTATTTTCAACTTCAGATGCAAGTTGTTCTATCTCTTTCCGGCAACTTGCTGTATATTCAGCCGCAGATGTTGCCGTACTTGAACTCTTTAATGTTGCCGCTGCTGCTTCCTGTGCTTCTGTTGCTCTATTGCCTGCTATATTAGCACTCTCCTTTGCAGCAGTCGCTGAACTTTCTGCCTCTTGTGCTTTCTCTGTTGTTTTTTGTGCCAATGTGCTAACATCTGCAGTTGTCTCTTTTGCACTATCAGCATACTTCTTTGCCTCTGCAACATAATCAGTCAAAGCACTCACATCATCCATCTGCCCTGCAGCAGTATATGATGGATTTTGAGTAGCTTTAAGGATAAACGGAAATGTACTTATCACAGTGTTATTCTTTGTATTTGAAAATCTGATACAAAGTTTTATATCTCCTGCTTCATCAGTTTCATTTTTTGTCATTTTGACACTGACTGTATTTCCACTTATGCTTGCATTTATCGTTACTGCTTTATGCTTAGCTGTTTCACCCTCGCAAACACACAAATCAAATTCAGCTTTATTAACGACAAATTTTTCAGTACCGTTCATTATCGTACAAACAAGGATCGGTGTATCTCCCTGCATACAAGATATTACAGGTATTGCATTTGCAGATTTTACATTCAATGTTACCGGTATGTTCATAACTGTCCCCTTTCTAAAATTTATCTGATGATTTAACTCTGTGTTGTCTCATTATTACTCAACAACAATGAATAAATATAATTATCAAATGTTGTAAAATCTTCCATAACCATTTGCATATTTGCTTCAAAAGCTTCTCTGTCCTGAATCGCATGCCCTATTGTTGGATTTCCCTCCTGCGGCACGGTTGCGTTCATAAAGGCTATTCTTGTCTCCTTATCACCGTCTTTTAATACACTTACTCCTGTTACTGTTGTCTGCTTGCTTAATATAACCATATTATCAATTCCTCCCATGTTAATTGTTCAATTTTGCTTTTATTGTCATAACTTCACACTGCAGGTTTAAAAGCTCAAACTGCATTTGCATGTTTCTTTCTATTTCCTGCTTCAAATCTCTTTTTAAACACTGACAATATTTCGTCAGAGGTGCGATAAACTCCTCATACCGCAATGCAGCATAGTCTTTTTTATCTTCATCAATTTGAACTGTTGCATATGCGGCAAAATTTTCGGCTGTTCCTAAGACTTTTTCGGCAGTCCGTTTAACTTCATCCGCTATAAATCCGCTATGAGTTCGTTTGCCGCCTATCATCCTATATGTTGACGGTTTTAAGCCGTCTATAAGGGCGTTTGCGTACTGTTCATCTATTTCAGTTATATTTGTTTTTAATCGTCTGTCTGATGCCGTAAATGCTCCTGTGTTTGTTGTCACAACTCCATTTTCAGTGCCTACAGCAAACAAATACCCGCTGCTCATTTTTTTATCTTTAGCAAAAATTCCGGCAACTGAAAAATCACAATATCCCCTTGTCGTATCAGGAACAGCCTCGTCTAAAGCTCCGCTTTGGATTCCACATATAAGTTTCCCCTGCATTATAGTTGCTTTATAAGGAAACCCATCCCAGCTATAATACCCAGTTCTGGAATGTGTTGAAATAAATGCCTCTCCGTCTGAATACATATATCCATTGCCAAACTGCCATCCACCAATTGAGCCATTTCCCGAACCGTCAAGTTTGAAGTTTGTGCTATTAACCAACAAACGATTTGAATTAAGTGCAATCTGCTCTGATGATTGATTTATCTCGCTACACACCTCACCGACAGAAACCTTACTGCTTATTTGATTTTGTGCCCATGTTGTAGTGGCATAACTGCTCATCCCGGCTATCGTCTGGTAGTTTCCAAGTATTGCCGAATCTGCTTTCAAATCAAGTTCTGATGATTTTGCATAATTATTCATGCCATCTATTGTCTGATATGTCTCAGAAACCTTTGCATTTATCTCATCTGCTTTAAGATTTAATGCTGCACTTGTTACATAATCTCCCTGGATTACTCCGACAGTTTCCTTAATACCATCAATGTTCACATCTATTTGCGAAAATTTCTGCTGATTTTCCTCATTCTTTTCATAGAGTTCATACTTAAGGTTTGTGTTGCTCACTTCAAAGTTTGCCATCTGAACCCTGCCTTCTCTTTCTTCCTCATCAGCACTCAGACAAAACTCCGTCATTGCTCCGCCATATTCAAGTTTTATTGCATATATCTCTATTACTCCGTCGTCATCTGCCGGAGTAAATACCGGCTTTCCTTTTGTACTGTCATATACAAAATCGTATTTTACCCTTGTTGTTTCTACATAATCAAATACATCTCCTGTTTCAAGAGCAGTCGGATAATATATCATTGCTCTGCCTTTTATGTAAGCTGACAATGTATAAGCCGTACCATCTAAAGGCATAAATGAATTATTTACATAAGAATATTTCTTCGACAAACTTATAATGTCACACTCATAATGCTTATGTTCCCTGTCCCATTGCACATTTCCACTATGAGCGTATTCTCCGACATATATCCATCCCTCCTGCATTTTCTGTGCATCGTAATACTGGTTAAATCCTATGTCGTCAAGAAGCTGCGACACAATCTTATTAAATGCGATATTAAGACTCTGTCCCGTAGGATCATAATTTATCGCACTTGATTTGATAGTCTCAGTTCCATTGTTTATCTCTCTTACCAAAGATGGAATATTTACCTTTTTGGCATTGATGTTTGCATCATCCGCCACCATCCTGTCATTGATAAGACCATCTCTTACGGCATTTTCAGTAATTCCACCCTCGCCCCAGAGCACATTTCCGTTTGCATCATAAATTATAATAGTATAATTGTTGTTTGCATCCTTACCTATCTGGACTCTCACTTTCTTTCCGTCAGAAATCTGCATGGTAGAGTCTTTCAGCACCATAGTCCCGTCTTTTGACTGTATCTGAACATTATCCGTATAGATTGTACCGGATGCTATCTTATCCGCAGTCAATGACTTGATAAGAGCACTCGTAATAACTCCGTCACTCATTCTTCCGACAACTGCATCTGAAAAATCCGTTGTGATAATCGTACTTCTGATATTGTTAATAAGTGCCGACTCAGAAGTAAGATTTTTTATATTTCCAACTGCCGCCGAAATATTATCAGCCGTAATAGTCTGTGCAATAATATTCTTTATGATTGCATCATTAGCCGTAAGACTGTCAATCTCTGCTACCTTTGCCTTAAGATTGTCAGTAGTTATGTTGACTGCTACCAGGTCATTTATCCATGCCTGCTGTGCGGCAAGCTGCTTTGTCACAATAATGTTGTTGGTATTACTCTGGTCAGCCAAAAGGCTCAATTTTTCCCCTGTCACTGCACCTGCTATAGAACCCGATGCCGTAGCCGCCGTGCTGCCTACGCTAAAACTGTCATTTGCGGGACTATCAAGGCTTATCGTCTGTTTGTTTACTCTAAGCATCACACCATCAATTCCAAGCATTTTGGCATTAACTTTGTACCAATTTCCTACCTGTATTCTCTCTTTATTACCATTAAGATTATGTGGGTCTATGGCTGATATCGTATAACTGCTATACGGCACAGAATATATATCAATATACTTTTGTGCCTCCTTTAAAAGTTCAGTCGGATCATTAATGTCTTCATACAAAACAGTACGCTGTATAACACCATACACATCTTCATTTTTTGAAAGATATTTATTTCCTCCATTTACACCGGCTATAGAAACCCTTTCAAGATTATCCTCATCGGTATAAATCTTTTGACCTAACGGAAGTATTCTCGTACAAAGTGTACTCATGTCCTGTTCACATGAATAGGACAAAAGATTATATCCAATCTCTATTACACTGTCCCCACATATTTTTCCAATCTTTTTTGACACTGTCAGCTTATCAAACAATGCTTTTCCTTCGACTAAATCCATTTTATAAGATACCGATATTTCCCAGCCATACTTTGAAATCAATGCTGACAACTCATCAAATGTCGTTCCTCCGGATGTTGACAGCTCCGCTTTTTGCGTATCTGTGACAGTGGCATCAAATTCAATTATAAATTGATGTTCAGGCACATTACTGTTGTGCCTGTTTATAAGTTCCTTTGCAAGCTCGACAGGTGACATATCAAACGCTTCTATCTCTGTACTGCTGTCCTGAAGATATGCAAGATACCCTTCACAGGTTACCTGTTTATATATGGCTCCCGTGTTGTCCATCAAAGGAACGGCTTTAAGAACCCTGCCTAAAAACTCTACCTCCGGAGTATCAACACACCATATTTTAGTAAGACAAGGTGAAAGCATATCATATCCCGGATTATCCGGATAAATGTCAAAAGACAAAGAATCCGCACAATTTAATTCCCTGGATATACTTCCCGACAATTTTCTTTCCATATGATCCGGCTGCATATCAAAAATAATTTCCTGCTTAGGCTTTCCATCTTCAATGTTTTCAATCCTAATAGTTCTCATATAGTATTTTTCACACCCTCTTTCGATGAATACATATACGGATCCGCTTTAAATGTAACTGTTATAATACAGGTCTTTCTGGTTGAGGCAGATGCATCAAAAGAACTTATTTTCGCCAAAAAATAATAATCAGGCATTGCACTGTCGATAATTTTTTTTCTTGCCGCAGGTGGATACAGCCAATCCGCTATATCATGTTTAGTCCTCTCCACTTCTGCCCTGTCTGAACACTTTTTCCACATTTTCACGGTAATCGTTCTGTCCTCATAAACTTTCATTCCGTTAAGATCATACGCATCTATTACTGAATCACGATACGGTACCGGTATCTCACTTGTTTTAACCGCAGGATAGCCAATATCTATACTTTCGACTATCATTCCTTTACTTGATGCCCTTATATCATTAAATGAAAAATCACGCATTTGCTATCCCCCTTCTTGTAAGACTTACCTTTGCACCCTGTAACATATCTACAGTATTTAACGCAGCCTTTCCAACTACATTTCCATCCATCTGAATCGTAAGATTTAACTGACTTGATTTCTGTAATCCCGATGCGGCTTTACCATTTACCTGAGGTACTGTTGTTGGAAGATTTCCGGTAATAATATCTGCAAGTCCCTGTGTTTCTCTTTGCAATCCCTGTGCAAATCCAAGACCTGTGTATGCTCCAAGTTCAGCCATCACTCTTGACGGTGAATGTATTCCAAGATTTTTCTTAACCTGCTTCACCGTCTGCCCTGTCAGTTTCGCTATAGCCTTATACACATCATTACTTCCCTTTTCGATACCATTTGCAAAACCTTTTGCCACATTCGCACCGATTGATTTCATTTCTTTTTGATATGTTTTTTTGAGTTTGGCTATCTTTGTCTTATATGTTTTTTCAAGTTCTTTCATTTTCTTATCTGTAGACTTTTTTAAATCTTTATTCTGCGTTACAGATTCCATCTTTGCTACAGCATTTTTTTGACTGTATAACTGCTTGTACTCCGCCCACTGTTCATTATTCATCTTTGTAAGCGTTTCGACATCCCCGGCAGAATTCACTCCAAGACCCTCGATTTCTTTCATCATCTCGTCAGACGCTCCTCTGTCACGAAGAACCTGCAGGTTTGTACGCCATTTTTGAAGTGCATCAACCTGACGCTGTAAATTCACTACAAGACCATTCTCGTCATCCGTTTTTGTCAGACTTACATCACTGAAAATGCTGAAACTTGATGCAATCGACTCTTTAGTCGACTTCACGGATTCATTATATGTTTTTTTAAGTTCTTCCAACTCTGATCTAAGAGTTGACATATACTCCTTGTAACTTTTCTTATAATTACTCAAATATTCCTTTTTACTGTTAATAAGATTATTTCTTGCCTCATAATACTGTTTTAAAGCATCTGTATGTGCAGATGTTCCTTTTTTCGTTGCTTTAACAACCTTATCCCAGTATGTTTTAACAGTCTTTTCGTTGTAACCATGTCCATTTGTCTTCAAGTCTCTCATTTCTATCTTGTTCTGAAGCTTTGTAACAAGAGCCTGTTGTTTCTCTGCCGTTGCTTTTTTCTGTGCTTCCAGTTTTTTCTGACGCTCTTTCTGCTCTTTTTCCAGCTTTTTTTGATATGCTGCTCTCTGCTTTTCAAGGCTTTTCCTTTGCTTTTCTCCATCGTTTGTAACTTTGTTTCTTGCAGCATAATATTTTTGCAATGCCTTTGTATGTGCAGTTGTTCCGGCATATGTAGCATTAACGACAGCTTTCCACCATTTTGCAATCATGGCATCACTATATCCTTTGCCGTTAGTTTTCAGATCCTTATTTTTAATCTTGTCAGACAATTCTTTAACAAGAATATTTCCAAGCTGTTCAGCAGACTTTCCAACATTTTTTGAACTTGATTCGATACCCTGTATCAGACCGTCAACCGTATATTCGCCTGACTTTTTAAAAACTCTTGATGGTGAATGAATATCAAGTTTCTTTTTAAAAGCCTTGTCTGCTGCATCACCTAAGTCCTCATAAGCCTTAACAACCTCAGGTTTCTTCTTTTCAACTCCGGCAAGCAGACCATCAACACTGTTTACCCCTGCCGCTTTCATGAGTTTTGATATTTTAGCATCAGATTTCTGAATTGCATCCAATGAACTCTGGCCGCCTTTCTCAAAACTCTTTTTCATCCCTGCAGAAATATTTATTCCGACCTTGTCAAGTTTTTTCTGCATATTGTCAGCACGCTTCTGAATCTGTTTGCTTATGGCTTCATATGCAACTGTCGGGTCAGCAGAACTGCCATTTATCCCTTTAGTTATTTCCTCCGGAATATATGCACCCTGTTTTCTTGCATTAGTAGCAAGAATCATCAATTTTTTATTTATTGCTGTATTTAATGTATCAAGTGCAGTCTGTGGCGATTTACTTCCATCTTTTAATCCTGCCGCAAGTCCTTTAGGTATCTTTGTACCTGTCTTTTTAGCAATGTTTACAGAATTACTAAAAGCTCTCTTTGTGGCATTATCAACCTTGCTGCCCGACTTTCCCATCTGAACAACGGCAGTATCAAATGCTTTTCCAAGATTTTTATACTGTCTTGCAGCTTTCTTTGCGGCATTGGCTGAGTTATTTGTTTTTTTCTTTTGGTCGTCTGTTGCTCTGCTATACTTTTCAATATATTTCTGTGCCTTATCTACATTAGAATTACAATCTTTAATTATTTTTTCCTGCTCTTTAATAGTTTTATTTAATTCAGAGGAAGTCTTTTTGTGTCTTTCCTTTTCTTCTGCGTATTTACTTAATGCCTGCTGTGCTTTCTGATATGTTTCACTATAATTTTCATTATAATTCATATTTCCAGCATTAGCTTTATACTCTTTTTCTAATGCCTTTTGTGCTGACTCTGCTTTTTTCTCTGCATCTGCTAATCTTTTTTTGGAATCTGCTCGTTTCTGCGTAGCCTCCGCAAGTGCCATTTCAGCCTCATACTGCTGTTTATATTGTTCCTTTATATCAGCCTCAGCAGCTTGTGTCATATAAAGTTTTTTATAATTGGAAATTTTATCTGTTATCTGCTTATTAGATAACTTAAGTTTTCCGTTTTCTTCATCATAAGCATTTGCAAGTTCTGGTATTTGCTGAGATAATGAATTTACTATTGCTTTCATCTCAGATTTTTGAGCAGTGTTCTTATGTTCAATGTTATTAAGTTCTTTCAGTCTTTCTGCCTGCTTATCTACTGCCGCTACTTCTGACTCAGCAGACGAAAAACTGTCTTTTGCTGCCTGCACACTTTCCTTTATAGCCTTTGTCTTCTCATTCAGCTTATCAATTTCTTTCTGATCTGCCTGAGCCGCTTTTTCAGTTTCACTTGTAGACCTTTTAGTCTGCATGGCAAATGTAACTATCCCAGCAGTAAGTGTAGCAAGTGCTGTTGCCGCCAGTAAAATAGGATTAGCCATAAGTGCTGCACCAAAAGCTGTAATTAATGGAGTTACAGTCTTTACCACTGTTACACCCACAAATGCTGTTGTTAATGCCCCTAACGATGCCGTAAGCGAAACTACAGCCTTAACTACATTAGGATTTTTCTTAATAAACTCCATAGCCCAGGAGATTGCTTTCTGTCCATGCTGGTACATTCCGTCAAGAGACTCATTAAGCTGTGTTCCGATAGCAATCTTTAAGTTCTCAATGCCATTTAACATCTTCTGTTTAGCTGTTTCTGATGTATCAGTCATCTTTTTATAAGCATCATTAGCCGCACCGGTACTATTCGTCACCTTTTTCAGAGTATTGTTATAATCCTCTGTTCCTGTCTTTAAAAGAACTGTTGCTGCTGTCGCAGCTTCCTGACGGCTGAAAAGATTTGAAAATGCTGTTGCATCACCGCCTACGCTGTCGCTTAATATCTGAATAACATCACCAAGCGATTTTCCCTCCGCCATCAACTCCGTAAATGATTTTCCTGTCTCTGTCTGCAAAGTCGCTGCCGTTTTTGAACCCTGTTTTGATAGTTCTTTCATAAGAGACTTAATATAAGTCGTAGACTCGCTTGTTTCAATACCTCTTTTAGTAAGCTGTATATATGCTGTTCCCAAATCTTGTAATGAAACACCATAATTCGCCGCATTGGTAGCAACCTTACCAATACTTGACGCAAGTTCATTAACCGATGTTTTACCTAAGTTCTGTACTGTCAGAAATACATCTGATACCTCAGATGCATCTTTAACCTTATTTCCATACGAATTAAGAACCGTTGTAAGACCATCAATTGCCGTTGTGCTGTCTGTAAATCCACCTTTTGCAAGTTTAGTGGCTTCACCTACTGTTTCCACCGCCTTTGATGTATCAACACTTGCTGATATAGCCTGATATGTTGACTCAGCTATATCCGTTACCGCCGTTCCTGTCTTTGTAGACAGGTCAAGCATCTCCTTGTTAAGTGTCCCCATTGATTTTTTCGATGTATCAGCAATGGTACTAACCTTTGCTGATGCACTTTCAAACTTTTCAGCACTTTCAGAACATTCATACAAAGTTTTTGCTATATCCTCGACCTTTTCTTTTACTCCTGATGCAACTATCTGGTCTGCAAGATTATTAAAAGCCTGTCTGTTACTTTCTCCAAGCTGTTCAACATTAACTCTTACTTCCCTGACTGATTTTCCATACTGGTCTATTGATGTTGCACAGCCATTTGCCGAGTTTTTAGCCTCTTTCATATACTTATCATTTGTATTCAAGGCTCTGTTTGCCCTGATAGTCTGTGCTTCCGCCGCATTTAACTTATTCTTCCAATTTTCCACTCTGCTGCCGGCGGCTTCATAATTTCTCTCGCCTTTTTTTATTGCCTCTGCAAGTTCATCAATGGTTTTCTGCTGTTTATCAAGTTCCGCATCCGTGGCTGTTCCGGATTTCTTCATTTTATCCATTTCAGCCTGTGCGTTTTTATATTCTGCCCTTAACTTTTCAAGACCGTCTGCAACTTTTTTCTGCGACTCAACGCTATGCACATAACCGGCTCTTGTAGCATCGAGTTTACTTTTTTGTCCCTGAAGCACCTGAGAAAGAACTTTATGCTTTGCCTGAAGTGCTTCAAGGCTGTTCGCATTCTCAGCATACTTCTCTTTAACAAGACCAAGCTCTGATTTCATTGACGAAAGTTGCTTGTTACAAGCCGTAACCGCGGACCTGAACTCTTTCTCACCTTCAAGCACTATCGAAGCACCAATTTTATTTTTATTCGCCATCTTATCACTCCTAAAAGTTAATGATTTCTTCTCTTTCCTCTACACTGGTTATCATCTTCTCGTATGTATTTGCAGAGCCTCCTGCAAACATATTGCAAATTGAAGATGCAAGCATACTCATTTCTAAATCAAATACATTTTTATACTCAAAATACATATCCGAAAATTCTCCGATAGACAGAAAATTACATTCTGTCTCAGAGTAACCAAGTTTTGTCCTGGCAATAAACTTATACCAGACGAAATTTATTTTTCCTCCGTCTGGCTCTCCAAGTTTTTTTCATCGTTCTCATTTTCTGGAAACATTGAGCCTGCATATGTAGTAAAAATTTCTGTTGCAAGTTTTGCCGGATTAGAAACTGCATACACAATCTTTTTGTCAGGAGCTTTCTTACCTGTAGCCTCTGCACCTTCCTCAAGGAAAAGCATTGTAGTATCAAGCAATGCCTGATAATCAATTTCATCCAGATAATTTTCACTTTTCTCAGTATCATCACTCCGTGAAAATATCTTATTTTCAAACTCTTTTAGACTTCCATACTTTTTCTGAAGCTGTGCAAGTGCTCTTATCCCACAACAAGCCGGATAAGTCTTTTCATCAATGCTCAGATTAAATATCCTCATAACCTCACCATCCTCTCACATCAAAATATGCCGCACTGCCCGGCAATGCAGCATACAACTTTTCAAAAAATAACAAAACTACTCCGCTGTCGGTGTAAATAATGCTTTAAGAGCAGCTACGGCATCTGCCTCCGACTCAACAACAGCCGTTCTTCTGTAAAGCCCTGTCTGCTCATCAGGGTAAATAGTACCTGCAACAGATGGTGTTGTATATTCCAACTTTTCCTCTTTAGTCTTTGCATCAACAGAATACGGTGCAAATTTAACTTTCGGATAAAAAACAACTTTATACTTTCCACCATTTTTCTTGCTGATATAGCCAAATCCTACCGCTATAGGCTCATCATTGCTTGTAGCATCATATACATCAACTGTTTTCGACTCTCCGCCGCTTAATGCAATGCTGTTTTTCTTCTGTCCAAGAAGCGGACCAAATATAGCAGGATCATCATCATCAATACCAAGCGTTATATTACCGCCTGTTACTGAACTGTCACTGTCCTGCAATACATCGTCAGCATAAAGTTTCGCATCGTTCGAGTTCAAGTTTTCCTTGAACTCAATCGCTCCCGCAAGTTTGGATGGTGCTTTGTACTTACCATCCTTTAACGCACCATGTAAAAATCCTTTTAAACCTACCTGTGCCATTTAAACCTCGCTTTCCGCTATGTTTGTCTCATAGCATATGTGTCTTTTTTTTACATCTCTCTCAACAGTATTTAAGGCAACTTTTGGATAAGAAAAACCGCTTAAAAATAAAGCGGTTTTAATAGCCTTTTGCATATTGAGATAATTTTTATTTAAAGGTACGAAAAGATGTACCTGAAAATACATTTCATTCACAGCCGGAGCATCATCCCTAAAGCCTCCCGGCTGCTCTGCTGCCACATTGTAAACAATGTATGTGTCTGCCTTTCCGTCATAAACATCCATAGCAACCTCTGTGCATACGGATTTCAAGGCAGTTTTCAAATCACCAAGAACACTCATCTTATCCCCCTGTTAAAAACTTCCTGCATTTTCTCTAAAACCTTGTCTTCACTGCTATTCACAGCAGACTGCATAAAAGGTCTTGCCGGCTGATGACTGTTGCCGTATTCAAGTGCAAGTGCTTTCTGATAATTTCTGAACGGTTCAACTTTTCCGTTTTCACGGGTGTAAGTAGATTTTGTTGAAGCACCCTCCGCTGTCAGATAGCCGATGTATGCACCATTTACAGTTTTCTTTGCTTTCTTACATTTGATAGAACTTATAAGTTCACCTGTATCCCGGTGCGACTGCAACTCATTTTTGACCGAACTTTCATAAATCGGCAGTGCCTCGTCTATCATCTTTGGAGCTGTCTCATCAAATATATTTAAAACATCGTCAAACATATTATCCGGAAAATCAAAATCAAATACCGCCATCATTCCACCTCACTGCATGACAATTCAATGTAATACTCATCTGTACGGTATGTCCTTTCTACCTTGTACAATTTTTCATCGTATTTCACATTATTTTGTCCTGAATAATCATCAAAAGCTACTTTAAAGACCTGCACGACCTTTTTATTATTTCTCAAAGCATTATAAAACTCGCTCTGTCTTACCGACTTGACAGCACAAAAAACTTCCAGTTCCTCTCCGGGTACTTCCACCTCAAAGCCATCTTCATCTTCTTTCTTTTCCCCTTCACTTATAAGAAAAAGAATATCATTCAGTGCTTCCATTTGTGTATTCACCCCCAAGCGAAAGAAAATCACGAAGTCCTTCAAATGCTTTCTCAAATCGTTCAGCCTGATTATCAAAGTTAAACTGCCACTTACAATACAATTCGCAAGCCTTAAATATAAGCATATCCTGTGTATCAGCACACGCTTTTTCTTCTGATATGCCTACTCCTCTGAGCAGAAGCAGACATATCTCAATATTGCTTTCAATCTCATCATCAAGGGAACTGTGCTTTATTCTCAGGCTCTTTTTGATTTTCTCTCCAAAATCCGTCAAATATTACACCCCCTTGACTGCTTTTTCCTGGGCTTCAAGAAAACTCTCTATAATAAGACTTTTCACATTACCGCTAACACTATAGCCCTGTTCATCAGCAAGAGCCTTGATGTCCGATATAGTCATCTCCTCAAGCTCCTGCTCTGTATATGTTGAAATTGTGTTAGGGACTATAATTTTTTTTGAATGACCTCAACAAGCGAATTGTTGTCAACGACCTTTCCATCTGCCATCATAATAGCCTTTGTCACCTGGTCGTCTGTTTCATGATCTTCATAACGCTTAACCGTTACATTAAGATTAGTATTAAGTATATAGTCCTCCATACGGAACATAAAAGCTACTACCGTATCTGCTGAAACAGTTGAAGAAAAATCTGACATATACTCAGATGACACAAAGTTTACAGGTCTGCCAAGTATTCTGTACTCAGGCTTTCCGGAAACTCCGGCATTAACACGGGCAATAGGCTGGCCGCTTGTATCTGTCATAGCTGCAATCTGATTAAAGTATGTACTCTTAGTCATATACCATTCAGCAGACTCATAAGCAGCCGGAAGTTTTCCCTCTGCATCACATAAGTTTTTAAATGTAATATCCTTACCCTTTGCAATTTCAACTTTCTGACCCTCTACTACTTCAACGGCATCTGACAAAATACCCTCAGGCTGATTTGCAGATGCACCCTCTCCTGCAATAATAGCCTTTTCTAATGCCTTAACCATTGCCTCTGCGATATTGCTTGTAAGAGTTCTCTCAAACACATCAAGCGTTACGGTATCAACAGCGATTGAAACCGCAACAACACACTTTAACTTGAAATAACTGAAAGTGATAGAGCCAAGTGTTTTCTTCTGCTTATCTGTCTTTCCTCTTTCAGTAGTCCATGTTGCAACAGGTTTCGCAGCCGAAGTAGGGACTGTCGCACCACCTTTGTAAAAGGTTCTTGTAACCTTGTTAAGAATGTCACCTGTCTTTTCCATCTTCTCAACAATTTTATTAAGAATTGTATTTGGAATAATCGCACCCGTATCTGATGTTGTTGTAACTTCATCACTATTCGTAAGATTTGCCGCCATCTTCTCACCATGCAGCACATAGTTCATAAAGGCAGAACGATATTCGATACTGTTTGTAGGATCTTCTTTTACAATATCACCCACAGAAGCCACAATTCCATCTTTAGCACCTGCATGAGACGCATTACTGAGTACATTTGGCACTTTAACAGCACCTTTCATAGATTCAACATTTGCTTTTGCCTCTGTGTACTGGGTGTACTCATCGTCAAGAGTTTCAACATCCTCCAGCTTTGCCTTATACTCATCCATTTTGCCATCATCAAGAAGCTGTGTGGCTTCATCAAGCATCTGATTACGATAATCAACATAATCCTGTCTGCTTTTAAAATTTTTGATTACATTCATAAATTTCATGTTCAAATTTCCCCTTTCATTCTTAAAATTTTGATTTTTTCCTTGGCAACAAAAAAAGCCTCACTTGATTTATCAGCAAGACTTCCTGTTTCTGCACCTTTGATAAGATTCCTTATCTTCGCCTTTGTTTCATCCGGTATGATTCCACCAAATGCGTTATTTATGCTAAACGGCATATTGCCGTTTCTGCCTGTTTCTATCAGTTCATCAACAAAACCATATTTCATAGCCGTTTTTACATCAAACCATGACTCTCTATCCATCAGGTCAAGCAATTCTTTTTCACTCCTGCCTGTTTTCTGCTGATAAATAGCTGATATTGCTCTGTTTGCCGTCTGTAATATCTGCGACTGTTTATCCATATCGTGATAATCGCCTCTTGCACCGCTTGAAACATTATGAATCATATACATGGCGGTTGGAAACGCTCTCACATGACCTGTTGCACACGCCACGATACTTGCCGCACTACAGCAGGACCCGCTTATATCTGCCTGAATATTACCCTTATATTGACTGATACTATAAGACATATCCGAGCCTGCAAACACATCACCACCACCGCTGTTAATAACGATAGTTACATCATCACCATTTGCATCCTCAAGCTGTTTATCAATATCTTTCGGACAAAAAGCATCATAACCAAACCAGTCGTATATCCACTTATCATCATTGTTTACAATAGTTCCTTTTGCATCAATCTTCACCATCACTTCCACCTCCCTCTTTCAGCTTTCCGGTATCTTTTCTGAGCAGTGCAACATCTCCACCCGGAACAGGTGCAAGATTAAGGTACTGTCTGACCTCATTTATAGTCATTATTCCTCTGTCAACAAATGAAGTAAGCTGCAGCTTTGTGCTCATACTTGCAAAAGTAAGATTGCTGCTTTCAAATATGATTTTATTACCACAATTTCTCTGCTTTCTTGAAAACAGTTTTCTTGTATATTCATTTGCCATCTGGCATATGATAGGCTCTATCGCAGCCTCATAGTATGAAATCCACTCGTCCTCGTCATAATTTGAATGAACAATCTTGTCATTTGTGTTAAAAAAACCATACACTCTTTGTATGGTTCTGTCCGTCTGTGCCGCATTGGGTACATAATCATTAGGATTTACCTGCTGTGCCTCCGCTTTAGAATCAACTGCTGCCACTCCAAATGCCTTTGAAGACATATTCATATAATTCTCAGCAAATTGCCTTGCATTACTTTCCAAGTCTTCCGGTCGCATTGACTGTGTAAACTTGAGCAGCCATCTTATCACAGCACCATTTTTAATGGCCTTGATAATTCCCTGGTCCGATGTAGTCACAACATTCATAAGCTCAACCAGTGCTTTTCCCGGCGGTTCACCAAAAATATCGTTATCGCAATAATCTTCACGCAAATGAATAACGTCCGTGTACGGTATTTCCATCCACTTGCCATTTTGAAAATAAAATTTAAGATAAAGCACCTGATTATAATATTTTGCATCAACAGATGCAGCCGGTATCGGATATAAGCCACAGGGCAGACCAAAATCATCCCTTATTATCAAAATAAAAGCATTATGATTAAGAGCAAGCTGATTTGCAACTTTCTCCTGCATCATCTGCCCGGACATATACTCATTAGGTTCTTCCAAAAGATTTTTTATGTATGGCATGGGATTTACAGCAATATCCTTTGACCCATCTTTTTTAAATGTTTCCCGGATATGTTTAGCCACCGCCTTACCTATAGCCTTTGTCTTGGGTCTTATACATGAACGCACTATATCAGACTGATACAGCTTACCATTCCACGCATAAAATCCATTACCGACATCAGTAATCATCTGGAAAGAACTTTTCTTACTTACATTTTTAAATCTACTAAAAAGTCCCACAATTTCTCCCTTCCAAAAATTTATATAAGAGACAAATATTCTTCAAGGTGATTTTCAAGCATGACATATGCATCCAGCAGACCGGCAAGACCGTCAATTCTCCTTGTAGGACTTGTACCCTTACAAGGCTGAATATTATTATTTTTATCAATATCAACAGATGTATTGCATATGCACCATTTAAGCACCGGATTGTTGTTGTAAATAATTCTCTTTGCCTTAAGGTCAGCACCCAATGATTTCATTGGAGAAGATAAAGTTTTCTTTCCCTGTGCCACCGGCTCCATAACGCTGCGGCCAAATGTGTCGTTCATTTCCTCAACAAAATATGTTGCACTCCATGCGTCATAGCCATCCTTGAAAAGATAAATATCTTTTTCAAGCTGCATTTCTTTGAACCACTCGACCACATACTTGTAATGTATTTTATTTCCGGGACAGGTTCTCATCCACCCCTGTTCAATCCATAAATCATAAGGAATTTTATCTTCTTTTACTCTTTGCTCCACCAAATCTTCCGGAATCCAGTACATCTGCTCAACATAGATATTATCATCACCGGGCACCATGAAAAGCATTGTTGCATTTGTCAGGTCATTGGTTGATGACAAGTCATTGCCGCCTATTCCATACCTTGGTTTAAGCTCTGCTATATCAAATAATGCGTTATTATCAATATCTTCAAAATTAAGCCAGCTCTCTGATGATGTCTCTCTGATATTAAACTCTTTGCAAACAAGGTTCTTTACAAGAAGCGGATTTTCCTGAGCTTTTCTTACTTTGTCTCTCAGTGTATCTTTATTCTTGATGGTTCCCAAGCCGGGGTTTGCTTTAATCCAGCAATCTTCCCGAACCCATTCCTTACGGCTGTCAAGCTCATAAATAAACGGGAACAGATGTGGGTCTTTGTATCCGTTATCATCAAAAAGACCATTGATAACTCTCTCAGCTTCATCATATTTTTGGTCATAAATATCTTCCCTGATAGTTCCTGCCGTAGATGTGATATATATAAGCGGCTGGTCTCTAGCCGTCACACCATCTGCCATAATGTCATACAATGCTTTGCCGTTCTTCCACTGATGAATTTCATCCATCATACAGCCATGAACATTCAGACCGTCAAGACTATCTTTGTCAGATGCAAGTGGTCTATACACACCATTATTAAACTCCTCACTGGACAGCTTTGACACAAGCGGCTTTATCCTTTTGCGAAGTGCCGCCGATTTAAGCACCATTCTCTTTGCTTCTTCCCAAATGATATTTGCCTGTTCTCTCTTAGTCGCAACAGCATATATCTCCGCTCCCGGCTCTCCATCCGCAATAAGAAGATACAAACCAACGATAGACGCAAGCAGCGACTTACCATTTTTCTTACCAACAATAAAAATCGACTCTCTACACTGTCTGTTTCCATTATCATCAATAAAGCCAAACACGGCGGCAAGATGTGCCTGCTCCCACAATTCTAAACGAACATCATTTGTCGTTCCCTTCTTATGTTTTGACAATTTACAATAGTTTTCCGCAAACTCCAAAACATGATTTGCTCTCTTTGCCGAGTAATGATATTCATCCGGATTTTTAACATGCCACGCAAGATACTTGTACCATCTGTATATCTTATTTGATACTTTAATCTCACCTTTTTCAATCCTATCAAAATACTCAAGGATAGGATTGTAATCTAAACAATATCTTCTCATACATCCTCACGCCCTCCAACAAACTCGTCAAAGCCATCGTCTTTCTCAACAACCTCAACGGCTTTCGTTTTCGGAAGACAATCCTGCAATATCTTCATTGCCTGGGTCTGTTTCTGAGAAAACTGTAAATAAAGCTGTGCATCAGGACTCTGCTTAGTTCCATATTGATTTTCGCCGTTCTTATACTCCGCTGTAGTTCCGTCACGAATGATGTTTTCCCTGAGGTCCTGCATCGTGATACTCATAAAAGCAACATCATCAATGGTTGCTAAAACAAGTTTCTTTTTATTCTCGTCAATCTCCTTAAACAACCGCTTTAATCTTGCAACTTCTTTTTTCACACGCTTTTGTTTCTCTAAATACTGCGAAATACTATCCGCTTTTTCATCCCTGTGCATTGCTTCCTCTTCAATTTCTTCCGGTGTTACCACTCTGTTCTCACCTCCTGATACCACACCCCCCTTATGAAATGACCTGCATTTCAAATCAATCTAGGCTACCGGTGTTTTTAGAATGTCCCAAACACCCATAAACAGGGGGGTTAGAGCTTTGCTATAGGCTGTCCGTTCTCGTCAAACATGACAAGCAAGCCCCGTCTCTTGTTATTAACTCCATGCCCATCGAACCTATCATGACAATCCTTACAGACATACTCTAAATTGCTATGATTCAAGGTTATATAAGGATTTGATATGTTCTCAGGTGTAATGTGTGTACGATGATGTACGATATATCCAAGCTGTTTACCACACTCCTGGCACATACCACCATCGACCGCAATCCTCTCACTTATAAAAGACCGCTTACAGTCTTTCCAAGCCTTACTGTGATAAAATTTGTACGCATATTCCTTTGCCATCTTTCAACCTCACTCATTTGACATATCTTTATATTTTGTCAAATCATTCTTATCTGTCTTCTTTCATTAAAGTGCAGCAAAATTATTTACCTCTACTTGACACTCCTTTAATATGTCAAATAGCACATATAATAAAAAAAGAAGCTACCTTTTTCGCTTCTTAAATGATAAATTCTTTATTGCTTTGTCCTTATTATCCTGATTTATTCCAATATATCTGAGTGTAATTGATATATCTGAATGGTTAAGTATCTCTTTTATCGTCACTGCATCATGCGTCTGCTGGTACATATGATACCCAAAAGTCTTTCTAAGTGTATGCGTTCCAATCTTATCAATATCAAATTGCCTGCCTGCTTCAGATAGAATGTTGTAAGCCTGCTGCCTTGTGATTGGTCTGTTGCCTCTTGGAGACTTAAACAGATACTCATAATCATCCTTGCCATATACATAATCTTTTATGACAGGTTTAAGCTCTGCATTGATTGGAAACCTTTTCTCTTTCCCAGTCTTTTTCTCCCTGATATAAACAGCATCTTTATCCCTGACATCACGCACACGAAACTTAAGTATATCGGATATTCTAAGTCCCGTGTATATGCCAAACATAAACATCACATAATTTCTATCGCTCTTGCCCTTTAGATATTCAGCAATATCCATCACAACATCTAAATCTCTGATAGGCTCAACAGTATTCAACCAACCACCTCCCAACAGTACAATTACCGTTATAAGTGTACGAAAAAAGGAGAAGATATGCATCCTCTCCTTAATCAAAACTACTGTTCCTACTCTTGCGATATTAGCATTATATCACAGAATTGCTTCGTGTGATTCTCATTTTTTTGAAATTTTATAAATTTTTTTATTTCTGCTCATCTATAAACTCACGCATCATCTTAGAAAATAGCACACTTCATACTGTTGAAACCAATAGTTACATTTTATTATCTTGATACTCCTAATCTTGCCATTAATGCTTCCTGCAATACTTTAGAAACATTGATATGTGATTTTTCTGCTTCCTGATTTAACCAATTTGGTAATGTTACATTTCTACGAACCGTCTTATTATCTAACATTCTTCTATATGCCGTTAAATCAACATCAACCAAAGACACAATACTTGTTCCATCTTCATTAAATGTTCCTTTTGAAACATCAATATCTGTCATCTTAGATGGGTGCAACACTTCTTTTCCATTATCTTCTGCTTCAATACAGCTTATTCCAATAGCATCTCTTGCCATTGTGATTGCATCTGCCATACTTCCCTTTGGTTTACCTTCCTCATTTGACTCTGTCAAAATACCCAAATCGGGTACTTCAATCAAAATATTTGTATCAACATCTGTAAAAATAACCGGATATGTCACTTTCATATAATCAACCTCCAAATTTGAAATGTATATCTATAGTAATATATTGAGATAGGGGATTTTATAATCCCCATTTTCTCAATATTGCTTTTGCCAATCTTTCATTTACTTCTCGATGCCTCGGAATTTTTTCTTCATCATCACCTCTTTTGTAGATGTCATGATTTCCACCATGTCTTGCAAATTCAAATCCCGCACTTTCGAGTTTTTTTACAAGTTCTCTTTGCTTCATCTTTGTACCTCCTTATGTATATATAATACACATTTTTTACACATTTGTCAATAGTTTAATACACATTTTTTACACATAGCTTATTATAAAAAGACGGTCTTTCAACCGCCTTTTCTTAATCTTTCTTATCTCAATTCTTTCAGTTTTGCTTCGGCTGCGGATTTTGTGAGAAATACTGTTTTTCCAAAATCAGTAAAATATATATCACCAAGCACACAAGGACAATCCTCCCTATCATAATGGATTTCTGCCATGTTACAGTGATTTCCATCTTTGTCCGTATAATCACCCAAAAATATTACCTCAACAGTGCATGGTTCAATAAAGTTTTCAAATATCTGATATACTGTGTCTCCCACTTTGCAAGGCAATTTAATGAGTCTGCCATGTTTATCCAACTGCTGATATTTTCTCCACTTATCAACATCACCATCAGTTAATACACACGCTTTTTCTGGATGCTGACAAGCATTTGGAATATGCTGACGGAAAATTTCAGCAAGTTCTTTCAGCGGTATGCCAGTAACTTCCTCTAATTCCTTGCAGTTTGCAATTTTTCTTAAATTATCCATATCACAAGCCGTTGGTTCTGCGTCTATTATTTTGCAAAACCTTCTATACTCATCTTCCGATAGGCAATATTCACTCGCCCTATCTTTTAAATCTTCATCACTAATCAGTCTCATCTCCGGCACTCCTCCCTTATCTTCACTTTGTCACAACATATTCCATTATCCTCGGCATTTTCTCTCTAAAAGCCGTTCTGATAACCATAATTGCTTGTTTAATGCCGTCACAAAAGCGGTCATTATATTCCGCATCAAAGTACGGTGCAACCTCGTCCACATATTCATCAAAGTTTGCATAAGAGTATTCCTGTTCATCCTCAAGTTGTTTTATCAAATCGACAATTCCACCGATTAAGCAATTAAAACAACTATCATACAATCCGCACTTTTCTTCCTGCTCATCGCAAAACGCTTCTTTTGACTCCTTTATATCGTCCAGTCTGCCTAACAGCTTACACTCAAAGCTCTTTATATGCTCTCGCCGTTCTGCCTCCTGCCTTTTTGCTTCTGCCTCAATCAACTGTATAATTTCTCTCTGTCCCTGCACTGCTGCACAATCTTTCTGGTCTGGGTGCTGCTTTAAAAATGTATCAATCCTGTTTTCAAAATCTTTTATAAGTATTTTTTCATCAATCATTCTTCTACCTCCATTGCTTCTCTTTTTCCTATGCAAATGCTAACTGTCCGTTTTCATCTGCTCCTATCCCATTCCTTGTAATATTCGGCATTCTCTCTGCCACACACATCTCCGGAAGATTCGACCTTACCAATGCTGCAGGTATTGGCGGGCACACTGCATTTCCACATCTTCTTACCTGCTCGCTTCTTGGATATTTATGTCCCTCAAAATCGTGGTCGATAATATA
>OOCP01001417.1_pt1 | contig 24588 bp, 20 predicted proteins | sample 1671511 | NCBI WGS metagenome assembly OOCP01 (sample SAMN06348164, study PRJEB24527) | human gut metagenome | biome: human gut; feature: ankylosing spondylitis patient; material: feces | host: Homo sapiens | place: China | collected 2015-10 | reverse complement strand
TACTTACCGCCCAAGAAGGGGCGGCAGGCGAAGCCTGCTTTGCGTAGCAAAGTAATGAACAGTTTGTTTCCCAAACCCTTCCGCTGCCTCAAAATTACTTTGTCTACAGTCTGAAAGGAGCCAAAGGCTCCTTTTTTCATGCCATGACATAGGGCAAAAGTCCGAACACAATAAAGATTGCGAAAATAGTGATAATCGCAGGGGAAAGGAATCGTTCCCGATAGGGGCTGCCGGTTTCATCCAGCAGCAGAAGCTCTTCTCTGGGAGGGTTTGCCTTCAGAAACAGATAGAGCAGCACGGCAAGCCAAGGGAGGGAAAGCAGGGAAACAACAAGCAGAGAAGCAAGCGCACTGCCCTGCGGAAGCTCTGCCGCCGCGGTTGTCACGGTTTCACTGCTTGTGGCAAAGATGCTGAAAATCGTTGTGCCGTTGATGATCATGTGCGGCAGGATGGAAGCAAAGATGGAATTTGTCCGCTCCACCAGAAAGGCGAAAATAAATCCGACAATAAACGCATACGGAAACTGCTGCGGATTCAAATGCAGCAGACCGAAAAGCAGTGCGCAGGCAAACTGTGCCTTATATTTCCCCAGAAAATGATATCCGGAGAGCAGGATGCCGCGCGAAAAGCATTCCTCAAACACCGCGGGTAAAACTGCAACCGCCACAAATGAAACCAGAAAGCCGGAGGACTGGATGCCGCCGACGGACTGCTCCACAGGGTTGGGGAAGAAGAGTGCCGTCAGATAGGAAAGCAGACTCATCAGTGGTTGAATGGAAATGCCGAAGGAGAGCAGAAGCAGTAGATTTTTCCACCCCAAAGGGTTTAGCCGCAGAGTTTCCTTCACATTTTTTTTCGACCATTTAAAATATGCCAGCAGCGGCGGTACAAAGCAGATAAGCTGCGACAGGAGCATATAGGCACTATCCGAAAGGCGGGATGCCAAAGGGAGATATGCCATCAGAAAGGACACCCCAATGAAATAAATAAAAAATAGCAGCGCAAAAAAGCTGGTTCTTCTTGTTTCTGTCATAAAAGACCTCCGTTCGTAATCTGATAAAAAGAGAAAATCTCAAGCCGCTTCTGACTTGAGATTCCTTTTTTATGGTACAATCTCATTTGATTTCTCCGGGTTGTTCCTGCACATCCGTTTGGATGGACAGGGGGTCATCTGTCGGATATTTTTCAGTATATTTTCGGTTGACATATTCCGATGCAAAGGTTTTGATAGTCGCGAAAACGGGCACGCCCACAAACATCCCGACAGGCCCCATGAAGGCACCGCCAATCAACACTGCAAGAATAATCCAAAGGGGATTGAGGTCAACGGAATTGCCCAGAATTTTCGGTCCGAGGTAGTTCCCGTCAAACTGCTGCAAAATCAGAACAAAGATGCCGACTGCAATCGCCAGAGGGGGATCGATGAGCAGCGTAATCAGGATGGCAGGGATTGCGCCGATAAACGGCCCGAAATACGGAATCATATTCGTTACGCCGATAATCAGGCTGAGAATCAGCGGATAGGGAGCCTTCATCAGATTCAGCCCGATAAACGCCAGAATTCCGATAATCAGCGAATCAACTGCCTTGCCGACAATGAAATTCTGGAAGATATGATGCGTGCGAATAGCGGAGCGCAGGATAACATCTGCCTTTTCCTCGGGAAAGAAGGTGTAAATCCCTTTTTTTGCCTTCAGGCTGAACCGTTCCTTATCCAGCAGCATATAAAAGGCAATGAAGATTGCCATGATGAACTGAATGGTGATACGCCCGAAGCCATATACATTTACGGCAATCGTTTCCAGAAGCTCCGGCGCATTCTGCGAAATATCTTTCACAGGGGCAAGCAGGCGGTTGATGACGTTATTCACATCCGCACTGTTGATATACACAATCCGGTCGAAGAAATTCTGGATACGCACATTCATGGCATCGGAATAGGCTGTGACGTTTGTCGCGAAAGTAATGATGGAATCTCGTACCTCAGGCACAAGATAAATCACAATCCAGACCGTACCGCCGATGATGATGACGTAGTTGATTAAAATAGAAAGAATACGGGTGATTTTCACATGGTTCTGAAAAAAGGCACCGCTTTTTTTGAAGATTTTTTCAAAAAAATTCAGGAAAGGATTCATGACATAAGCAATCGCGAAGCCCATCAGAAAGGGTGCGGTCAGCGTATTCAGATAGTTGGTTGCCTTGGTGATGCTGCTGCCGATATTTGGCAGATTGCCGATGACCTTTTCAAACAGGATCAATGCGGCAAGCAGAATAAACGCATAGATACAGATTTTTGAGAGCAGCTTATCCTGTTCGTTTCTGCTGCGCTTGAAATTATCAAACCGTCTCATACTGACACCTCGAATCAATAAATAGGATACCCGTTTTCCGGAGTATCTTATCCTATGATACTATGAATTTTCCTGAAAAGCTATAAGGATGATGTGAAATTTTTGGTTTTTCGACGAAATTTTTTCTGCTTCGCCATGGCAGAGCCTGCCGCAGGGCATTTTTTTATTGAGTCACACCTGCTTTTATGCTATAATATCTCATTAGCAAAGAGAGTTTTCGAGGAAAAACAAAAGGTAAGATTTTTTGCGTTTATGGAGGTCTGATGATGGACGATATGAGCGAAAACGCTAAGAGTGAGCAATATCAGGAAAAAACAGGAAGGGAAAGCAACCCCATCGGGGTGGCGGCAGTGATTCTGCTGCTTTGCATCTGTTTTCTGATTGATGCCAGAGTCGGCTTCGGTGCGCTGATTGGCGCGGCGGCAGGCTTTTTCGCATGGTCACTTTTAAAGGATAACGGCACGCGGAAGGAAGAAAATGCAGACGACAGAGTAGCCTTTCTGGATACGACAGTTTTGCAGCACAACTTCCCGCTTCCCCAGAATATGCCTATTCCCTACGCGGTGCTGGATATTCGGGGGCACATTTTAATGTATAATGAGAAATTCGCAAAGGAATTTCCGAATATGGAATTGATTCTGCCTGTGGTAGATCAGCTGAAAAAGGCGGGGATTGGCAAGCATGCTGTGGTTGTAGTGGAGGAAAAGCATTACGATGCCATGCTGAACCAGTGCGAGGTGGTCGAGGAAAACGGCGCAGTCGGCAATGTGTTGAATATGACGCTGGTGGATATTTCCAAGCAGTATGAGCTGGAGGAAAGACTTGACCGCAACGAAACGGTTATCGGGATGCTGTTTCTGGATAATTATGAGGATGTTATGGATTCCCTTGCGGAGGACAGACAGCCCCTGCTTTCCGCAATCGTGGACAGAAAGCTGACACAGTTTGCTGCGGATGCCAACGGCGTGATGCGAAAGCTGCAGATGGACAGATATATCCTCCTGCTTTCCAAGGGGGATTTGGAGGCATTAAAGGAAAAGAAATTTGATATTATGAATACCATTCGCGAAATCAATGTTGGCGAGCATATTCCTGTAACGATGAGTATGGGGGTCGGCATTGGCGGCGGCTCTCTGGAGGATGCCATGCAGAGTGCGAAGGCAGCGCTTGACCTTGCATTGGGACGCGGCGGGGATCAGGTGCTGATTAAGGAAGGCGAAAAATACCTGTTCTACGGCGCAAAGGCAGGCGAGGTTGGCAGAAACGGGCGTATCCGAGCGCGCGTAAAGGCAGATGCTCTGTGGGAGCTGATGGGCGCATCCTCGTCTATTATGGTTATGGGACACCGCAATGGGGATTTGGACAGCCTTGGTTCTAGCATGGGGATTTGTGCCATTGCAAGAGCTATGGGCAAAAAATGCCGCATTGTAATGAATGAGGTCAGCACAGGGATTAAGTGCATTTCCGAGCAGATGGCGCAGGATGAATATTATCAGACTGCTTTTATGAAGGAAAAGGATGCACTGAAGGAAATGGATGATAAAACACTGGTGATTGTTGTGGATACGCACCGCACCAGTATGGTAGAAGGCCCTTCCGTTCTGGAGGCGGCAAAGAAAATCGTTGTGTTTGACCACCATAGAAAGAGCGCGCAGGATTTCATTGAGCAGGCGGTTCTGCTTTATCATGAGCCCTACGCATCCTCTACGTCTGAATTGATTACGGAAATGATTCAGCATATCGGCAAGAAGATCAAGCTGCGCTCCATCGAGGCAGATGCGCTTCTGGCAGGCATTACCGTGGATACCAAGAATTTCGCAGTCAAAACGGGTGCGATTACCTTTGAATCCGCAGGATTTCTGCGCCGCAACGGGGCAGACAGTATCCGTGTGCGTATGCTGTTCCAGAATGATATTGATTCCTATAAGGCAAAAGCAACCGCTGTGCGTGATGCGGAGCTGTATCTTGGCTCCATGGCGCTTTCCGTATGCCCTGCCAATCGGGAGAATTCCACATTGACGGCGGCACAGGCGGCGGATGATTTAATGAATGTAACAGGGGTTAAGGCATCCTTTGTCTGCTGCAAGGTGGATGATGTGGTTTATGTCAGCGCACGCAGCTTTGGGGATGTGAATGTGCAGAGAATTATGGAAAAACTGGGCGGCGGCGGCCATTTCACCGTTTCCGGGGCGCAGCTTAAGGATTGCAGCGCGGAAGAAGCAAAGGAAAGGGTACGCAGTGCCATTGATGAATATTTGAAGGAGGAAACGACATGAAGATGATTTTATTACAGGACGTAAAAAGCGTCGGCAAAAAAGGCGACTTAATCAATGCCAGCGAGGGCTATGCAAAGAATTTCCTGCTGCCCAGAAAGCTGGCTGTGGAAGCAACAAAAAGCAATCTGAATGATTATGAGCTGAAGCAGAAGGCAGAGGCAAAGCGTAAGCAGGAGGAGCTGGAAAAGGCGCAGGCAACTGCAAAGGAGCTGGAGGATAAGGTTGTTACCATCAAGGTGAAAACAGGCGGCAACGGCAAGCTGTTCGGCTCTGTGACGAATAAAGAGGTTGCAGAGGAAATCGTAAAGCAGACCAAGCTGGATATTGATAAGAAGAAGGTTTCTATCGGCGACCCCATCAAAATGCTTGGCGAAAGAACTGCAGTGATTAAGCTGCATCCCAAGGTAACGGCAGAGGTAAAGGTGAAAATCGTAGAAGCGTAAGTCCCCGTACAGGAGGCGGAAAACATGGAAGAACAGGAAAAGCAAACAGAATATATGCGCGGTGTGCCGCCCCATGATGAAACGGCGGAGCAGGCTGTCCTGTGTTCCATGTTTCTGGACAGAGAAGCGGCATCTGTTGCGCTTGAGGTGCTGCGCGGGGAGGATTTTTATCGCCCTGACCATCGCATGGTTTTTGAAGCGGCGGAGGAATTATATCGTTCCGGCTCTCCCATTGATGTGATTACAGTCAAGAATAAGCTGGAGGAAAAAGGGCAGTTTGAGCAGATAGGCGGTCTGCCTTTTCTGGCAAACCTTTCTTCCGCAGTCGGCAGCTCCGTCAATGTGCGCCATTATGCGGCAATCGTGGAGGAAAAATCCGTTCTGCGCCGTCTGATTCGCACTGCCGGAGATATTTCTCAGCTGAGCTATGAGGGCAAAGAGGATGTCAATGCCATTATGGATACGGCGGAAAAAAGCATTTTTGACATCATGCAGAAGCGCCATTCCGAGCAGTTCCATCATATCAGAGATATCGCGGTCAGCTCGATTGAAAAAATCGAGGATATCTACCGTTCCAAGGGCAAGCTGACAGGCGTGCCGACGGGCTTTCTGGATTTTGATGCCAAAACGGCAGGTCTGCAAAAATCGGATTTGATTCTGCTTGCGGCGCGTCCTTCCATGGGGAAAACGGCATTTGCGCTGAATATCATCCAGAATGCGGCGATTCGCGCCAATGTGCCGACGGCGGTGTTCTCTCTGGAAATGAGCCGGGAGCAGCTGGTCAACCGCATGCTCTGTTCCGAGGCCATGATTGATGCACAGAAGCTGCGTACCGGGGAATTGGAGGAAAACGACTGGGCGGAGCTGATTAACGCTATGGGTCCCCTTTCCGAAGCCCCGATTTATATTGATGATACCCCCGGGGTGACCCCGATGGAGGTGCGCTCCAAATGCCGCCGATTGAAGGTGGAAAAAGGGTTGGGGCTTATCGTGATTGACTATTTGCAGCTGATGAGCGGCAATAGCAGAAACGATTCCCGTCAGCAGGAAATCTCTGAAATTTCCCGTTCCCTTAAGGCGATTGCAAGAGAGATGGAAGCACCTGTGATTGCGCTGAGTCAGCTGAGCCGTGCCTGTGAACAGCGTGCGGATCACCGCCCGATGCTTTCCGACCTGCGTGAGTCCGGCGCGATTGAGCAGGATGCGGACGTAGTTGCCTTTCTTTATCGTGATGAATATTACTTCCCCGATACGGAAAAGAAAAATCAGGCAGAGCTGATTATTGCGAAGCAGAGAAACGGCCCGACGGGTACGGTCGATTTGACATGGATGGGGCAGTATACGAAATTTGGCAATTTTCTGAAAAAATATTAAGCAAAGCCGCCCGAGGGGATTCCTTCGGGCTTTTTAAGTATATAAAGGAGGAGAAGAAGATGTTCAGACCAATGAGAAGAAGTAAGCAGGCGCTTTCCGCGCAGGAAACGAAGGCACTGCTTTCCGCAGAAAAAAGAGGAATTCTTGCGGTGAATGGGGATGAGGGCTACCCCTTCGCGATTCCTGTCAATTATTATTATGACGACGCGCAGGGAAAAATCTTTATCCATGGCGGCAAGGCAGGACATAAGGTGGATGCGCTGAAAAGGGACGATAAGGTCTGCTTCACCGTTTATGGCAACGAAAGCTTTGAAGAAGGAGACTGGGCACCCTATCTGCACAGCGTGATTGTGTTCGGCAGATGTAAGCTGGTTGCGGACGCAGGGCAGACGGAGGACAGAGTGCGAGAGCTGGCACTGAAATATTACCCCACAAAAGAGGAGGCTGAGGCGGAAATCGCAAAGAGTATCCATGCGGTGCAGCTTTACGAGATTACGATTGAACACATGACGGGCAAACGCATACATGAAAAATAAGGAATAGAGAGCAGGGAAAAAGGGAGAATGAGAAGTTCTCTCTTTTTTCTGCCATTTCTTACAATTTTCTTACGATTCCGGAAAAGGACTTCCTTGTTGGACAAAGGTATGGTATATATGAAACAGAAGATTTCGACAAAGAAGGAAGGGACGGAAATCGTAAGGGGGACAGATGCATGAGCAGAGATGATAGGCGTATTAAAAAATGGAGATCCGCAGGAACATTGGGCGAGCTTTATCTGAAGGAGATGGCAGAGCAGGGCTTGCTTCTGGAGGAGATGACACCTCTGAAATACATCTTTCGCGAGGACGAGCCGCAGCACCTGCGCTACCGCATAGAAACTCTGGAGCATATACCGACGGATGAGGAACGGGCGGAATATGCGAAGGATGGCTGGCAGGAGGTCTGCCATTATGAGTTGGACTATGTTTTTGCAAAGGAATGCAGTGCGGATGAGCCGGAGGTGTCGCAGGAAGCGGTGCTGCGGGATTTGGATAAAAAAATAGAGAAGGAGAAAGGGAGTATTCGTGAAACAAAGATTGGGCTCTTGATTGCTTTGGTTATTCTGGCTGTGTGCGTCTTCAGCATGGGAAGGGCGGCGCTGAGTGGAGATACGCTTCTGATTGCACTGAGATTCTTTGGGCCAACTGCTCTGATTGCTTTTGCAGGCGGCTATTGGGAGATACGCAAGCTGCGGCGGAAAAAGGAGAGGGTCGAGGATGGCGATATTCCCGATGAATACACAAACTGGCGCAAGGATCGCGTGATAAAGGCGCTTCTGGCGCTGGTGGGCGTTGTTCTTGTTGTCGGCGGAACCTATTATGGCGGCAACTTTAATGATAAAACCTTCGACCTGCCGAAGAAAAGCACCTACGCCAAGCTGCCTGCGGTGCGTCTGGAAAGTCTGATAGATGAACCCCTGACCCGATGCGGCGAAAGCGTTGACCCTGCGCAGGAGGGACTTCACATGAGCGCCAATCAGTTTGATGGGATGATGTATCAGACGATAAAGCGGATGGGGGGACTTTATAACTACGGCGTGGAGCATCGCTTTGAACTGCGGACAAAACGAGATTTGGAAACCAAGCAGTATATGCAGAACGCAGAAGGAGCAGAATGGCATCTGAATACGCGCTATACCTGCTTCCGCCGGGAACGGGATGCCGAAAAGCAATATGATAAGAATATCGAGAATGAAAGGCTGACCGAAGAAAGATGGCAGGAGAGGGGGCATGAGTTCCCTGCCTCTGAGGAAATTTCCATGGAATATCCTGCGTTTTCCTGCCTGCATGTCTGCCGCACGGAGTGGAGCGAATCGGTTAGCTATCATGTGCTTTGCATGGACAGCGAAAAGTTGATGGAGCTGGATTATACGGGACGGGAGATAGACCCCGAACAGCTTCTGGCGGAGATAGAAAAGGTTTTTGCCGCACAGGAAGGCTGAAGCAAAAAAACAGAAAAAATAAAAAAGCGAAATCCTTGTGAAAATGAGGACTTCGCTTTTGTTTTTTTGGAAATCAACCCTCCAGCTGAGAGGTGCAATGGGGGCATCTGGTTGCCTCAATTGCAATTTCGGATTTGCAGAAGGGACAGACCTTCGTTGTGGGTGCTTCTTCTACGGGAGCGGCAGGGCGTTTCAGCTTCACCAGCACCTTCAGCGCCGCAAAGATGACGATTGCCACAATCAGAAAATCAAGCACCTGTGTAAGAAAGGAGCCGTATGCGATGGTTGCGGTTGCCGCCTGCGCATCTGCAAGGGTGGCATAATGATTGCCGTCCAAAGGCAGATAAAGCTGGCTGAAATCTGCGCCGCCTGTTAGCTTGCCGATGATGGGCATAATCAAATCATTGACAAAAGAAGTAACGATTTTGCCGAATGCGCCGCCGATGATTACGCCGACAGCCATATCTACCACATTGCCCTTTATGGCAAATTCCTTAAATTCCTGAATGGTTTCCTTCAAAGCCATAAAAATTCCTCCTATGCTTTTTTGGGGTTTTTCCTGTATTTTTTGCAAAATTTGCTTTTTTTCAACCATAGTATAACAAAAAAATCAATTTCATCCAACACAATTCAAAAACTTTTGATAAATTTTTGTAAAGAGTGTTGACGCAAAAATTATCAAGGCATATACTGGATATAGTGAGTGAAAAATCGTACAGTCAAAGCGAGGTGAACGAAATGGACGGCAGTCATAGTAAAGATACCATTCCTTTAGAGCCTGAGGGCTATCGACGATCTGAGAAAAATTTTACCGTGCATTTCGGTCAGCTTTTTTGGATACAACAGAGTTGACTGTGGTTTTTTATGCCCTTTTTTGAATGAATGCACGGTATGCGGAGAAACTTTTTTGGAAGGCATACGGTGCTTTTTTATTTGAATTTGGGGTGAAAAAATGAGTGACATGAATGAAGAAATGCAGATTCTGTTTGATAATTATACGGCCTTGATGGACGGTGGACAGTATTTGCAGCTAAAGCAGGAATTAAATGAGGAACAGCCTGCCAATATTGCGGAATATTTTGAGGAACTGACGGCGGAAAAGCAGCTTTTTATCTTCCGTCTGCTCTCGAAGGATGTTGCGGCAGAGGTGTTCTCCTATATGGATAATGATACACAGGAGCATATTGTGCAGTCCATTACCGACCGAGAGGTGCGCAATATCGTGGACGAAATGTTTCTGGATGATACGGTGGACTTTCTGGAGGAAGCCCCTGCCAATCTGGTCAAAAAGGTGCTGCGGAATACCGATGCCGGCACAAGACAGCTGATCAACCGTTTTCTGAATTATCCCGAAAATTCCGCAGGCAGCCTGATGACAATCGAATTTGTGCGCCTGCGTGCCAATATGACTGTTACAAAGGCGCTGAGCGAAATCAAGCGTGTTGGGATGGATAAGGAAACCATCTATACCTGCTATGTGACGGATGCACAGCGAAAGCTGTTGGGGGTTATTCCTCTGAGAACCCTGATTTGTGCGGAGGATGACAGTCTGGTTGGGGATCTGATGGAGGATGACGTTATTTCCGTACACACATTAGATGACCAGGAGGAGGTTGCAAATATCTTCAAGAAATATAACTGGATGGCAGTGCCCGTAACGGATACGGAGGGCAGACTGGTCGGCATTATCACGGTCGATGATATCGTGGACGTTATCGAACAGGAAACCACAGAAGATATGGAACTGATGAATGCTGTCCTGCCTTCGGATGATGAATACCTGAAAATGAGCGTATTCGCACTGGTGAAGAATCGTATTCCGTGGCTTTGCGTGCTGATGATTTCCGGTACGCTGAGTGCCTTTGTTATCGGGATGTATCAAAGCCTTCTGGATTCGGTTGTTATGCTTTCCAGCTTTATGACAATCATCACCGGTACGGGCGGTAACGCCGGTTCGCAGGCCTCTGCCATGGTTATTCGTGGTCTGGCGCTGGGTGATATTCAGATGCGTGATACGTTTAAGGTTGTGTTCAAGGAGCTGCGCGTCGGTATCCTCTGTGGTCTGATTCTGGCGATGGTCAATATGATTCGTATGACCTTTTTCGACCATTCGACCCCGTTTAATATTGACCTGACGGTTTCCCTCAGTATGGGTGTTGCGGTTGTTCTGGCGAAAACACTGGGTTGTATCCTGCCTATTCTGGCAAAGGCAGTCAAGCTTGACCCTGCGATGATGGCGGGCCCCTTGATTTCTACGGTTGTGGATGCGATTGCACTGGTGGTTTATTTCAGCATTGCAACGGTGTTGGTGCTGTAAGGAGAAGAAAGAAAATAAAAAGGATAAAAACGAGAAAACGGTGTCACAAGCTTGTTATGTGATACTGTTTTTTTGTGCGGATAATTCCGCCCTGTTGAGAGATACTATTTCCAAGATTGGAAAAAGGAGATGGGAGCTTGGAATGGAATCTTTTGACGTGGGCGCAGCTTTTGTTTTTTGGGCTGGGCGCATGGTATTTTTGGAGGAGCAGCCGCAGAAAAGGCGCAGGAGAGGGCTTGCGGTGCGAGGATAATATTGTAGAGATGGATAAGCTGATGGCAATGGAGGAAACAAAGCTGACAGAACCATTGGCGGAGCAGACCAGACCACGGACACTGGAAGAAATCATCGGGCAGGAAAACGGCATCAAGGCGTTGCGCGCGGCACTCTGCGGCCCCAATCCGCAGCATATTCTGATTTACGGCCCTCCCGGTGTGGGGAAAACGGCGGCAGCGAGGCTGATTCTGGAGGAAGCGAAGAAAAGGGAAGGTTCCCCCTTCGGCGCAGGTGCAAGGTTTGTGGAGATTGATGCAACCACATTGCAGTTTGATGAACGCAACATTGCAGACCCCTTGCTTGGCTCTGTGCATGATCCGATTTATCAGGGCGCAGGGGCATTTGGCAATGCGGGGATTCCCAGACCACGCCCGGGGGCAGTCTGCGAAGCGCACGGCGGCGTGCTGTTTATTGATGAAATCGGGGAACTGCATCCGGTGCAGATGAATAAGCTTTTGAAGGTACTGGAGGACAGGGTGGCACACTTTCAGAGCAGCTATTACAGCAGCAGCAACAAAAGCATTCCGCCCTATATCCATCAGATTTTTCGGAAGGGGATGCCTGCGGATTTTCGGCTGATTGGAGCGACCACACGCAGTCCGCAGGAAATTCCCGAAGCATTGCGTTCCCGGTGTACGGAAATCTTTTTTGAACCGCTGGACAGAACCGCGGTGGAAAAAATCGCAGAAAACAGCCTGCGGCGTGCAGGCGTTTCCTATGAGGAGGGGCTTTGCGGCAGGATTGCGGCGTATGCAGGCGGTGGCAGAGATGCGGTGAATCTTGTGCAGTCGCTGACCTCACTGGCGTGGATGGAGGGAAAAAAGAAGATTACGGCGAGGGAACTGGAATGGGCGGCAGAGGCGGGCAGATATCAGCCGCTGTATCGGCAGAAAATCGCGAAGCAGCCACAGGTTGGTGTGGTAAATGGCTTGGGAGTGCAGGGCAATGGCCGAGGGACGCTGCTTTCCGTAGAAGCGGTGGTGCGGAAGGGCGGCAATGGCTTAACGGTGACGGGCATCGTAGAGGAGGAAGAACTGAAAAACGGGCAGGGAACGGCGAAACGCAAGAGCAATGCCCGTTCTGCGGCGGAGAATGTGCTTACACTGCTGGAACAGTTCGGCTTTTCTGCGCAGGATTTCCATGTGCATCTGAATTTCCCCGGAGGGGTTCCTGTGGATGGGCCCTCCGCAGGGGTAGCAATGTTTCTTGCGATTTATTCCGCTTTTACGGAAATACCTGTAGCCCATACCCTTGCGCTGACGGGGGAAGTCGGTCTGCATGGACAGGTGCTCCCTGTTGGCGGCGTGGAGCAGAAGCTTGCGGCGGCAAAGGAGGCAGGTGCGACGAAGGTCTTGATTCCGAAACAGAATTGGAAGGAAAGCTATTACAATTTGGGAATAGAGGTCATTTCTGTTGCAACAGTGCAGGAGCTGCTCAGTGCGGCGTTTCTTTCTGAGGGCGCGGCACTTTCGGAAGGAATTGATTTTTTGCAGGAAAAGGAAATCGGGTAAAAATGAAATGCAAAAGCTCCGCGCGGGAGAAGGTTCTGCGTGGAGCTTTTTTGAAACGAATTATTCGGTTTCTCTGAAAATGGTACGGAAAATCAATCGCACGAGGGGACCGCAGTAAAACAGCTGATAGCAGATAGCCATGGGGAAGTTGCGTGCCCATGGCTGTACCCATGTGCAGAAATCAGGCTTGTTGAAAAGTACTGTGGCAATCAGACTCATCACAGGGCACATGATACAGCAGATGCAGATAGAGATTGCAAAGGTAATCAGCTGCGGTCTGTCATCGGGGCGCATTACCTGAAAGGCAAGAGCCGTTGCAAGTTTGCCGACGATAAAAAATTCCAGCACAAAGGCAATTGGGAACATGATTGGCATTTCATGCAGTGCGGCAAGAAATGTCATGGCGGAAACACCGCCTGTGTTCCATGCAACATTGTACACAATCATACCGTATACCATTACGGCTGCCATGATGGCGGTGAAAACAGCGTCTTGAAATTTGTTTTTTGGCATAAAAAATCCTCCTGAATCATAACTTTATGTGTTGTTCGTTATCATCCGGAGGGAGTGTGCGTTTCCAATTTATTACCATATCTTATTAGCATCTTTGATAGTATATCATATTTTTATGAGTAATACAAGAAAAATCAGGGATTTTATTTTTCGATAGAAAGCTGGGATTTGACCGCAGGAGAGATTTATTGTATACTATTTAGTTAAGGCGAAGCCTTGATTTTTTGGGGATTTTCGCCGAATGGATACAAAAAATAAAGCTTTTTATAAGGATTTTGATATACGAGGTGAAAAGAATGGAGAAGAAACAAGCGATTCTTGTGCCGATGATTGCACTGCGGGGCATGAGCATTTTCCCCGGAATGGCAATCAGCTTTCCGGCAGGCAGACAGAAATCTCTGGATGCGCTGCAGGCGGCAGAAGAAAACGGAAAGGAAATTTTTCTGGTAACGCAGAAGGACCCTGTTATTCCCGATCCTTCCAGAAATGATTTATATGACATCGGCGTTCTGGCAGAGGTGAAGCAGGTGCTGAAGCTGCCCGGCAATCTGACACATGTTGTGGTGGAGGGGAAAAACCGCGGCAGACTTTTGAATATCCATGTGAAAAACTGCGATTATGCCGAAATTACGACCATTGCGCAGGATTTTGAGGAAGAGCCCAGCGAGCAGGAGCAGGCAATTATGAAAATTGCGGTGGAGGAATATGATAATTATCTGAAGCTGGCGAATAATACTGCCGCACTGGATCTGATGGGCAATGTGGTAGCGGCGAAAAGACCCGGTGCGCTTGCGGATGTCATTGCCGCAGGGATGGAGCTCGCCTACAACAGAAAGCAGGAATTTCTGGAACGGCTGAATCCCTATGAACGTCTGGAAATGGTGATTACTACCATGCAGCACGAGTGTCAGGTTTTGCAAATCAAGCGCGAAATCGAAAACAAAACAAAGCAGAGAATCGACAAGAACCAGAGGGAGTATTATCTCCGCGAGGAAATGAAGGTAATTCAGGAGGAATTGGGTGACAAGGACGGCGTTGGCGCAGATGCGGCGAAATACCGCACACAGCTGGATGAAAAAAATCCCCCTGCGCATGTGCGGGATACGATTGAAAAGGAAATCGACCGCATGCTCAAGATTCCCGTAACCTCTCCCGAATCGAATGTTTCCAGAACCTACATCGAAACCCTGCTTTCCCTGCCATGGACAGAAACGACAGAGGAATCCTTTGATTTAGCGGAAGCAGAAAAAATTCTGGATGAGGATCATTACGGTATGAAAAAGGTGAAGGAGCGTATTCTGGAATACCTTGCTGTCCGCAAAAATGCACCGGAGGAGCATGCAACCATCCTTTGTCTGGTCGGCCCTCCCGGGGTCGGGAAAACCTCAATCGCGCGTTCCGTTGCGAAGGCACTCAACCGCAATTATGTGCGGATGTCCTTGGGCGGCGTGAAGGATGAAGCGGAAATCCGCGGACACAGAAAGACCTATATCGGCGCAATGCCCGGACGCATCATCAATGCCATGAAGCAGGCAGGTACCATCAATCCGCTGATGCTTCTGGACGAGGTGGATAAGCTTGGTGTTTCCTATAATGGCGACCCTGCGGCGGCATTGCTTGAGGTTCTGGATGGCGAGCAGAACAGCACCTTCCGTGACCATTTTGTAGAGCTGCCGTATGATTTATCGAAGGTATTGTTTATGTGTACGGCAAATAGTCTGGATACCATTCCGGGGCCTCTGCGCGACAGAATGGAGATAATAGAGCTTTCCAGCTATACCGCGCAGGAAAAGCTGCACATCGCAGAGGAGCATTTGCTTGAAAAGCAGAGAAAACGCCATGGACTGACCGCAAAGCAGCTGAAAATCAAAGCGGATGCCATGGAGGAAATCATCGACGGCTATACCAGAGAAGCGGGCGTGCGTCAGCTGGAACGCACCATTGGCGAGGTTTGCCGTAAGGCGGTGAAGATGATTCTTTCGGGCGAAAGAAAATCCTTGACGGTTACGAAGAAAAATCTGGAAAAGCTTCTGGGCGCAAGAAAATTTATGCCGGATACGATTTACAAAGAGCCGCAGGTCGGCATTGTGCGTGGTCTGGCATGGACAAGAGTCGGCGGCACAACGCTTTCCGTTGAGGTAAACTGCATGCCAGGGGAAGGCAAATTCCGCGTGACGGGCAATCTGGGAAAGGTGATGACGGAATCTGCGGAAGCGGCTGTCAGCTACATTCGCTCTCAGAATGAACGCTTTCAGCTGGAGCCTGATTTTTATAAGAAGAAGGACATACATATCCACATTCCTGAGGGGGCAACGCCCAAGGATGGGCCCTCCGCAGGCGTAACGATGGCAACGGCAATCATTTCCGCACTGACGGGAAGAAAGGTGCGCAATGATGTTGCCATGACAGGGGAAATTACGATTCGCGGCAGAGTGTTGCCCATTGGCGGTTTACAGGAAAAGGTGCTTGCGGCGAAAAAGGTCGGTATTAAAACCGTGATTTTGCCCAAGGAAAATGAAAAGGACTTAGATGAAATTATGGACGAAATCAAGGATGGGATGCAGTTCGTTCTGGCGGAAACCATGGAGGATGTATTGCAGACGGCATTGGTGAAGGGAGAAAAAGACGCATGAAGGTAAAGCAATGTGATTTGAAATATATCGGGACGAATTTTTCGCATTATCCTATGGATGGCAAGCCTGAGATTGCCTTCGCCGGAAAATCCAACGTTGGAAAATCTACTCTCATCAATGCGATTCTGGGCAGAAAGGCACTGGCAAGAACCAGCTCTCAGCCCGGAAAAACACGCACCATCAATTTTTACGGCGTGAATGATATGATGTATGTGGTTGACCTGCCCGGCTATGGCTATGCCAAGGTGCCGAAATCCGAGGTGGCAAAATGGGGGCAGATGATGGAGGAGTATCTGACACGCAGAGAGGAGCTGCGCGCGATTATCCTGCTGATTGATATTCGCCATGAGCCGGGGAAGAATGATATTATGATGTATGACTGGCTGAAGCATTTCGGCTTTGATATCATCATTGCGGCAACAAAATCCGATAAGCTGAACCGCAGCCAGATTCCAAAGCAGCTTGCGGTGATTCGAAAAACGCTGAAATTACAGCCGCAGGATGTGCTGATTCCCTTCTCCGGCGAGAAGAAAACGGGCGTGGAGGAGCTTTGGGCGGAGATTGAGAAATTCCTCCCCGGCGGCGAAAAGGCGGCAGAATTTGAAACGGAAGCAGAAGAATAAGGTGGTTATAAAAAAAGAGTCGCTTGCGATTCTTTTTTTATTGCGAAAATATTCTGCGATTCTTTAAGAAACCTTAAACATTGCTGAAAGAAAGTCTAAAACTTCTCTGCTATGATAGATGCAGATGAAGAAAGAACAAGCAATAGGAGGCGTTTTTTATGACCAATCAAAAGAATCGTTTTTTCACACTGGTATTTTCCTGCTGCCCGGGGGCAGGGGAGATGTACATGGGGCTGTATCGGCAGGGAGTCAGCCTGATGGGGTTGTTTTTTGGTACGATTGCCTTAGCGGCATGGCTGGGCTTTGAGGAATTGATCTTCTTTATCTGCCCGATTGTATGGTGCTACAGTTTTTTTCACACGCATAACCTGCGGCGCATGACGGAAGAGGAATTTGCGACAGTTGAAGACAGATTTATTTTTGCGGATTATGTAAATTTGGACAGAGACTGGAAATGCAGTCCAAAGCACCGCCGCGTGTTCGGCTTTGTATTGCTCCTGATTGCCCTTTCCGAGCTGTGGAAGCAGGCAATGTACTTGATGGAGCGGTTTTTCTATATCCCTGATTTCGCATGGGCACTTAGTCATACGGTTCCGCAGATTGTGGTTGCCGTTGTAATTCTGGTTGTGGCATTGCGCCTGATGCGTGAGCCGAAGGATGAGGAAGCAGAAGAAGCAGATGAGCGGGCAGAAGAAAGAGATGAGCAGGAAATCGCAGAAGCCATTGCGGAAGAAGAAAACAAAGAGATGTAAGCATAGCACCTATAAAAGCGGAGGAAACCTCGAAAAATGGTTTCTTCCGTTTTTTAATACAATCTGAATGGGCGCAGATGGCATATTTCTCGCGGAAAACGAATAAATTCCAAGTATACCGAAGCAGAAACACTTCGGACAGCATTCCGATATTTTCAAAAAAGGAGGGAAGGGAAATGGAGACGTTTCATAAGTGCGCCATCAATGGCTCTGCATGGCGTTCCGGATCCTGATTGGATTATTGGAGCTTGCGTCGAAAGGGAGGCGTGTATAGCGGGAATAGAAGTGTTCTGTTTTTTGCATACAGTGTTAAGAAAACGTAAAAATTTTTTGTGCAATATAACAATATTGATAAAAAGTGAATTTTGTCGTTGCTTTTATAAAAACATCGAAAAATGTTGATTTTTCAATGTTTAAATGGATTTCTGTTTATCCGCTGAACGAAATAAATTCACGTTTTCTTAACGGACAGATGTCTTTTTATTGATGTCGAAGTGCATAAAAAACAGATGAAATCAACGGTTTTAATAGATATAACATATAAAAAGTTATGTTAAAAATGGAAAAAAATTGAAAATTATCAAAAAATATCTTGCGTTATAGTCATTTTTTATGTATCATATAGGTGTGTTCCGAATGGAATGATGTATGAGTATTTTTGAAAAACAGAAACGCGCGCAACTCTGATTTCGATGCTGATGCAAAAAAGGAAGATCATCTTTTTTAAAAGAAAAGAGGAGGGAAGTAGGTATGTTAGAAACTTTTAACGCTTTTGTAACAAAAATCAATGGCTTTGTGTGGGGGCCTGTCATGCTGATCCTGTTGGTAGGTACACACGTTTATCTGACATTCAGAACAAGAATCATTCAGAGAAAAACCATTACAGCGATTAAGCTTTCCGTTACACCGGATTCGGAGGCAAGCGGTGACGTATCGGGCTTCGGTGCGCTGGCAACAGCACTTGCGGCTACCATCGGTACCGGTAATATCGTAGGTGTTGCAACTGCAATCGGCGCAGGCGGCCCCGGTGCTGTATTCTGGATGTGGCTTACAGGTCTGTTTGGTATGGCAACAAAATTCGGTGAAGCAACACTGGCGGTAAAATATCGTGTAAAAGCAAAAGACGGTTCCTTCATCGGTGGTCCCATGTACGCTCTGGAAAGAGGTATGGGTCAGAAGTGGCTGGGCGTTCTCTTTGCAATCCTTACAGGTATTGCCTGCTTCGGCATTGGTAATATGACACAGGGCAACTCTATCGCAGAATCCGTAAGCGGTACATTTGGTGTTCCAAAGGTTATCACAGGTATTATTTTAATGATTGCTACAGGTCTGGTAATTCTGGGCGGCGTTAAGTCCATCTCCAAAGTATGTGAAAAGCTGATTCCCCTGATGGCTGGTCTGTATATCTTAGGTTGTCTGGTTATTTGTGTCATCAATGGCGCATATATTCCGGCAGCATTCTCCGCAATTATTCATGGCGCATTCAATCCTCAGGCAGTCGGCGGCGGCTTTGTTGGTGCAACGGTAGTAGCGTGTATCCGTGCCGGTGTATCTCGTGGTCTGTTCACAAATGAATCTGGTCTGGGTTCTGCTCCTATCGTAGACGCATGTGCAGCAACAAGAAATACCTCCAGACAGGCGCTGATTTCCATGTCTGGCGTATTTTGGGATACAATCGTAGTTTGCTTGATGACAGGTCTGGTTCTGGTATCCTCCATCATTAAAGACCCCGTAGGTATGGAAGGTTTGAAGGGCGCACAGATGACAGCAGGTGCTTTCAATGCAATCCCTGTTATCGGGCCTGCAGTTCTGACATTCGGTCTGATTACATTCGCATGGTCCACCATCCTTGGTTGGGCTTACTACGGCGAACGTGCATGGGTATATCTGGTAGGCGTAGAGGCAATTAAGCCTTTCCGTGTTGCATGGACAATCGTTGTACTGGTTGGCTGCTCCGCGACTCTGGAAGTTGTTTGGAACGTAGCCGATACATTGAACGCATGTATGGCATTCCCGAACCTGATTGCACTGCTCGGTCTGAGCGGCGTAATCGCTTCCGAAACGAAGAAATATGTTTGGGATAAGGACGCTGAAATGGGCGGTCTGATGAAATGGATGGACGATGTTGCTCCTTCCGTTGACAAATAATTTCATATTTGACGATAGGCGGTGTGTCAGCAGACACACCGCTTTTTCTTTTGTCTGAAATATGCTATACTTTATCTGTAGGATTTCAGAAAAACGGAGGAAAAACCATGACCGAGAAATTATATTATAGAGATGCCTATGCAACAAAATTCACCGCAAGAGTACTGGACTGTACAGAAGAAAAGAAGCATTGGACAGTCATACTGAACAGAACGCTTTTCTATCCTGAGGGAGGCGGACAGCCTGCGGATATCGGTGTTCTGGGAGGTGTGCGTGTATTGGATGTGCATGAAAGAGGTGAGGACATTGTTCATACAACAGATAAGCCGCTGCCTGTCGGTGCAGAGGTGGAAGGTGAGATTGATTGGGAGCATCGCTTTGATTTGATGCAGAACCATTCGGGGGAACATATTCTCAGCGGTGTCATCTGCGGCAGATATGGCTGTGACAATGTCGGCTTTCACATGGGAAAGGAAAGCATTACGATTGATTTGAATACCAAAATTCCTGCGGAGGATTTGCCTTATTTAGAGGAAAAAGCAAACGAGGCCATCTGGAAAAATGTGCCCGTCGGGATTCGCTATCCTTCAAAGGAGGAGCTGGCGAAGCTGGAATATCGCAGCAAAAAGGAACTGGAAGGACAGGTGCGCATTGTGAATGTGGGCGAGTATGACTGCTGCGCCTGCTGTGGAACACATGTAAAGCTGGCAGGCGAAATCGGGCAGATTAAGATTATCGGCGCGCAGAATTATAAGGGCGGCACACGCTTGGAACTGCTTTGCGGCAAGCGTGCATTGCAGGAGTTCCGTAAGAAAAACGACGTTTCCGCAGAGGTTGGCAGGTTGCTTTCTGTGCCTGCGGTTAAGGCAGACAGCGCAGTGAAAAATGTTCTGGCGGAGCGGGATGAGCTGTTGCAGAATCTGAATCAGTTAAAATGGAAATACTTCACGCTCAAGGCGGAACAGGTGCCCGAAGGAACGGAAAATATCCTGTTTTTCGGCGAGGGCTTGAACAGTAAGGATTTGACGCATTTTGCGGATTTGCTTTTGCAGAAGGGCGCAAAGCGTGCGGCGGTATTTTCCAAGGCAGACGAGGGCTATGTCTTTGTTCTCTTGAGTGCGGAGAAGGACGCGCGCGCCTATACCGATGAAATGAAGGAGCCCTTCGGCTGTAAGGGCGGCGGCAAGCCTGATGCGGTGCAGGGCAGGGTTGCAGCAGAGAAAAAAGCACTGAAGAATTTTTTTGCAGACAAGGAATTTTTGATTGCGGAATAAAAAATTTAGAAAAACCCCTCAGATGCTGTAAGGATTTTTCGGAAAAAAGAGACTATTTCGGATGGAAGGGAACGGTGAGAAAAAATGAACGAAATCTGGAAAAAGAACAGAGAAAAGCTGCTTGCACGGATGGAAATGTTTTCGGCGGCAGTGCTGTTTGCAGGGAAAGCACCCATCAAAAGAGGGGACGAGAATTACCCCTTTTCTCCCGATCGCAATTTTTATTATGTAACGGGCATTGAACGGGAGGACTGCATCCTTTTTCTGGCGAAAACCAGAACGGGCGTGGAAGAAACCTTGTATATCCCCAGAGATAACGGCGTTATGGCAAAATGGGTCGGCGCAAACATGACGGCAGAGGAGGCGACCGCGGTAAGCGGTATTGAAAATATCGGTTGGATTGATGCCTTTGAGGAGGATTTCGCCACATATTTATTCAGAAGCGGCATTAAGAAAATCTGGCTTGATATGGAAAACAGAGAATGGCACGGGGAACGTACCCCTGCTTTGCGGTTTGCGGAGAAGGTACACTGCCATGCACCGCAGATGGTCATTGGGGATTTGTATCCTCTGTTCAGCGATATGCGTCTGATTAAGGAAGAATGGGAGCTGGAGCGGATGCGGAAAGCCATGGATATTACCCGTCTGGGGATTGAAGCCATGATGCGGACGGCAAAGCCCAATCAGAAGGAATATGAAATTGAAGCGGCGTATGATTATACGCTGATGGTGAATGGCGCAAGAGAAAAGGCGTTCCGCACCATTGCGGCAGGCGGCAAGCGCGGGACGATTCTGCATTATGTGGAAAATAATCAGACCGTTGCCGATGGCGAGCTGATTCTGATTGACGCAGGTGCGCAATGGCAGTGGTATAACGGGGATATTTCCCGAACCTTCCCCGTTAATGGCAAATTTACGGAGCGGCAGAAGCTGGTCTACAATATCGTTCTGGAGGGACAGCGGAGAGTCATTGATGCCATTCGTCCCGGTGTGCAGTTCAGTAGTCTGAATGAATTGCTGAAGGAATATTATTTTACGGCATTAAAGGAAATCGGCTTGGTGGAAACCAGAGAGGATGTAGCGAAATATTATTACCATGGCGTGAGCCATTACCTTGGTGCGGAAACGCATGATATCGGCAGATACGGCGACCGTGTACTGGAGCCGGGTATGGTGCTGACGGTAGAGCCCGGACTGTATATCGAGGAATGGGAAATCGGGATTCGGATTGAGGATGATGTTTTGGTGACTGCGGAAGGCAATGAGGTGATGACTGCCGCTATGCTGAAAACAGTGGACGAGATCGAAGCCTTTATGGCGAAGGAATAAGAAATGACGGAGTTTAAGGAAACAGATTTATATGAGCCGATTCGCGCGTTTCTGGAGGAAGAAGGCTATCAGGTGCAGGCAGAGGTGAAGCACTGCGATATTGCCGCCGAGAAGGACGGCAGACTGGTTGTGGTGGAACTGAAAAGGGCCTTTGGGCTGAAGCTAGTTTATCAGGGCTTGGAGAGGCAAAGCCTGACGGATGAGGTTTTTGTGGCAATCCCTCGTCCGAAGAAGGGCGCAAGAGAAAAGGCGTGGCAGGACATGCTGCGTCTGCTGAAGCGTCTGGAATTGGGACTGCTGACTGTTGCGCTGGACAGCCCGTTGAAAACGGTGGACGTGGTACTGACACCTGCGGACAGCATGATTCGTAAGAATAAGCGAAAAAAGGAGCAGCTGCAGGCGGAGCTGGAAGGCAGACAGCTAGATGCAAATATCGGCGGCATGACAAGACGAAAAATTATCACTGCCTATCGGGAAAGGGTCATCCGTCTGGCGTGTATTCTGGAGCGAGAAGGGGAAATTTCTCTGGCGGAGCTGCGCGCAAGGGGCTTAGAAGAGCTGGCTGCGCTTCTCAGCCGCAATTATGAGAAATGGTTTGTGCGCGTGGAAAAGGGCGTTTATGCCCTTTCGGAAAAAGGAAAAACCGAATTGAAACGGGCGGATTATGCGAAGGTGGCTGCATATTACAGGCAGGAACAGCTTGGAAGAAATGAGGAAACGATATGAAAATATGGACAAAGCGAATTCTTCTTTTTCTAATCTGCATGGGGGTTGCCGGCTGTCTGGCGGTGGTCTGGCTGAGTGCCTATGTGAAAAGCGAAACGGCGGCGCGTATTCTTTCAGCGGAGGAAGCGGCAAAGCAGGATGCGGATTGTATTCTGGTGCTGGGATGCGGTGTGCGTCCTGATGGGACACCGAGCCTGATGCTGACCGACCGACTGGAAACAGGCATTGCGCTTTATCGGGCAGGCGCGGCGGAAAAGCTTCTGATGAGTGGTGATCATGGCACAGAGGACTATGATGAAGTAAATACCATGAAGCGGATTGCGAAGGAAAGCGGCGTGCCTTCCGCAGATATTTTCATGGACCATGCAGGCTTTTCCACCTATGACAGCGTCTATCGTGCAAAGGAGATTTTCTGCGCGGAAAAGGTGATTATCGTCAGCCAGAAATACCACCTGCCACGGGCATTATATGTTGCGGAGAAATTAGGCCTGGATGCCTATGGCGTTGCGGCGGCAGATGTGAGCTACAGAGGGCAAAGCTACCGCGAAGCACGAGAAATGCTTGCAAGAGCGAAGGATTTCTGCAATGCGGCACTGAAACGAAAGCCCAGACTGCTGGGGGATGCCATTCCCGTCAGTGGAAACGGAGATAGTACAAACGATTAAGCAAATAAAAAAGGCTGTCTGAAAAATCAGACAGCCTTAAATTTTTCTTATTCTTCGCCGAGATAATCTCTGGGGTTCTGATATACCCCGTTCAGCTGAATTTCATAATGACAGTGGACACCTGTGGACATCCCTGTACTGCCTGTGGTTGCAATGGTATCGCCTTTCTTTACCTTATCGCCGACAGCTACGTTCAAATCCGTGCAGTGTGCGTATAAGGTGGTGAAGCCGTTGCCATGGTCAATCACAACATAGTTGCCGAATTCGCTATGATACTGTGCGGTAACAACAGTCCCCGATGCGGTTGCATAAATGGGGATGATTCTGCTCTGTGTGGAGATATCCATGCCATAATGCTTTCTGCCGTCACTGATGGAGGGATCGGCAGAGGGATTGAATTCTGTGGAAACGGTACGGCTGTCAACAGGCCAACCGCTCGGTGCATTGCTCAGCGCTGCCAGATAGGTTACGGTATCTGCAACAGCAGAAAAGGAAATGCTTGTTTCATCCATCAGAAGGCTCATCTTATCCAGATGGGTGGAAAGGGCAGATGCCTTATTATAGGATGTGCTGACGAGGGTGGTAAAGGTCGGAGCTACCGCCTCTGTTCCCTCAGTGGGTGCCAATGCAGATGTCATAGCGGTTAAATCCAGAGAAGCAGAGGAATCGGATTCATCCAGATTGGTAATCTGATGATACAAATCCTCTTTTACGGATTCGATTTCGTTTATTTTCTGCTCCAGCTCTGTTGTTTTATTCTGGAGCGCATCAATATTTTCGGTATATTCGGTATTTTCGGTTTCCAGAAGCTCTGCACGCTGTTCCAGCTTACGGCGCTCCCGTTCGGTTTCCAGAAGCTGCTCCTTAGAGGTATGCAAATCCGTTTTTGTTTTCTGATATGCACCAACGGCGCAGACAGAACCGCCGACCAGAAAAACTGTCGCTGCGCAGACCGCCACAGCATGACGGATGCGGAAGTGAAGCGTTTTCTGCTGACCTTTATGAGAAATATGAAGTGTCAGGAAATGCTTATGGGTTTCCTGCGATTGCTCTTGATTTTCGTTCTGAATTTCATTTTGCTTTTCATTCATTCGGAAATATCTCACCTTTCTTTTTGTGGTATCCTTAGGATATTATAATGGAAGAAGTTGGGTTTGTAAACTAAAATTTCATTAAAAGTTTAAATTTTGTAACAATTCGGTAACATTTCGGAGAGTAGACGAAGTGTTGACAGTGTGGTATACTGAAACAGTATGCAATGCGTATGCTACACAAGAGCGGTGTGACAAAGCACACGTGGCACAATCTGCTTAATATCACAGCCGGAGCAACTGACTTGGGTCGTCTTAACCCGGCACTCTTCATTACCATTTCCGGAATCTTGTCAAACGCT
>OOCP01001394.1_pt1 | contig 24966 bp, 21 predicted proteins | sample 1671511 | NCBI WGS metagenome assembly OOCP01 (sample SAMN06348164, study PRJEB24527) | human gut metagenome | biome: human gut; feature: ankylosing spondylitis patient; material: feces | host: Homo sapiens | place: China | collected 2015-10 | reverse complement strand
TATTAAAAAATCAAAGATTTAAAGAGATTCTGAGTGGAATTAGATTGATAGAGGGAAGATTTTCTGGGAAACTAACGATCAAGTAATGGGATTAACCCGTCCGGCAAGACACGATCCAGAACGTGTTTGACGCACGGATACCCCGCTTCCTAAGCCCTAGCTCTGCTAGGGCTTTTCATTTGCTCAAGTGATCATTAAGTCACTCTCGGGGCTCACGCGTTATAGTTTGATCGCCATTAACGATTCCGATGACAATGAGACAGTCTCACGGATTACGCTGGCGGCTGCCGCGCACGAAATTGAAGGCGATATTGTGTCTCGTCGCGCCAATGATCTCAGTGACACCAACCCTGACCCCGAGATTGACAACAGTGTTGTCTACACCGAAGGACACTCCGAGGTCACGGCGAGCTTTCTCGGAGACACCGCCTATCTGAAAGGCTGGACCCACTTAGGTGCTAGCACCACCGAAGCTGTGGCAGATACCAGTACGTTAGACTTAACGTTTAGCGACGGAGCACGTTGGGAGATGGTGAGCTCGAATCCGGACACGTTGGGCACGACGCCCACTGCCCGTCTGAGCACCTTGACACTCAATAAAGGTCACGTCTACGTGGGCACTACTCAAGAAGACTTCAATTATCCCAGCACTCTCTTTGCCGACAGTGCTTCGGTGTTAGGTTCGACCACGGCGCCCGCCACCTTAGACGTGAATACCTTGTCTGGGAAGGGGGACTTTTATCTGCGTGCTCGCCTCGCCGACAATACCGACGCGTCCGACCGTGTCCATGTTCGTGAGGATGCGACGGGCAGCTTTACCTTACATGTGAAATCCTCGGGTAACGCGGCGGCTCCGACCGAACAAACGGGGTATTTGGTCGAAGTGGGTAATCCGCAAACGTCGGCAACCTTTACGCTTGTCAACAATCAGCCCGTGGAATTGGGGCTTTATAAGTACACCTTAGCGACCCGTAATTCAACGACGCGTTAGTGGTATTTACAACGTGTGACACGAGAGAATGAATCCAGCAATGGTCCCGATCCGTCGATCGATCCAGAAACACCTGTAACACCAGAGACACCAGAAACCACGACACCTAACGTTCCCAGTACCCCGGACACTTCAACGGCCTCGAGCAAACCCGTCTATTCCACGAGTGCACTCGCGCTCTTTAGCTTGGGGGACTTGAGTGCCCATGCGCTCCTTAACCAAGAGTCGCTTAACCATGTGCGCTATCGCCATGGCTCGATCCGTTCGCGTGCCCAGGAAGGGCTCTGGGTGGATATGGCGCATCACCATGTGAAATCCAATACCCTCGAGGACACACGCACCAAGCTGCGTTTCAACACCATGACCTTGGGCTACGACACCCAAGTCGGACAAAGTCCGTGGTTAGTGGGGGCGATTTTCTCCACCGCTAAAGGCGATCGCTCGGCTCGTAATGTACGCCCCACGATTCGCGGTGACTTTAACCACTGGTCGGGGTCCCTTTATGCCACCTATTTGCGTGACAACGGTGCCTATATCAACCTCATGGGAACCGTCTCCCGTCTCTCGCAGGACGTAGACACTCAGATGATTGACGGCGAACCGGTCTCGGGCAAAATCAAATCCCGTGGATCAGGTGTCAGTGTGGAGTTGGGGCATAAGTTTGATCTCTCCCGCCTCTTTTTCGTAGAGCCCTCGTTACAACTCAGCTACGGGCACTATCGCGCCCATAACACCGTGTTAAGTAACGGGATGACGCTCACACAAACGAGCTTTAATTCGCTCACGGGCCGTGCGGGCTTCACGGCCGGGGCTAAGGTCTGGCGCGAAGGAGACCTTCTGGGTGAAGTGTGGCTCAATGTGGGGGTGATGCGTGAATTTAAGGGCGAGAGCACCCTGCATGTCAATGGTGTGGCCTTTGAAGACACCCTCTTAGGGACGCGCTACTACTACGGCATGGGCGCGGATTTAGCCTTTACGCCCAACGTGAAGCTGTATGCCGTCGCAGAGCATCAGCAAGGCAAACTCATGCAAGATTCCTTGGGACTCAAAGCTGGGATTAAGTGGCAATTCTAATCGCGATTCCTGTCGCATACCTCACCGTGGGTCTGGCCTTGGGTCAGACCCATGTCGTATCCATAGCAAAGAAGAAATCCTCGTACATCGTCCCTAATGGGTACACGACGCCCAACCCCAACCGAGTCAACCGTGTATAGCCTGCGACGAGAACACAAGTGACAGAGCCACCACGTGTAGAAAACGGCGTGATTAAGGGAAAAAGAGGAAGGAAAGGAAGAAAGTGCTGAGGAAAGTGTGGAGCGGGTGAAGGGAATCGAACCCTCGTCTCTAGCTTGGAAGGCTAGGGTAATAGCCATTATACGACACCCGCATTTGGCGATAGAAGACGAATACTAGCACAACTGTGTGTGTTTTGGCAAATGTTGCCCGCTTCGATCACCCGTCTATCCAACAATCAAGGGAGATTGGCGCTAGGCGTTCTCAGCCTTTGCTTGTTTGGCCAAATAGGCTTGTGCCCAAAAGACCCCGACCAAGGTTTTCACATCGGTCACGCGACCATCTAAACACATGGCCACCGCCTCAGTGAGTGGCACACGATAAATTTCCAAATACTCCCCGGGATCGAGCGCTTGCTCACCAATCTCCAACGATTGAGCCAAATAAATCACGATGTGCTCATCACTGTAGCCAATGGCATTATTGATGACCCCCAACTTCACCCATTCATTTGCCTTCACGCCACACTCTTCATGAAGCTCTCGGGCTGCACACACCGCTTCGTCTTCATTGGGGTCGATTTTCCCCGCAGGGATTTCCCAGAAGGCACGGCGTAAGGGATGGCGCCACTGACGCTCGAAAATGATATTCCCTTCCCCGTCTATCGCCACAATGGCACACGCGCCACGATGCGGTAGCACAATGCGTCGCCCCGCTTCGCCCCCAGGCAGAATCACTTGTTCTTCAACCATTCGAATAAAGTGGTTCTCATAAATCGTGCGCTCGGAGACGGTACGTTCTTCCAAGGGATCGGGAGAACGTTCCGCACGGGGAGCGGGCAAGGCAATGAGGGGAATCGTGATGGACGTATCTTTGGTCATAGTGTGACTTCCTAGGCATTAAGCTCAATTTCCTTCATTGTAAAACGCTTCGCTGTCCATTGGCTTAATACCCAGCCCTTCCCCGAGTGAGTACGCTCGCCAAAGAAAGTTCGCTACAATGGTAGTTCATTTCTTTCACATTTTGAGGATGTATGCAAGTCGTCGTTGTCGGGGCAGGGGTAACTGGGTTGGTGAGTGCTTTTGTGTTAACCCAGCGCAAACACCAGGTGACCGTGCTCGAAGCACGTTCGAGCGCTTGTCAAGAGGCCAGTTATAGTTGCTCAGGCACCCTTGGCGATCCCACTCCGACCTTGCTCGCCTCGCCCTCCAGTGACACAGGGCATTTAGGCTCTGAAGCTCCCTTAGTGTATGGAAGTTCCGCTTTTTTAAAGCATCCGCACTTTATCCGTAAGCTCCTTCAAAATAAAGACGCAGCACTCTACGCAAGTCGACTCGCGCTCTTTCAGGAATTGAGCGTCCTCTCAACGGACCAATACCGTCAGTTTTGTGCACAAGAAGGGTTTACTCTACAAGAAAGTGCAGGAACACTGCTGGCCACGCGGGAATCCCAGCCCCAGGAGGGACCGTCCAGCGCACCGCTTGAGCAGTGGTTACAGATTGAACCGGCGCTCTATGCGGTATCGCCACAAACTCACTGGCAATATAGTCGAGCTACGTCATGGTCGATCAGCTACTTTGCGAAACAACTCAAGGAGTGGCTCCTTGAGCACGGGGTTAACCTCTTATCGAACCAAGCGGTCACGGATTATATCGTCGAAGGCGAGCGGGCCGTTGGGGTAAAAACGGCTACCCAAACCATTCATGCCGACGCCATCGTCGTCGCGGCTGGATTGGGGAGCGCACCGTTTTTGAAGCGCTTAAAGCTCAAATGCCCATTAGTGACCCTCACGCGGTGCTTTTCCAATACGCTCCTTTTAAACGACACACCACGGTTACGTCATGCCGTGAAAGACACGCAGGGCTACCATTTAGCCCCCTTAGATGACTATTTGCGTATCCAAGGCCGTTGGTTTGTAGGTGACGAAACCGAATTTGATCGGGAAAACGAATACAAAGCGCTCTGGGAAACGGCGATGTATTTTGTCCCCGAATTAGCGCAGTGGAATAACGCGCGTTATCTCTCACAAAAAGTCCTCAGCACACCCGACGGCTTAGCGCTCGTTGGGGCGAGCCCCGTACCGGGCGTCTACCTCAACATGGCTGGTGGTATTCACGGCGCAGATTATGCGCCCGTTTATGCCCAAACCCTAGCCGATGCGATCGAGGGCAACGATTCGCCCTACCTGAGCGCGCTGAGTCCGATGCGATTTCATTGATCCGAAGCACTTTGGGCTACAATGTGAGCCAAAAATTGCCTGACGCGAGTGACGCACACCCCTTCAGGCGTACTCTTTGTATGAAGAAGGACATCCATCGCTATGAGTCTTACGATCTTAAATGCCGACGAATTGGCTAGCCTCGAACATCGTGCCGCCAATCAACTCGGCGAGAGCACTCTCATGAACCGCGCCGGGGCGGCTGCCGCCCGTCTCATCTCGGAACGTTTACCGCACACTGCGAGTGTTACGGTCTTAGTGGGTCCCGGCAATAACGGGGGCGACGCGCTCGCGCTCGCCTGCGAATTGAAGGCTGCCGATCGTGATGTGATTGTCGTTTTACCCGGAGGTCGTCAACCCACCTCCGCCCTCGCCTTAGCCCAATTAAAGCGCTGGACGGAATTAGGAGGTGAAGTCGCTGAAGACCCCTACATGACGCGTAAAGCCGACTGTGTGGTCGATGGGCTCTTTGGGATTGGACTCAAAAAAGCCATTCAAGGCGACTACTTAGATGCCGTCCTTTGGTTTAACGAACGTCAGGCCCTCAAGATTTCGTTGGATGTCCCCTCGGGGCTCGATTTCCAAACCGGCAATTGGGTGGGTCTACCGGGGTGCCATGCCGACATTACCCTCACGTTTTTAGCAACCAAAGCTGGGCTCTATATGAATGAAGGGGCGGATGCCTCGGGCGAAATCGTGGTGGATTCGCTCGATGTGTCCATTCCGCTCAGCAACCTCTCCGTGATTGGTGCGGACGAAATTCAGCATGTCGTACGTCCTCGCTTACGTCATTCGCACAAAGGCAACTACGGGCACGTCGCCGTGGTGGGCGGTCAAACTGGGATGATTGGAGCCACTCTACTCGCGGCACGCGCAGCGCTCACCTCGGGGGCGGGTCGTGTCACGGTATTCCCGTTGAGTGACGCGGCGCCCTCCGTGGATATGCTCTACCCAGAACTCATGTTCAATCACGTGAGTGCACGGTTCGAAGAGGCCTCCGTCATCGTGATTGGCTGCGGTTTAGGTCAATCACCCGAAGCTAAGGCGTTGGTGCAACGGGCCCTTGCCAGCGACAAGCCGGTCGTGTTTGATGCCGATGCGCTCAACTTGATTGCGAGCGACGTGAAGTTGCAAGACCAGCTCCTTGCCCGTCAAGCCCCGAGCGTTTTAACGCCGCACCCTGGCGAAGCGGCCAAGCTGTTACGTCGTGAGACCGCGGGGGTGAACGTGGATCGCGTGGCCGCTTGTCGCGAACTCGCTACCCAAAGTGGTGCCATCGTCGTCTTAAAGGGGGTGGGGAGTGTCGTGTCCCTGCGTTCAGCACGCGCTTGGATTAACCCCACGGGGACACCTGCACTCGCCACCGCAGGCAGCGGTGACGTTTTGGCGGGTATGATCGCCGCGATGTTTGCCCAGGGCTACGATATGGTCGAAGCCGTGCATGCGGGGGTGTATTTGCATGGGCTTGCTTCGGAAGGCATCGAAGCCGGTATGACAGCGAGCGATATCGCGCCCAATGCGATGGCCATTTTGCAAGATGCCCGTGTAAACGGAACGCTACTGAATCGCGACGCCTGCTTTATTTAAGTCAACGACGACCCCATAACGAGGCTCCGTGAGGAGCCTCGTTGCGTTTATCCCTCCTTCCTGAATCCTCTCCCTTCACTTGACCTTTTTTCTTCCCTTTTTGCTTCACCCTCGTTTCTCAGGCATACTGTTACACCGTTGGTTTGACGTGGCGTGAGGCTCTCGGGAAAACCCTAGACAACGCCAAGAACCGAGCTCATTAAAATGAAAGGCAAACGTGTTTGGTGGGAGAACGCATGATGTGGAAAATTACACCCTTACTATGGGCAATGAGTCTGGCCTTGAGTGGTCTGAGTGTGTCGGCAGCAGAACCGGACAGCACCAATCGTTCCGTGCCCAGCCCCTCGACTCCCACCGCGGCATCGGTCACGAACGAGGTCATTCCTGCGCATCAACCACCGCAAAAAGCGCCTTCAGCGGAAGTGCAAACCCAAACCCAACCCTCCACCGAACTTGCTGAACCGAAAGTGGATGATACCCATCGGGATAAGCCAGTCACGCCCAACGTCACCGATCCCGCTCCCACGTCCTCTCAAGGGGGAACAGAAGCCACGCCTGAGAGTAGCTCCGAGGTTCCTTTACGCCACCCTCCTCTCAACGCTGAAAAAGCCGAGGTTACGCCCCCGGCCGCACCGAGCGAACCCGCGCCCTTATTTAAGGCGGGGACCTATAGTGCGACCGTCAATGGACACAATGCCCCCTTTACGGTGACCGTAACGGTCAGTCGCGATCGCATCGAAAAAATCGATACCAGTGACAATCTGGAAACCACAGGGGTGGGACGCGTAGCGATTGAAAAAATCAGCCAAAAAATTGTGGACTACCAAAGCTTGGGCGTAGACAGTGTCACCGGGGCCACGATTAGCTCCTTTGCGCTCCGTGAAGGGGTGAAAAGTGCGCTTAAAAGCGCTGGGGCCGATATCGATACCCTCACGAAAAAGGTGGAAAGTCACCCCATTGGCAAAGTGGATATTGATGCCGATGTGATCGTGGTCGGCGGGGGTGGTGCGGGCTTAGCGGCCGCCATTTCCGCCTATGAAGCGGGGGCCCGCAAAGTCCTCGTTTTGGAAAAACTCGGCTTCTTAGGTGGCTCCACGAATGTGAGTGAAGGCGCCTTGAATGCGCCCGATCCTGAGCGCCAAGGCAAAATGGGCATTGACGATTCCATTCGCCACTTCACCGAACAGACGCTGCACGGCGGTCACGATAAAGGCGATCCGGTATTAGTGCGTCACCTCACCAAAGGGGCACTCGATGCGGTGCACTGGTTGGAAATGGAAGGAGTGCACTTTAAGGACGAAATTGGTACAGCAACGGGCGCCCTTTGGCAACGCAGTCACTATCCGAGCACGCCATCAGGGAACACCTACATTCGCGCATTCGAAGAGCGCATTGCCCAAACCCACGGCGATATTGAAGTGATTACCGACGCCCAAGTGATCGATCTCGTCGAAAACAAAAGGCGTATCACGGGGGTCGTTGCCAAAAACTTTGGTCGTACCATTAACGCTCACGCCTCACACGGCGTGATTATTGCCACGGGCGGGTTTGGGGCGAACGTGCCGTTACGCCAAAAAGTGAACACGGGTGTCTGGAAAGACGTCCCCTTGGATCACCGTATCGGGACCACCAATCTAGCCAAAGCCGCGCAAGGTGAGGGGCTAACCTTGGCAGAAAAACGGGGCGCCGATGTCGTCGGACTCGACGATATTCAATTACACCCCTGCGGTACCCCGGGAACCGGATTGATGGAACATTTACGCACCTCGGGTCGTAACCGTATTTTTGTGAATACCGATGGGGAGCGTTTTGTTAACGAAGGCGCAGCACGTGATGTGCTCGCCAAAGCCATCTTTGCGCAGAAAGGGGCGCAGTATTGGATCATTGTGAATCATCTACGCTATCCCTCGCGTGACTTTGTCGACGCGAACGGCTCAACAATCCGGAATATGGTCGCGATGGGGGCCGTGGTAGAAGCCGGTACGCTCGAAGAGTTGGCTCAGAAGACCCACATGGACCCTGCCAAATTAAAAGCCAGTGTCGATGCCTACAATCGCGCGGTGGATACCAAACTCCCTGACGCCTTAGGGTTTGTCGCCAACAATAAGGACGACCGTCCGATGACCGAAGGGCCGTGGTACGCGGCGAAAAAAGTTCCCACCGTGCATCACACGATGGGGGGCTTACGCATCAATGAACGTGCCCAAGTACTCAACACCAAAGGGGAAGTGATCCCAGGGCTTTATGCCGCTGGGGAAGTCACCGGTGGCATCCATGGCTCCAACCGTCTCGGTGGCAATGCTATTGCCGACGTGATGGTCTTTGGACGCACGGCGGGGACAAACGCGGTGCTCCTTAAATAGTGGCACCCCCCATCGGAAAAAGGGCTCCTCATTACGAGAAGAGCCCTTTTTGTTTGTCCGTCCATAGAGTCAGCGTTAATCCTCTTGGAACGCTTTTTCTCGACCACTCTTAACCGCAGGCAGTAGCACTAAGAGTAATAGAATCGCTGCAATCAGTAGCAGCACAGCCGAAATGGGACTGGTGAAAAAGACCGTCAAATCCCCACGTGAAAGGAGCAGAGCACGGCGCATATGTTCTTCCATCATGGGGCCCAAAATAAACCCTAAGATGAGCGGCGCGGCTTCACAATCGAGTTTGTAAAAGAGGTAACCAAGCACCCCAAACCCAATCGTCATCCAGATCTGGAACACGTTGTTGCTGATCGAATAGACCCCAATACAGCAAAAACACAGAATCGCCGGATAAAGCCAACGGTACGGAACTTTGAGTAACTGTACCCAGAGACCAATCAAGGGCAAATTCAAGATGATGAGGATTAAGTTGCCAATCCACATCGACACAATCAACCCCCAGAAGAGCCCCGGATCTTGATTCATCACCTGAGGACCGGGGGTGATGTTATGAATCATCATCGCCCCGATCATCAACGCCATCACAGCGTTCGAAGGAATCCCTAACGTGAGCATCGGAATAAAGCTCGTTTGAGCGCCCGCATTATTAGCACTCTCGGGCCCGGCGACCCCACGAATATTCCCTTCCCCGAAGGCAGGCTTGGCGTGAGCGCCTCCCAGTTTTTTCTCCAAGGTGTAGGAAGCAAAACTCGAGAGTAATGCACCGCCGCCAGGCAAAATTCCTAAAAAGGACCCCAGTAAGGTGCCGCGTGCAATGGGACCTGCGGAAGCCTTTAAGTCCTCCTTGGTGGGTAAGACCGTGCCCACTTTTCCCGGAACCAGTGAACGCGATTGGGTAATTTCCAAATTGCGCATGATTTCGGCAAACCCATAAATCCCCATGGAGAGGGCGACGAAGTCAAGCCCTTCCATTAATTCCCCCACACCAAAGGTGTAGCGCATTGCGCCGGAATTAATGTCCGTCCCCACAAGGCCCAAAAGTAGCCCCAAGAAAATCATCGCAATGGCTTTGAGTAAGTCCCCGTTAGCCAGTACCACGGCACTCACGAGCCCTAAAACCATCAAACTAAAGTATTCGGCAGGACCAAATTCAAACGCCAATTGGGTAAGGGGCGGAGCAAAGGCCGCAATCAATACGGTCGCAAAACACCCCGCAATAAAACTCCCGATGGCCGCAATCCCGAGGGCAGCCCCGGCACGGCCTCGTTTTGCCATTTGATGGCCGTCTAAACACGTCACAACCGCAGCGGCTTCACCCGGAATATTGACGAGCACTGCCGTTGTCGAGCCACCGTATTGTGCCCCATAGTAGATCCCTGCCAACATAATGAGTGCGGCCGAGGGATCGAGCGAATACGTAATGGGTAAGAGCATGGCGACCGTGGCAACTGGCCCCATCCCTGGGAGCACCCCAATGAGGGTACCCACCGACACCCCAACAAAACAGTAGAGAAGATTTTGCAGAGTAACCGCGTTCTCAAAGCCCAAAATCAGGTTGTTGAGTAATTCCATGATGATTCCGCGTTATAAAAAGGTGGGTAATACGGGAACCTGAAAACCTAACCCGTATACAAAGACACCCCAGCACACCGCACAGAGGACAATAATCAAAATGCCGACCTCACGTCGACGCGACAAAGGCGAGGCCAACGACGCCACGGCAATCATTAACGCGAGTGCAATAATAAGCCCTAAACTCAGCAGAGCGAGCGCAAAACACGCCACACCGCCGAGAACAAAGAGTAACACCCCCCAATGCACGGGCTCGAGTCGGTAACTTTCACCGGGCTTGGGTTTCACCACCAAAGCACGAACCGAAATCACTAACCCCAAGAGCACAAGACCCACGCCTAAGATCGTAGGAAAGTAGGCAGGTCCCATACGCGAGAGCGTTCCCATACTATTTTCTTGAGCAAAGATGACTGCCAAGAGTCCAATAAGGATGAATAAGATACCTGACCAGAAATCTTTCTCATGTTTAATTTGCATAGCAATCCTTTTGGCTATTGCTTCATTCATCGGTTGTCTACGGATAGCTCAAAGCCCCGATTCCTCGGGGCCTTGTAGAGATTTAACCGATAAATGCGTTCAAATTAATCGACTTTGGCGCCCGAGAGTTTCACGAGCTTCGCGTATTTCGCGCTTTCCGACTCTACCAATTTGCCAAAGGCTTCTGGTGTGGTCGGACTCACGAGTCCACCCAATTTCGCCAAACGTTCATTCAAGTCTTTGGATTTGAGCGCAGTGGTCACGACTTCGTTGAGACCTTTCACCACATCGTCGGGTGTCGAGGCCGGAACGAAGAGACCGTACCACGTGGAAATATCAAAGTCCTTCACACCTGCTTCTTCCATGGTCGGCGTATTGGGAAGCGAGGGGGTACGCATCGTCGTGGTGACCGCTAAGGCGACTAACTTACCGGCTTCAATGTTGGGTAAGCAGCTCGCCAAGTTATCGAAAATCAAATCAGTCTGACCCGCCAAGACCGACATACGGGCGGGAGCAGCCCCGTTAAAGGGCACATGCACCATATCGATCGACTGCGAGTTCTTTAACCATTCGCCCGCCATGTGGCCCGCCGAGCCATTGCCACCCGAAGCGTAATTGAGTTTTCCGGGGTTAGCCTTCGCGTACTGAATCAAGTCCGCCACCGTTTTCACGCCTGTCTTGGCGATGAATTCGGGCGTCACCACGAGCACATTGGGCACATGGGCGATAAGGGTCAAGGGCTTAAAGTCCTTGACCGGATCGTAGGGGATGGACTTGTAGAGATGCGGGTTAATGGCATGCGTTGCCACCGCCCCCACAACCCAAGTGAACCCGTCACCTGGCTGGCGGGCTGCGTAGCCCATACCAACACCACCGCCCGCCCCCGGACGGTTATCCACAATCACGCTCCCCAATTGGTCCTTGACGGCATCGGCAATCGCACGAGCCGACACATCCAAGGGGCCTCCCGGCGGATAAGGAACCACTAAGTGAATTGGATGGCTACCTTCGCCTTTTGGCAAGGCCGCAAAGCTGGGCAGTGCAAAACCAGTGAGGGTTGCCATTGACACAATACCCATTGCACTTAGTAGAACACGACGTTGAATCATGATTGGTTCCTTATTGGTAATAACTGTACATCGTGGGAGGCCTAACGAAGCCCTCATCTCCTCTGAAGACGCCTCGTATCGGTTTATCGTCTCGGCCAACCCTAACGTCTTAAACCTAAGGCTTGCTCTCCCACGCCTAGAGCGTATTTCAACATACTTAGGAAGAGATTGCAAAATAAGGAAAACTGCTTATTGCAAACGATTTTTGTTATTTATCACATGGTTATCATTCATCTACACACTATACCTTAGGGATAAGTGTTACCTTTCTTCGCCCCGAACACATTCCGTTTTTCAGTGCGTAGGACTAAAATGTGCCCATTCTCTTTTTTCTTCCGAGGAGTTCAAAGGCAATGAGCATGAAAACCGCTTGGCCTTATAAAAAAATTGTGGCCCATCGTGGAGCTGGCACCATGGCTCCCGAAAACACCCTGGCTGGGTTCCGTGTGGGATTACAACACGGCTACCATGCCTTTGAAACCGATGCCATGCTCACTAAAGATGGCGTTGCCATTTTGATGCACGACCCCAAATTCGGGCGAACCATTGCCGATACCCGTAGCGTCCCCGAGCTTACCGTGGCCGAAATTCGCCAGCTCGACGCTGGTCGTTGGTACAGTCCCTTTTATGCAGGGGAACCGCCGGCGGGCTTTGAACAAGCCGTTCGTTGGTGTCGTGCCAACGATGTGTGGCTCAACATTGAAATTAAACCGGCGCCTGGCTTTGAACGAGAAACGGGGGAAGTGGTCGGAAAGTTGACCACGGAACTCTATGCGGACCTCATTCGCGAGGGTGGCGCTCAGGCAAATGGGATTGTCCCGCAAGCGCCCCTCTTTTCCTCCTTTAAACCCGATGCCTTACGCGGGGCCAAAGAGACCGCTCCGAATTTACCGCGCGGTTTATTAGTCGATGTGATGCCCGATAATTGGCGTGAACTCTTAGACGAAATTGACTGCGTTGCCTTGCACTGCAACCACACCCGCTTGACGCAGGCACTCATTGATGAAGTGCACGCCATGGGCCGTTGGATCTTCTGCTACACCGTGAACGATCCGAAGCGCGTTGCCGAGCTTTTCCGTATGGGCGTGGATGGCCTCTGTACGGACCGTTTGGATTTAGTCCATCCGGTGCAATAACCGATCTGGCTTACGAAGGTCGCTCATGGGGCGACCTTCGCATTATTAGGGCGCACGAACGCGGCAAAAAACGAGGGCAAAGACCAACCCGAAGGCCACAACCCCCATCCCGATATTGAGGATCACCGAGAGCGAAAACCCGCTCGATTGCAAGGCATGCATGAGCATGGGTCCCAGTAGTCCCGCCATAGCAAATCCAATAAACATCACCCCGTAGTTCACCGTGGCATAGCGCGTACCAAACTGATCCGCCGTAAATCCCGGAAAAACGCCCATAAACGCCCCAAAAGCCACCCCGATCGCAATGGGTCCTAGCAAAAAGAGTTCATTTGTCTGGGTCATCAGCCCAAGGCCCGCCCCACTACAGAGCAGTGCCCCCACCAACACGCGAACGCGTCCCCAGCGATCGGAGAGTCCACCCGACACCAAACGCGAGAGCATATTCGCTAAGGCCATGGCCGAAACCACACTAGCGGCCGCCGCGGGACTTAACCCCAAAACCGATTTCGCTAATCCCGCCATCTGAGAAATGACCATCATCGCAGGGAGTGCCCCACAACCTAAGAGCCCTAACATGGGCCAGAAGGTCCGACTCTGAAGCATTTCTTGGGTAGTGAGTGAGCGCTGTGGACTCCCAAGTTTCGGTTGCGTCGGTACGGGATCAATCCGTAATAGCCAACCTCCCACACAAATGACGACACCCGAAATTGCCCCCAAAATCAGAAACGTTTGCGCAATCCCGTATTGCTCAATGAGGTGTTGCGCCACCGGGGGCACCACGACGGAACTAAACCCGTAGGCAGCGGTCGCGATACCACCGGCTAAACCGCGTCGCTCGGGGAAAAGCCGAATCGCGGAACTAATAGCAGCTCCGTAGCTCAGCCCTAACTAACCCAATACCAAAACAGAGCCCATAGGCGAGCGAAATACTCAGTGGCGTCGTCAGAACCCCACTCAAGGCTAACCCTAGACCCACAAAGAGACCGCCCAACATAATCATGTAACGGGGGCCCAGTCGGTCACTGACGATTCCCCCTAAAATCATGGGAATGGGACCAATACCGTTGGCTAATCCAAAGGCAAGCGACAGATCGCCCGCCGTATACGGATGAGCGTGCAATCGACTCAAATATTCGGCCGCTGCACTCGAGAGCACGCTCCAGGAATAGATGGAGCCAAGGCACAAATTAATGGCGCAGATTACGCCCAGCAACAGAAGTCGCCGAGAAGGTGGAGTCCTCATGGTCGTCGTTCGGGTTGGTCAATGGTTATCGTGAGTCCCGCTCAGTCTCTTTTGCACGGTCTTTTCAGTCGTCTTCATAGGACCACGTACCGACATATTCTCTCAGTTTTTTGATCTGTTCAGCAAAAAAAATCGCCCCAGAGACCGAAATCTTTGGGGCGGTTGTTGTTGGTGCGCACTTCCCACTATTGCTGGGATTGGGGCACCACACGAATCACGCGTTTTTCCAGTTCTTCTTTATTGAAATCGGCTGTGGAGCGATCCAAATTCACGGCGGACACAATAGCACGCAAGCCTTCGGGGTCAAAGATGCGCACATGCTTTTGATTAACTTCAATGAGCCCGTCATGCGAGAAGCGCGAGAGCACACGGCTCACCGTTTCGAGCTTCAACCCGAGGTAAGAGCCAATTTCGGCACGCGTCATACGCAACACGAATTCGCTACGGGAGTAGCCACGGTTTTCAAACCGCTGCGAGAGCGACAATAAAAAGGCAGCCAAGCGTTCTTCCGCATGCATGCTACCTAAGAGGAGCATCACACCGTGCTGACGCACGATTTCGCGCGAAAGCATCTTTTGGAAGTGCGACCCCATCGCCTTCATCGAGGTCGTTGCTTCTTCCATGCGGGAATACGGAATGACGCAGACCTCAGTATCTTCCAAGGCGACCACGTCACAGGAATAAACCCCACTCGAAATCCCGTCAATACCAATCATTTCGCCCGCCATGAAAAAGTTGGTCACCTGTTCGCGACCATCACTACTCATGACCGTACTCTTTAAAAATCCTAATCGCACGGCATACAGATTTTCAAAGAAGTCTCCTGCACGATACAGCACTTCACCACGACGAATACGACGTCGCGAAGCAACGAGCTCTTCGAGTTTTTCCACTTCTTTGAGGGTTAGACCCAGTGGCAGGCACACTTCTCGCAAATTGCAGTTAGAGCATGCAACGCGCAATGTCGTTAAATTCACCATTTGTTGCGTATCTCCCCAATCCATCCCCTTTCCCCAAAGAAAAAGGGCTGATCGTTTAAATTTATTCTTATCCTCAGCACACGCCCCATTTCGGGTGATTTTGCTTGGGTGCGCTAAGAGCGAGACTCCAGTTCGTGTATTGGTATTAACGCTAATGCGTTCGATCGTCCTCCCAAAGGTCTAATAATATTGCAGTAATCTGCGCTTACTACAATAGAGTCAGTCTTCAAAGAAAGAGTTTCGAAGATCCGTTCGAACTGTACTCCTAGTTTAGCGAAGTCTGTCGAATTTGACTAGTATCAATAAACCAGTATCTTCATAAATTTTTTCTTCAGAAGTTTAATCTAAGTCACGTCCAAGGAATCACACAGATGACTAATCCCGCTACCAGCGGTGTTGAACTCCCCGACATGGAGTTACTCCGCAAGTTTGATGTGCCGGCCCCTCGCTATACGTCATACCCCACTGCTGACCGTTTTAATACGGAATTCGGTGTGGCTGATTATGAAAAAGCGCTCGCACAACGTGCTCAGGCGAAACACCCCGCGCCGCTCTCCCTTTATGTGCATGTGCCGTTCTGTAACGACATCTGCTACTACTGTGGTTGCAATAAGATCATCACCCGCGATCACTCGCGTGCTGCTGAATACATCGATGTGCTCGACTTAGAAACCCAAATGATCAAAGATCGTCTGACGGGTTCTCAGGAATTGGAGCAGTTGCACTTTGGTGGCGGCACTCCGACCTATTTAACCAACGACGAAATGGCTCGCCTGATGAGCATTTTGACCTCCCGCTTCCCGTTAGCCAAGGGTGGGGAATTCTCCATTGAAGTGGACCCCCGTACCTGTGACGCGGATAAAGTGGCTCACTTAAAGCAGTTGGGTTTAAATCGTATGTCCTTGGGCGTTCAGGACTTTAATCCAGACGTGCAAAAGGCCGTGAACCGTATCCAGCCCTTCGAAATGACGAAGAACACCATCGAAGCGGCTCGTGCCAACGGATTTGAATCCGTCAATATCGACTTGATTTACGGCTTGCCCAAGCAAACCCGTGAAACGTTCTCGCATACGATCGATCAAGTCTTGGCGCTCTCGCCGGACCGTATTGCGCTTTACCACTATGCGCACTTACCGAACCACTTCAAGAGCCAGCGCCGAATTCTGCCTGCGGATCTTCCGGGGACGGTGGAAAAGGTCAACATCATGTTCGATGCAATCACGCGCTTGACCGCGAACGGGTATCGCTACATCGGGATGGACCACTTTGCCAAAGAAACGGACGAACTCTCGATCGCGCAACGCGAAGGTACCTTACAGCGTAACTTCCAGGGTTACTCCACCAAGGCCGAATGCGACATGGTCGCGTTAGGCGTCTCGGCGATCTCCAAGATCGACCGTGCCTATGCCTGCAATCCGCGTGAAATCGACGAATACTACGCAGCGATTCGTGCGGGTCATTTAGCGACCAATCGTGGGTACTGGTTAAACGACGACGATGAATTACGCCGCTACGTCATCATGACGATCATGTGCAACTTTGAGTTGAAGAAGGCCGATGTGGAAGCCCGCTTCGGGATTAACTTCGATGAAACCTTCGGCTACGAATGGGGCAAGATGAAGCCCTATGTGAAGCACGAACTCGTTGAACTCTATGACGACCGCTTAGTGGTGTCGGCAAAGGGCAAGATTTTCGTGCGTGCCGTGGCGATGCAGTTTGACCGCTACTTGCGCGAATCGACCCGTGCGGGCGGCTATTCGCGTATCGCGTAATGTCGACTTAGGCTAGGGTGCTTCGCCCTACCTCCTGACACTAACCGATGTTGTGCCTTCGGGCTCAACATCGGTTTTTTTGACCTAAGTACGTGACATTTTACGTTCTAAGGGTAAAATAGGGAGTTCATCGTAAGGGACGCCGCTCGTGTGGCCCCTTTTAGACAGATTAATTGGCAACTTTTCCAAGCCCGGTGCTCTCACCATTTGAGGAGTATCGCGAGGAAAAATTAACTCGTAACAAGAAACAACACTATGAAAGTCGCAGATATTCGTCGAACCTATTTAAAGTTCTTCGAAAGTAAAGGCCATACGATTGTAACCTCGAGCCCGGTGGTTCCTGGCAACGACCCGACCTTACTCTTTACCAACGCTGGGATGAACCAGTTCAAGGACGTGTTCCTTGGCTTTGATAAGCGTCCCTATTCCCGTGCTACCACCAGTCAGAAGTGCATTCGCGCTGGCGGTAAGCATAACGACTTGGATAACGTGGGTTATACCGCTCGTCATCATACGTTCTTCGAAATGCTCGGGAACTTCTCCTTTGGTGACTACTTCAAGCAAGACGCCATTCACTTTGCGTGGGAACTCTTAACAAAGCACTTCATGCTCCCAGCGGAAAAGCTGTGGGTCACGGTCTACGCCGAAGACGACGAAGCCTATGACATTTGGAATAAGCAAGTGGGTGTGCCCGCCGAACGTATCGTTCGCATCGGGGACAACAAAGGCGCTCGTTACATGTCGGACAACTTCTGGATGATGGGTGACACCGGGCCTTGCGGTCCGTGCTCTGAAATCTTCTACGACCACGGTGAAGACGTACAAGGGGGTCCTCCGGGATCGCCTGACGAAGACGGCGACCGTTATATCGAAATTTGGAACCTCGTGTTCATGCAGTTCAACCGCGACGAAAAGGGTGTGATGCATCGCTTACCCAAGCCCAGCGTTGATACGGGCATGGGGCTCGAACGTATCGCGGCCGTGTTGCAGGGTGTGCACAACAACTACGACATCGACCTCTTTAAGAATTTGTTAGCCGCTGCCAAGGCTGCGGTGGATGCCGTCTCGGAAACGCCGGCGGATCCGGCTTCGCCGTCCTTGAAGGTGATTGCTGACCACATCCGCGCCTGCGCCTTCTCGATTGCTGACGGTATCGTTCCGGGTAACGAAGGTCGCTCGTATGTGTTGCGTCGTATCTGCCGTCGTGCCATTCGTCACGGCTACAAATTAGGTGCGCGTGCTCCCTTCTTCTACACGTTAGTCGAAGCGCTTCGTAAAGAAATGAGCGAAGCTTATCCTGAACTCAACAACCCGCGTATTGCTGAAGTGATCCAGGAAGAAGAACAACGTTTCTTCCTCACGATCTCCAAGGGGATGGAAATCCTCGAAGGCGCGATTGCTGAGTGCAAGAACGGGGTGTTGGATGGTGAAGTGCTCTTTAAGTTGCATGACACCTACGGCTTCCCGGCGGACTTAACGGCCGACGTATGCCGTGAACGTAACCTCAAAGTGGACATCGCGGGCTTTGACGTGGCGATGCAACGTCAGCGCGATGCTGCACGCGCCAATGCGAAGTTTAAGATGGCCCAAGGGCTCGAATACACGGGTCCCGATACGGTCTTTACTGGTTACGAAACCTTGGAAGAAAAAGACGCTACGGTGTTGGCTGTCTATAAAGACGGTCAGGCGGTCGATCGTGTCGACGCTGGTGAAGACGCCGTCGTGGTCTTCGACAAGACCCCCTTCTACGCCGAACAGGGCGGTCAGGTAGGCGACAAGGGTCGTTGCTCGAACGACACGTCGATTTTGGATGTGCTTGACACGTTCCGCGTCAAGGGTAAGGTGACGGGCCAACATGTGCACGTCGTCGAAGGGCGTGTGGCCAAGGGTGACACGTTCTCGTTGCGTGTCAACGGCGACTTGCGCGAAGCGACCATCCGTAACCACTCCGCTACGCACTTGTTACAGAAGGCCTTGCGCAAGGTGTTAGGTGAACATGTCCAGCAAAAAGGCTCCTTGGTGAGCCCCGATGTGTTGCGCTTTGACTTCTCGCACAATAAGCCCATGACGGCCGAAGAAATTCGCACCGTTGAACACATGGTGAACGCCGAAATTCTCGCTAACACGGAAACGCAAGCCCGTGTGATGCCGATCGACGAAGCGAAAGAAACCGGCGCCTTAATGCTCTTTGGTGAAAAGTACGACAACATCGTGCGTGTGTTGAACATTGGCTCCTCCATCGAATTCTGCGGTGGCTGCCACGTGACACGCACGGGCGACATCGGCTCCTTCAAGATCGTGTCCGAAGCGGGTATCGCTGCTGGGGTGCGTCGTATTGAAGCTCAGACGGGCTTTAACGCCTTGGCTGTTGCTCAGACCAACTCCGAAGTGCTCGATGCGGTATTACGTAACCTGCACGTCAAGACGACCGAATTGCCGAGCAAGATCGACTCCTTGATGAACGATATGAAGGCGCTTGAAAAAGCCATCGAACAAATCAAGAGCAAGATGGCTGCTCGTGCCGGCGACGCCTTGGTTGAAAAGGCTATCGATGTCAAGGGGGTGAAAGTCTTAACGGCTCGCCTCGACGGTATCGATGCTAAGGCCCTGCGTGAAACTCTCTTTGGCTTAAAGGACAAATTGGGTAGCTCGGTCGCAGTGATTGCCAGCGTCACCGAAGACGGTAAGGTGCAGTTAGGCGCTGCAGTGAGCGCCGATCTCACGAACCGTATTAAGGCCGGTGAATTGGTGAACCTCGTTGCTCAGCCCTTAGGGGGTAAGGGTGGCGGTAAACCCGATCTCGCCATGGCCGGCGCACAGTCCGCTGATGGGCTCGACGCCGCCTTTGCCCAGGTGCGTCCGTGGGTAGAAGCCAAGCTCTAATCGACGCTCACGCGCGATTGAGTTAACGTTTCGCAGACTTGGGGGTGTTCCATCACGGACACCCCTTCTTCACTTTTTAGGGAGCGAATGGATGCAAACCTTAGCCATTACCGAACTCTGTTTACCCGGGGAAGCGTGCCCGATCCCAGTGCTCAAGACGAAAAAGGCATTGGCCAAAATGGCCACTGGCGAACAAATCCGCGTCGTGAGTACGGATCCGCATAGCATTCCGGACCTCAAAGAGTTCTGCACACAAACGGGGCACCAATACCTTGAATCATCCACGCGGGAAGGGGCTCAGGGAACGGAATACGTTTCCGTGATTGCGCACCGCTAATGCGACTCCTAGTGCCATCACCTATTTATGGTATTTCAGACGTCGCACTTGTATATTTCGAGCAAAGCGTGTAATATTCCAGATCTGCGCTTTTGCGGCTGTAGCTCAGTTGGATAGAGTATCTGGCTACGAACCAGAGGGTCGTGGGTTCGAATCCTGCCAGCCGCGCCACCCAATTCCAGAGCGTTGTTTCTCGTATCAGAAACAACGCTCTTTGTGTTTATATTGCAGTTTTTTCGTGATTTATCACAGAGTTAATTTTTAGCCATTTTTCCCCAAGTTGCCTAAAAAATAGGCAATAACAGAAATCTTTGTAAATCACAGCTCTATTGCATCAATAGCGCTTTTTCCCCCGAGTTACACACAGTTTCTGTGGACAACTTTTCAAAGGGTTTGTGAATAACTCCCGGGCCACTACACCACAAATGCTACTGTGTCAAGGGGTGCACGAAAAAAAGTCGACTGCCCATTTTTTGAGCAGTCGACGTGTTATCCACAATTCCTAAGGGTTTTCCCTTATTTACCCTGACAGGAACCCGAACGGCGATGGTACTTCAAAAACGATACCTTAAAAGGACGTTTTTCGGTGGGCTCAAGTTCCTCAAAGCATTCCGCTTCCCAGAGCGTTGGATCAATGTCAGGGAAACGGGTATCCCCTTCAAAATCGGCATCCATCACCGTCACCCAAAGATGATCGGCCTTCGGAAGGGCTTGACGGTATATTTCACCACCCCCAATCACGAAGACGCGCGCCTCATTACGTAAATAGAGAAGGGCGTCATCGAGCGAAGGAACCACGTGCGCCCCCGACGCCACGTAATCCGTTTGGCGCGTGATCACCACATTCGTGCGTCCCGGTAAGGGCCGGCCAATCGATTCCCAGGTTTTACGCCCCATGATGACCGCATGTCCCATGGTCGTTGACTTAAAGTGGGCAAAATCTTCCGGCACATGCCACAGCATTTGGTTATCTTTCCCGATCACTCCATTGCGAGCAATGGCCACAATCAAATCCACTTCCATACCCTACTCCTTAGACCGCCACCGGGGCTTTGATATGCGGATGGGGATCGTAGCCAACGATTTCGAAGTCTTCAAACTTGTAGTCAAAAAGACTCGGCGGGCAACGCTTAATGACCAACTTCGGATAGGCACGCGGTTCACGACTTAACTGCAACGCCACCTGTTCCATGTGATTGTCGTAGAGATGACAGTCGCCACCCGTCCACACAAAGTCGCCCACGTCTAAGCCACACTGCTGCGCCATCATATGCGTTAAGAGCGAGTAGCTCGCAATATTAAAGGGCACCCCCAAGAAAATGTCACAGCTACGTTGATAGAGCTGGCAGCTTAATTTACCGTCGGCCACATAGAACTGGAATAAACAGTGGCACGGCGGTAGCGCCATTTGGTCGATCAACCCAGGGTTCCAGGCGCAGACAATCATACGGCGACTATCCGGCGTCTCTTTAATTTGTTTGAGCACATTGGAAATTTGGTCAATATGGCGACCGTCAGGGGTGGGCCAACTACGCCACTGCACCCCATAGACCGGCCCCAAATCCCCATTTTCATCGGCCCACTCATCCCAAATACTCACGCCGTTTTCTTTCAAATACGCGATATTGGAGGATCCCTGTAAGAACCACAAGAGTTCATGAATGATGGAACGCAAATGGAGTTTTTTCGTCGTCACGAGCGGGAACCCTTCCTGCAAATTAAAACGCATCTGGTACCCAAACACCGAGCGCGTTCCCGTACCCGTACGATCGGACTTATGGGTGCCGTTTTCGTACACGTAACGCATCATGGTTTCATATTGATTGGTTGGCATTCAACCCTCCTTCGAGTCAGTAATCAGTGGGCAGAGTGAGTCGGATTGCCTCGACTGGCTTTAAATAGAATAAACGCTTCGGGGAGCACCAATTGTTGTTGTGCACCGGAAAAGAGCGCAGACCACCCTGCCATAAAATCGATGTATTCCTTGGGAGGCAATTTCTCACCCTTCGCTTGCAACTCGGCATCCCGCTCGGTGAGCAGTGTCAAGTCATTTAAATAGTGAGTGAGTGCCTCGCGCACGACGCTTTCATTATCGGCGACTTCGAGTCCAAGAGCGACCGCTAAATGGTCCGCTAAGGGATCTCCGGCCCACGAGTTGGGTTTGACGCGCGTCGCATCCGTTTTGCCTAACAAAATCGCGACAAAATCTTCAAAAAACTCCTGCGCTTGTTGGGCAATGGCAGGCACATCTTCATGCGTGGGGTGGTGCTTACTTAACCACACATGTTGCATGTGAGCAATACCCAACTCTTCGAGCGCGATAAAGACACTACTTTGATTTTGTAGGTCCAAAATTTCATGAGCCGGCTGGGTCTCCTGAGGCATTCTCATTATCGTGTCTCCTATCGATTGGGCTAAGTTCGGCCTTATCCCGCCAAAACAATGCCCCACATCCTACCACGAGCGGAACCAAACCGTTCCTGCTTGGCAAAACACGCCAAAGAATCCGCGTGGATTTTCTTCTTGATCCGTAAAAATAACTCGTTTATGGTATAGGAAGATTTTGCTTTTCAGGCAAAAGCGTGTATACTTACGCTTCTCAACAGTCAAGAAACGGCAGTGCTGTTTCGTCTATCCCGGAAGGATGGCAGAGTGGTTGATTGTACCGCCCTGGAAAGGCGGCATACGGAAATTCCGTATCGAGGGTTCGAATCCCTCTCCTTCCGCCAATTACTCAATACATTACGTGTATTGATTCTCCACACACTTTCTCTAATACACTCCCTCCTAATATCACCATTCATTGTAATGAGCGTTCGCTTTTCGCGGAATATGTCTTTTGATCATCCGTCGAAAGGAGGAAGACGCCTGAGCGCTTACGGTGAGCTTTCCTTCTTAGGCAATCGAATACGACGTTTTGGCTCGGGTAACTCGTCCACCATCGCAGCAATCGCGCGCCGTAACGGCTCTGGATTATCCAAATCGTCATACGCTATTAACCGTTTTTTGGCTCCCTCATAGGGCACGATACGAGGTGCATCAGGCAACAGAGAAGAGGCTGTCGGCGTTGCTTTGAGGAGTAGCCGGTCATTAAACAGCCCGCCAATCACTTTGTCCCGATAGTAAAGCACAAACTCTCCCATCATCGGGTGCGATCTCACCTCCCCCAAAGGCTCCAAGAGTGACATCACAACCGCCAGCTGGTTTTTTGTTGAACTCATCCCGCCTCCTTTGTCTCCTCGCGCCATGACCCAAGCACAGCCCACAGCTTATAGGGAAAATTGAACACTTACTTTCCTTTATAACACAAACTCTATCTGTTTTAATAAATTCTTGGCATGAAGCGATAAGCTTTTGTCAGGTGCGATCAATTAGTTTGAACCGCTTTTGGCGATGATAGGTACACACTCTTTAAGGAAGAGACCAATCATGACCACTCGAGAAGAACTACAGCACCGCTGTGCCAATAGCTACCTTAGCAACGATGACCTCCTACCGGCTAAGCAAAATTGGAACTGGTATAACATTTTCGCTTTTTGGATGTCGGACGTACATAGTGCTGGTGGATACGTGTTTGCAGGCACCCTATTTTCGCTTGGGCTCACCGGCTGGCAAGTGTTTGTCTCGTTGATTGTCGGCATTTTGATTGTGCAGGTTCTCGCCAACACCATTGGACGCGCTAGTCAGAAATATGCGGTCCCGTTTCCCGTGATTTCACGCATGGTATTTGGCGTCATCGGTTCAAACCTGGCGTCGCTCACCCGTGGCATCATCGCCATTGTCTGGTACGGCATTCAAACCTACCTCGCCAGTACCGCCTTACTGGTCACTGTGCTCTACTTTTACCCATCGCTTGACGCGATCAATCACGACAATCTTGCTGGACTCTCTACGCTGGGTTGGTACTGTTTCATCACGATGTGGCTTTTCCAAACAGCACTCTTTTTAATGAAGATGAACGTGATCAAAAAGTTCATCGACTGGGCGGGCCCTGCGGTGTATGTCGTCATGCTCGTGCTGATGTTTTACATTATCTATAAGGCGGGCTGGAGCAATATCTCGTTTTCCTTACACGATAAAGAGCTCACGCCAGGGGAATCCTTCTGGAACATCATTGTGGGCATTTCCTTGATCGTTTCGTATTTTGCCGGTCCTACGCTCAATTACGGCGACTTTGCCCAATTCTGTAAAACCGAGCAGCATATGCGTAAAGGGAACTTCTGGGGGCTACCGATTAACTTTGTGTTCTTTTCCTCGATCGCTGTGATCACCATTTCGGGTACGCCCGCGGTCTTTGGCAAGATGCTCATCGACCCCATTCACGTCATGGGCTATTTGGACACACCCTTAGTGGTGTTATTGATGGGCGTCACCTTATTGGTGGCCACCATTGGGGTCAATATTGTGGCGAACTTTGTCTCCGCAGCGTTTGATATTTCCAACGTATTCCCCAAGCACATTACGTGGCGCCGTGGTGGTCTCATTGCCGCCGTAGCTTCCGTCGTCATTTTGCCCTGGAACCTCTTCAATTCCCCGGAAACCATTCACTACACCATTGACGTGCTTGCGGGCTTATTGGGGCCCCTCTATGGCGTCATCATCATTGAATACTATGTAGTGCGAAAAGAAAAGATCGATCTGGTGTCGCTCTACGATCCGACCCCTCAGGGGCAATACTGGTACACCAAAGGGGTGAATATTCCCGCCGTCCTGTGCGTACTCTTGGGGGGTGCCATCAGCGCTGGGGCCTTCCTGTCACCCGAAGGCTGGGGGGGGTTCGAATTTCTCCTTTTTCATCGGGATGATTGCCTCGACCCTTCTCTACCGACTCGTCAAGGCCAAAGCGATTACCGAAACACACTATCAGCCACAAAGTTAACCGAGCTCCGAATGGGGTGAACCCTCCCACCGCGTTCACCCCATCAAAAAACGCCGATCCTTGTTTGTTCTCAAACGATCGGCGCCTTTGTTTTTAAGGATGCTCTGCATGAATCAACCGAAACTTGACTAAATCCTATTGGTGTGATAGAATATAACTATGTTATAGATAGGA
>OOCP01001381.1_pt1 | contig 25155 bp, 9 predicted proteins | sample 1671511 | NCBI WGS metagenome assembly OOCP01 (sample SAMN06348164, study PRJEB24527) | human gut metagenome | biome: human gut; feature: ankylosing spondylitis patient; material: feces | host: Homo sapiens | place: China | collected 2015-10 | reverse complement strand
CTGGAAATCCATGAAAGAGATGGTATCTCCTTCCAGTCCCAAAAGATCACAAAGAAAATCAGAGCAGACATAATGCCCAGCCAAAAAGTCCGCTTCCCACCATCCTATCTGAGCCAAAGAAGACATTTTACAGTATCGCTCGTAGTTTGTTTGCATAAGTGATTGATCGTATAATAATGAATAGCAAATATACGAAAAAGAAAATCAGCGAAACATATAATATCTGAAATAATTCATAATAGAAGAGAGAGGATAGTAGCAGGGATAGCCAGGGAGGTAAAAGCGTAATAAACGCATCTCATTATTATATGATTTGGCACGGATTACGCGGATTACACGGTTTTAGTAAATCATAACCGTGCAATTCGTGCAATCCGTGCCCGAAAAGTAATACCTACTGTGAAAAAGAACCGTTGGCTACTTCATCAGAATGCTGATAAATTATAGCCTGTCCAGCCGAACAGAGAAGCGTCTGCACCTGTATTGTCTGCCGATTCGACAAATGTATTCAGTTCGCCGTTCTGCTTCAATCCTGTGAGACTTAATGTACTTGTGATGTTAATGCTGGATTCTATGTTTCCTGCACCTTTGCTGTCTTTCATATCAACCAGGTCGATAGCACCACCCGTACCCTTAACCAATGCATTGGTGATGGTAGCTTTTGCTCCGCGACGAATCTTGATTACATCCTGCATACGGTCTACGTTATCGGCAGTGTTGGCAGCATTATTCACGATAGTCATGTTTTCCACCTTAAAGTCAGACTGACGCAGGTGATCCGGATACAGACCGTCCATGTTACCGTCGGCTTCGATGCCGCGAGGATCGGCTTCCGTACTTGTGTAGTCGCTTTCCCAAACGCCATAGCAGTTCTTCAGCGTACCGCAATAGCCTTGTGTAAAGTCGAACATATCATCATCCGGATTAACAGCCAGCAGATTGGTTACATTTACTGTTCCACCAAAGAACTCGATTGCATCGTCGGCACTTTCCAGTACGTAGATATTTTCAATCTTTGTTCCGTTGCCGACACCGTTCAAGGTCAGTCCGTTGTGTTCGATGTCTGCTGTGGAGCGTGCACCTGCATAGCAGATTTTCACGTAAGTCAACGAACCGGAGTTGTCATCAGCTGCGCTGCCGCCGTATTTATAGTCATTGTTGATTTCCGTCAGTGCCGTATCGCTCTTGTCGGTCTTTGAACCGGAAATAGGTGCTTTACCATTGATGATCACGCCACCCCAATATCCGGATACCGGGCTGGTGGTATTTGCCGTAAAGACGATTGGTTTGTCGGCCGTACCATCGGCATAGAGTTTACCTCCCTGCGCTACCAGCAGGTAACTGCTGAAACCTTCACGCGCCTTGATGGTAGTTCCGGCAGGGATATTCAGGCGACCGCCGTCGGCGATGATAACCGTTCCGTTCAGAATGTATTCTTTGGCATCCAGTGTCTGTTCACCGGTCAGTGTTCCGGACAGGATGTTTTCGCCTACCACGATAGAACTACCTGTTCCTCCGCCATTTCCACCGTTACCGTTTCCATTGTCATCTCCGTCACTATCACTACTACACGCAGTGAATGTCAGTGCAGTTGCCATAGCGGCAAACGTCATAAAGTTTACAAACAATCTTTTCATTTTGCTTTAATAATTAGTTAATAATCTTATTTCATTATCCGGTTTAAAATGTGCACGACACTCCCAGACTGATATTTATTCCTTTTTTATAATCGCTGAGTACTACCTTCTCTCCGCTTTCGTTGGCTTTGCGACTCAACTGATAAGAGGGATTCAGCAGATTGCGGGCTTTCAGCGTAAGTGAGACATACTTGTTGAGTTTGGCTTGCGAAACGAAGTCAAGCGTCATCATTCCCTGCTCCATGATGTCTTGGTAGCCTTGCGTACCGATGGTATAAATCTTATCGCTGACATAGTTGAATACCAATGTATTGATGAAGCTATGAGTTCCTTTCGTGAAGTTGTGGGACAAGTCGAAATTGGCAATCCAGGGAGCGGCCCCTTCCAGTTGCGATCCGGTGGTAACCGTTGCCAGAGGCATTTTCGCATTTGTATAAATGTACGATCCATTCAAGCCGAAAGAGAGCTTATTCATTCCGTTTGCCGCACTGCTTAGCGGACGGACAAACAGATTCTTACGTACTTCTACTTCCACTCCGGCCACTGTTGCCTTATCGGCTATATTTTCATACGAAAGGTATCCTCCGGCACTTGCCACTTCAATGCGTGAGATCGGATTCTTGATGAGCTTATAAAAAGCTGTCAGAGAGATCAGTTCAGTGGGGGTAGGATTAAAGTCCCATTTCAAATCGACGTTATAGTTGTCCGAAGGCTTCAGGTTCGCATTCCCCTGACTGTTGAAATTCACACCTACGTAGCGATAAGGAGAAATTTCCTTTGCTTGCGGCAGCGTATATGTTTTGCTCGCTCCGAGACGCAAGGAATGTTTTTCACTCAGATTGTATTTCAGATTCAGACTCGGGAGAAAGAAATCCTTTTGAATCGTGTTGCTTCCTTCCGATCCGCCTTTATTCACATTGTAGTCTACCTGAATATCCACATTGTCATACTTCATTCCTACATTTACAATCCAACGGGGAGTAAACTGGTAGGTGGCTTCCGCATAAGCGGAATGGATATTCTTGGCGACCGAATACTTATCGATGTTCTTCTGAACGGTAAACCATCCGGAAGAGAGATTCTGCTGATTATAATAATCGTCGAGTGAGAAATTATCCAATGAGGGGATGGAAGAAGCGTGTCCTACTGTGAGGTTGTATTCAGTCGCCTTGAAATTGTCGTCTACAAATCGGCCTGTATAGCCCAAGCGTATATTAGAGATTTCTTCTACGTTATCTTTCAGACGGTAGATGAGTCCTGCCTTTACGTTGATGTCATCTTCGTCCAAAGTGGAGAAATACCGTTGCTGGGAGTTGCCTCTGAGTAAGGTATATCCTTCTTCCGCTTTGGTTATGTTGTTGATTCGGCGGTCGGGTTCATTGCCTTTCACGATATTATAAGAAGCACCGGCATCCAGACTCAATGTTTTGGTCAGTCCCCAGTTAGTCATCAGCTGGTTAACGATTAGTAAGTTGTCATTCGCTTGCTGGCGACGGGTAAATCCCTGATTATCATAATCGTCACTGAAGATGGAGTTTTTACCGGTATAGTCTCCTACGGATTGCACATTGGCATGAATCATCATGAAGTTATAACTCATGTGGTGACGGTTCTGCATATCATAATCCACATTGGCCAGTGCCAGTTGGCTGATATTCTCGGTGTACTTCTTGCCTGTCATATCTTTGTAGATCGTACCGCTCGTCGTTGTGTTGCGGATGGTTTCATCCGTAAATTGATAATCAGTGGTATGTCCGGCAGTGAGAAAGAAAGAGAGCGGATTCCTGTCTTTTCCTATATGAAACCGCTTTCCGCCGGAAATGCTATAACTCCGGTTTATCTGCAAGCTCTGCTTGGAGGGGTCCAGCTTATTCTTGAATCCCCAGTTGTTCTCATCGGCGGGTTCTGTTGTAGTGGCGAAGCCCAGAAGGTTTACTCCGTCCTGCTTCAGAAAGTCTGCTGTCACAGTCTGCGTGTTCAGTCCTCCGGAAAGGCCGATATTCAGGTTTCCGCTGCCAATCAGTTCTTTGGAAACAATGTCGATTGTCGCACCGCCGACATCACTGATACCTCCTGCATTAAATGCCTTATTGACGCCAACAGACTGGATAATATCCGTACCGAAGAAGTCGAGAGAGATATTCTTATATTCCGGATCTTCCGAAGGAACGGCAAATCCGTTAAAGGTAGTCGCATTATAGCGGTCGCCCAGTCCACGGACGAAAACATTCTTCACTCCATCCTGTTTGGAGACTCCCGCCACTTTGGTTACAGCCCCTTCCGCATCGGAAACACCTTTGCGTGAAAGCTCTTTGACGCTGACAGCCTGCACGGCAATGACCGCCTTCTGCTGTTCGAGCAATAACATATTCTCATTTTCACGATTCTTCTTTGCTACCACCACAACGTCCGAAAGTTCGTGCGCATCTGTCTCCAACTCCAGATTCAGAATCGCCAGTTTTCCGTTTTCTACACGGACCTTACGACGTACTTCCGTTTTATATCCTACATATTTAATCTCTATATCATACAAACCTTCCAAAACACCGGTACTGTTCAATTCAAAATTACCGTCCATATCGGTCACGGCTCCGGCAGGAGTTCCTACCAACCGTATCGTTGCTCCAATCAAAGGCTCTTTGGAAAGTTTATCTTTCACAGCACCTTTAATCTTAATATTGGCAGCCAATGCGGGAAGAACACACAACAAACAAAAGAAGGCTGCAACTGAAAATCTTAAAAGAAATAGTTTTTTCATCGAACTTCGCTCTACGTTTTTATTACGTCGGCAAAGGTAGACCCATGAGATTACAATATGAATACGAATCAGATACAATGGTTTGAAATAGCCGTTTCAGGTTTGTTACATCGTGTTACAAACTTGTTATCAATGACTTACCACACTGTTTCAATCCGCTTACCGATGAGGTTTAGTCCTCTTCTACGTAAGATTTAATCCGCATATCGAAAGAATTTATCTCCCGTCATGCACAGAATTAATCGTCTGACTATAGTTAAACTTGCGTCTGACTACTGTTGAACTTGCGTCTGACTACTGTCAGACGAAAAAACAACAACTGTCAGACGATTAGTTTTGTGCCTAACGGAGAATAGATGTCAGCCTCCCGAAGAATAAATCTTAGGGAACAAGACTCTAAATTCAACACGATTTTAAGCTAATTATTAGTCGATACTATCTCCATTCTCCTCCTTCGGGAAGGAGGAGTACCCGTAGGGGGAGGTGGTAGATGAATGCATAATTATGTCATTTACAAAGAAATAGGTATAAACATTATTTCTCCTACCACCTCGGTCTTCGACCACTCCTCCTTCCCGAAGGAGGAGATTTAAGATACTATTGACTTTTTAATCAACCCCATTTAAGATATTACCGACTTTCTAGTCAGCCCTAATAGAGAAACAGATTAGTAAAGTATACGAGAAAACAGAGAAATTAGATCAGTTTCTTTTTCTTCCGGTAGTTCTCGCGAAACTCCTTCGGAGAACAATCCTTTTTCTTCTTAAAGATACGATTAAAATTAGACAGGTTATTGAACCCGCACTCATAACAAATTTCTGCGATAGACATCGTAGAATCTACCAGCAACCGCGAAGCGAATCCCAGTCGGATGTCAATGATATAATCAGAAAGGTTCTTCCCCGTACGCAACTTAAAGAAACGGCTGAATGACACATCAGTCATCCCGACCATGCTTGCCAACTGTCCCAATCGGATTTCTTCCTGATAATGGAGATTGATATATTCCTGCACCTTCTGTACCCGGCGGCTATCGGAATGAACATCAATCTTGGCAAAAGAAGAACTGGATAATGTCCGGGCCTCTTCCTCAAAGAGAGAAAGTTCATACAGAATCGTCATAAACTTGATCACCGCATAGAACCCTTGTTTCTCGGAAGCAAGCGTATCCAGCAACGGATATATCTTAAGTATGGCGGACATCGGGAAACAAAGTCCTTTCTGAGCTTTATCCAGCATCCGGCGGATAGAGTCGAACTGATTCTTATTGATAAAGCTCTTGAAGAACAGGTCGGAAGAGAACTGGATGGTGATCTCCCGTATCTCTTTGGAGCGGCATTCATTCTGTTCCCATACGTGTTCCAGGTCTTTGCCCGTGATCAGAACCAGATCATAATCTCCTATCACTTCGGAGGAATCTCCTACTACACGCCTGACTCCGGCAGCCTTCTCCGTAAAGTTCAGTTCAAATTCAGAATGATTATGAATCGGATAGGTAAACTCCGTCTTATAACGTTCTGCAATATAGAAACAGTCTTTGTCGGACAAAGGTGTAATTTCACGTATAATCTGGTTGGGTATAGGTGTGTTCATAATCAATAATGGTTAACAGTATGTATCGTTCTTAAAATATATAGTATTCTATCTTTTAAATCAGTGTTCTATCTTCACTCCTATCCGCCGCAGGTCTTCACCCGACGGATTCTGGAAGACACGCAGGCCGAACTCCGGAATGATGGCAAGTACATGGTCGAACACGTCTGCCTGTATGCCTTCGTAGGCAACCCATACTTTGTTGGCAGAAAAGAAATAAAGTTCCAGCGGAATGCCGGTTTCTGTAGGCTGAAGCTGGCGTACCATACAGGTCATATCCTGATTAACAGTGGGCAGGCTCCGCAAATAATTGGTCAGATAGGCACGGAAAACTCCCAGATTGGTCTGCCTCCGCCCGTTCACCAACACGGAATTATCAATATCATGCTCCTTATTATATTCTTCTACCACTTTCTCCGTTTCATCTACGTAATTTGCCAGCAACTGTATCTTGCGATATTTTTCCAGCATTTCGGGAGTACAAAAGCGCACGCTTGTCATATCGATATTAATGGAACGCTTCACCCGGCGTCCGCCGGACTCCTGCATTCCCTGCCAGTTCTGAAAAGAATCGCTGATCAGCAGGTAAGGAGGAATGGTCGTAATCGTATTATCGAAATTACGCACCTTCACGGTATTCAGCGTTACTTCTATCACTGTACCGTCCGCACCATATTTCGGCATGGTGATCCAGTCGCCCACCTTCAGCATATTGTTGGCAGAAAGCTGAATACCGGATACAAATCCCATGATACTATCTTTGAAAACCAACATCAGAATAGCGGCAGACGCTCCCAATCCGGTCAGCAAGACCATCGGGCTCTGATTGATCAGAATGCTTATAATAATGATGGCTCCTATAAAGAAAAGAATCACTTGCGCCGTCTGCAAAAGTCCTTTCAACGGTTTGTCCCGATACTGCTCCCGCTCACTGTAGACTTGATAGACAGCCGTAAACAAAGCGCTGATGAAACGAAGAAAAACGGCAATGATATATATCAGACAGAGACGCCTCAGAAAATCGAGCAAATCAGAATCCGCATGCTCGGGGAATGCGATAGGAATGGCGATATAAATCAGGATAGGCGCTACCATCCGGCTGACATTCACCATCACTTTATGGTTGAATACAATGTCGTCCCAGGTAGCTTTGGTCTGCTTCACCAACTTGGCTACCACCCGTAAAATGATTTTACGGCAGATTATGTTAGCCAACAAGGCTATTCCGATAATAAACAGCAATACGATCAGATTATCTATTTTGTCCGCCCATACTTCATCCACACCTGCCGAGAGCAACGTACGGTTGACCTCCTGCATCACGACATTGCCAACATTCTCCGTATCTCCATTTGCCAATGCCACACTCACTGTATCAATCACTTCTTTCATAAAATAGTATCTCTTTTAGTTTATTCCCTTATTAGTTAGTTCCCTTTTATTCATTCTCCTTTGGCCAGATATTCCTGAATGTCCTGCCTCAGCCAGTCGTAGTGGAAGAGTCGCTTATAGGCGACGTTCTTCTTCAACATGATTTCGACATTCACCTGGCTGTTCTGATAACAAGTCAATTCATTCCTGAATTGTTCATTATGTTCCGCCAGTCGTTTGATTTCCTGTTCCCGTTCCCGGCGCAGGGCGGTACAGACGGGAATCAGAAGTTTCATCACGACATTATCCATCACGTGATGTCCCTGCATATATAAATAGGTGGTTTCGGGGACGAGTCCCAGTTCCTTTAATTCCGACCGCAATCCGTTCACTTGGTTGACAGAACCGGGGAAGCGTTTTTTCAGTTCAGCAAGTTTCTGATTAACTCGGTGTTGCAGTGCTTCCAGACTGTGTTCCGGATGTTTCAGACTGATCTCCCTCAAGGCAGTATAAGTATGGAAGTCGTACATCGGGAAAGTATACGTATCCCGTTGACGATAAAACCACACGTTCCACAGGAAAAGTGGGTATACGATTTCTGAATACCGTTTCAGATAAGCGTTGAAATCCAGTATAAAACGGTCGTTCAATGTGGCCTGCACACATACTTCGTGAAGACTTTCGGCAAAGCAGTGATAGTTTTCGATAGCGTATGTGTAGGTTTGGAATATGTACTTGTTCCGGTTGATCTTTCGGGAAGTGTTCGTGGCTCCCTGCAACAGGAAATCATAGTCACTGTCGACACAGGCAATCAGACTTTTGCCCAGTTCGGCGGTATTCAGCGTGTTCATGAGTACCATCTTCTTCCCCTTTGCCAATGAGGTGGCCGAAGGGAGCATCACTTGAAAATAATGCTCGTCATCTTCAAACTCTTCGAGTAATGTGCGCCAGAAAGCAACATCATCATAGCTCTCTACGTAAGCAATGATGCGCCGGCGAGCCTTTTTGGAATACAGCTTGTGGGCAGCATTGAAGTAAGAAGAAGTCAGATTATCTCGTAGTGAAGTTGCCATGTAGAAGTTGTCATTAACAATTAATAGTCGGGGTGAGTCTGAATCCGTCCGCTTCGGTGGAAATATCGCTCACCTCTGTCACTGCATCCAGCCAGCCCTCCATGATGACGGCAGGCGAATGGGTGGTCAGAATGATTTGCACATTGGGATTCAGTTCTCGGATCATTGAAATCAGTTTCTGTTGCCATTCGATGTGCAGGGAGGCTTCCGGTTCGTCCATGAAAAGGACACAGTGGCTGTTGTCCTGCACGAGCACTGTCAGCAGAATCACGAGCATTTGCTTTTCACCGGACGAGAGTTTGTATGGAAACAGCAATTCTCCGTCCTGATAGAAGGCTATGTCATTCCGACGGCGGTCTATCTTTTTGCGGGTGTAGCTGAAAAGTTCGTCAATCATATCCTGAAAACGACGTTTGGCAAGGGAGAGGGTGGCGGCTTTGCTGCGCTGTTCCTCGTCATTGCTGGAAAGCATTTCGATCATCTTATTGCCTATATTGACCTGATAATCGAGATAGCGGCGCTGCAACAGATACAGTTGCCAGTCCAGTTCGGACTTCACGTTCTTGTCTGCCATGCGTGCCGTGAAGTCACCCATAATCAAGGGGCGGTCGTAGCTGCGGATCACATCGTATGGGATATAAGTCGCTGCGGGATTATCAAAGAAGAGGTGTACTCCGTTCTTTGCGTCGCTTTTCATTTCACCGGAGAGCTGTATGTCGCCGGAAAGCTGTTCGAGGTATCCCACCGAACGGTTCAGAATAGTGGTCTTTCCCACTCCGTTGATGCCGGAAAGGATATTCACATCCGGACGCAAATCCCATTGTATATTAAAGCGGCCCCAGAGTCCTTTGATCTCGATCCGCCGGATATAGTCTGCCTGTTGTTCCATAATATTCAATTTTAATCAAGGCAAATATAAACAAATCATGCGACAAATTGGTTACCTTTGCAGCAGTTTTCAATAAAGGTAACAATTAAAAGGTATACACAGACTTATGGGCAATAACAAGAATCTGCACGGACATCTGTTTGCACTCACGGCAAACGTTATGTGGGGACTGATGTCTCCTATCGGCAAATCGGCACTTCAAGAGTTTTCAGCTATCTCCGTCACCACGTTTCGTATGGTAGGTGCGGCAGCGGCATTCTGGATACTTTCCATCTTCTGCAAACAGGAGCATGTGGACCACCGCGATATGCTGAAGATTTTCTTTGCTTCCCTCTTTGCTCTGGTTTTCAATCAGGGGATATTTATCTTCGGGCTTTCGATGACTTCGCCTATTGATGCTTCTATCGTAACGACTACTCTGCCGATAGTTACCATGATTGTGGCAGCCATCTATCTGAAAGAGCCGATTACGAACAAGAAAGTACTGGGTATTTTCGTGGGAGCTATGGGAGCGCTCATCCTTATTATGAGCAGTCAGGCAGCGAGTAGTGGTAACGGAAGTCTGATCGGCGACTTGCTTTGTCTGGTTGCGCAAATCAGTTTCTCCATCTATCTGACGGTGTTCAAGGGGCTGTCTCAGCGATATTCGGCAGTAACCATCAATAAATGGATGTTTATCTATGCTTCGATGTGTTATATTCCTTTCTCTTATCAAGATATTTCGGTCATTCAATGGACCAGCATTCCAACGGTTGCCATTTTGCAGGTATTGTATGTCGTACTGGGAGGAAGTTTCCTTGCTTATCTCTGCATCATGACAGCTCAGAAGTTACTCCGCCCTACAGTGGTAAGTATGTATAACTATATGCAGCCGATTGTGGCTACGATTGCAGCAATCCTCATGGGAATCGGGAGCTTCGGCTGGGAAAAAGGAATCGCCATTACACTTGTGTTTCTGGGTGTGTATATTGTGACGCAGAGTAAGTCTAAGGCGGATTTTGAGAAGGCGGGAAAGGAGTTGTAGAAGTTTCCTCATACCGATAAAATAAAGAAAAGCATCAATGGGGATGTGTCGAAACCCTCATAAATTTAGAAGGGGGGACACATTCCCATTGATACTTTTCTTCTATATATTCAGCTATCTTTAGTTAGCCAGAATCGTTATCTCCGCACCGGACGCAAAATCCTGTCCGTTCTGTTCGCTTAAAGCCGTGAAACGGATATAACGTGCCTTCACCGGTTTGTCAAACAAGACTCTCTTTTCTTTGGAGTCCCTTGCGAACGTTCCTTTATTAACAGGCTCTCCCCATTCTTTTCCATCCATGCTGACCTGAATAGAGTAATCCTTGATATTACCGTTTCCTCCATTCTGTCGTGGCAGGTAAGTAAAGCCTTTGATTTCCTTGACTTCACCGGCATCCAAATCTACCCAATGCGGGTATTTGGCAACTGTCACCGAATACATGGTATGCCAGATGGTATTCGGATCACCATCAGTCAGATGAGAAGCATCGCCTTCACCCGATTCCTGACTACTGGCGTATACGACTTGCGTCTGAATGCTTTCTATTTTCTCAAACTTCATCGTGCTGCTGATATCCTTACTATCCTTATACCATGCCTTGATCGTACCTCCGTTACGCATAGGGACAGGCTCTGTGTATTCCTGCACTTTTTTACTTCCGTCAATGCTATAACAAATGACAGCATCTTTCTTTGCCGAAGTCAATTCGACCATTCCGGCAGGGGTGCGTGTGATAGACAGAGGAAGATCTCCCGCAGGAGCAACATTGGCAACGACACTCAGTTCCTTACCGGCAGGACGAATGATGAAGCCCATGCTGTGCTGATTGGCAAACACACGGTCGTGTACGAGAGGACCTCCCTGACCACAACTGTTACCACCCAGACCGGTCACTGCACAATCCAAATGCAGATAGGTATCGCCTGCCTTCGGCAACTGATAAGGATGGGAAGCCAAAATCAAGTCGAGAGCCGAGTACTGAAGTGCCGAAGCCGAAAGACGGTCGGTAGCTACGAAGACAGCTCCATTCCCTGCCTGATTGGTCAATGCACACCAGCGAACATCTTCGTGATTGCCCATATCCTGAGGTTTCGGGAAGTTTACGAACTCACCTGCTACGCTATTCGTATACTGTTCGATAAACTGTCCGCTTTTACGGTCGGCATAGTTATCTATCGGTCCGCGTCCATAGTAAGTGAAGTTACTGTATTGTTGGGGAACTTTCATCACATAACCCAAACGTGGCAGAACCAAACTCGAACGATTGGAAGTAATGCTGGACTGCAATTCGATAGAACCGTCCGGATACACTGTCCATATCTGGTTAGTGACAAATTTAAAGTCATTGCTACCGAATTTTCTGTCGGTCAGTTCTTCGATGCTATTCTTACCGGAGCTTGTACCACCCTTAATGCGTGCGGCATTCGGTGCCTGAGATTCTACCGTAAAACTTAATACCAAAGTGCCATTGTCTTTATTCAGTACTTTATATTCAGTTGCTTTATGAATCAGATTGTGCAAACCATGTTCGAACCAGGGAGCATAGAACCAGTTATCATTGTTTGTAAAAGCACGGAGAGCATCGAGCTTCGGACCGTTGCCATCGGCGATAACTGTCTCGTTGCCATACTTCAGACTGTAGATACTTCCGGTTTGCGGGTCAAATATGGCTTCAAAATCAGTTCCCTTTATAAGGATGCGCTTCGTATCCTTGTCCAGCACAAATCCATCCAGTTTTGCTGCACCGACAGTTACTTCACTGATGGACGGGCGATCCGTAGCCTCCTTTATCAAAATCTGTTCCTCTGCCATCGGAAAGCCTTTGGCAGCCCAAGGTCTTTGATCTTTCAGTATAAACTGTAGTTTCATAAAGTATTCCGCATCTTTCTTAAGAGAGGCATGATCATACGGCAGAGTGATCTGTGCACGTTGGCGTGGAGCTATATTGATATCCATCGGTTTACCGGTCATTATCGGTTTGCCGTCTTCATAAAGCGAATATACCAACTGGTAATCTTCCGCCAAGTTCTTAAAGTAGTACTTATTGAAGATCTCAAATACCCCCTTTTCTGTATCTATTGCCTTTACGCCGATGTGCTGATATACCTTTTTCACTTCATAGTACTGAGGCTTCGGTTCAAGGTCACCAAACACGATGCCGTTCATTACAAACTGACCATCATTGGGAGTATCGCCAAAGTCTCCGCCGTAAGCCAGATAACGGACACCTGTCTTCGGGTCATAATTGTACATAGACTGGTCTACCCAATCCCAAATGGCACCTCCACAGAAGAAATTGGTCGACTCCATAGCTTCCCAGTAATCTATCAGATTACCGCAGGCATTCCCCATTGAATGGGCATATTCGGATATATGGAACGGATACTTGATATCATATTTCCCCTGCACGGCCCCACGTACCCAGCCGATAGACGGATATTGGTTGGAACCCATATCTACAATGTCATTATTACGCTCATATTGCACAGGACGGGAAGTATCAAACTTCTTCAAAGCATCATAAGCCGCCACAAAGTTCTTGCCCGGTCCGGCTTCATTGCCCAACGACCAGATAACGATAGAAGGATTGTTGACATTGGCACGCACCATTTCCATCACACGTGCCACGTGCGCATTTTTCCATTCCACCGGATGAGAGAGGGAGGCAGCACCATAATAATATTCGTGCGATTCTATATTCGCCTCATCTTCGAGATAAATACCGTATTTGTTGCACAGGAAATACCAATACGGATCATCCGGATAATGTGAATTACGTACATGATTGATGTTGGCACGCTTCATCAGCATAATCTCTTTTTCCATCATCTCACGGGTAATGGCGTGCCCTACTCCCGGATTGGATTCGTGGCGGTTCACTCCTTTCAGTTTGACCGTCTTTCCGTTCACATAATAATAACGTCCGGCAAGTCCGAATTCATCTTCGGAGGCAGGAGTATCCTTAATCTCCACTTTGCGGAAACCGACAATGGTGGAAACCATTTCAACGGTTCTGTTCTTCTTATCCTTCAATTCGGCTACCAACGTGTAGCGATACGGAAATTCAGCCGACCACTTATTAGGAGCCTTTACCTTAAGAACAGTCTGAACACTACCGGTTTCATTCGGAGCGATTTTGTCGATCACAGGAGATAAGAATCCGTCTACCAAGGTATTCTCATCAGAATACAGTTTGTTGGCATATAAAGAGTAATATACCTTGTAGTCTTTGATGGCTTTCTTATCCAGATTACGGATTTCGGCATTGACAGTCAGCGAACCGTCCGTATAAGTCGCATCCAAATCGGGTGTGGCAACCAAGTCACGGAAATGAACTTTGGGAACCGAGTACAAGGCAACCGTACGGAAGATGCCCGGCAGACGGAACATATCCTGCGCTTCGAGGAAGGAACCGTCCGAACTACGATACACTTCGGCGGCTACGGTGTTCTTGCCTTTCTGTAAATAGGGAGTGATATTGAAATTAGCGGTATTACGCGAATTCTTGGAGAAACCTACGTACTGACCGTTGATCCACAGATAGAAGAATGAATCGACACCATCGAAGCTGATAAAGACTTCGCGTCCGTCCCAGTCCTGCGGGATTTCGAAATCACGGCGGAAGGAACCTACTTCGTTCCGATCCTTGTAAGTAGTCCAGTTGGCAGGAGGAGTACGCATCACGCCTCCGCGCCAGTCATCCACCTTCACGCTGTGCTGGAAGATTACCGGTTGGTTGACGTAGATAGGCGTTCCGTACTTCTGGCTTCCGTCCTTTTGAATGCCATAAATATTCCAGCTTGAAGGTACGGGAATCGCATCCCATGAGCTGACATCATACTCAGTCTGATAGAAATCTTTGGGGCGGGAGTCGGGGTCGGGTGCCCAATGGAACTTCCAGTCACCGTCAAGTGACTGCCAGAACTTACTGTTTTCCGGCAATACCTTGCGGGCATTATCCAAATGCTGGAACGGAAAGAAATAAGCATGCGGCTGCTCTTTGTTGAGCGCCAGGTTTTCGGGAGATTCCCACTCTTTTCCTGTAGGAGCATTCACCGAACCATAGGTGAATCCTTCTAACGGTTGGTCTGCAAAGCTCTGTATTGACAAACTACAACACAAAAGCCCAGTTAATAAGGTTTTGTTCATCAGGTGTTAAAGTTAACAATTGGTTATTAATTAGGGTATAGTTATCGGGGGTAAATGTTCGGTCGTTTTTCTAATCCATCACTGTTTCTGCTTTATCATCGTTTTAATTCGTCAAAATAGGTATCCAGCAGGCTCTTAGCAGCGATAAACGAAGTAAGATTTCCCTGCAGCACTTGTTGTTCCTTCTCCTGAAGCATCGCTTCAATCCGAGGATTGTGATAGAAGCTATCACGGAGCTGTTCATTGATCGTTTCGTACATCCAGTACTTACTCTGTTCATTACGGCGATAGTCAAAATAACCGTTCTTCTTCACGAAATCGATATATTCATACACCATGTCCCAGATTTCCTTCACGCCGATATTATAAAAACCGGAGTAAGTCAGCACCTTCGGAATCCATCCCGATTCGGGAGCCGGAAACAGATGCAGCGCATTACGGAACTGACTGGCAGCCAACTTGGCAGGTTCCAGATTATCTCCGTCGGCTTTGTTGATGACAATACCGTCCGCCATCTCCATGATTCCTCGTTTGATGCCTTGCAATTCATCTCCCGTACCTGCCAACTGAATCAGCAGGAAGAAATCTACCATAGAATGAACAGCCGTTTCGCTCTGTCCCACTCCAACGGTTTCTACAAAGATTTTATCAAATCCGGCAGCCTCACAAAGCACAATCGTTTCACGGGTCTTCCGGGCAACTCCTCCCAACGAACCTGCTGAAGGGCTGGGGCGGATAAACGATTTGGGATGTACGGAAAGTTGTTCCATACGTGTCTTGTCTCCCAGGATACTGCCTTTACTGCGCTCACTGCTAGGGTCGATAGCCAGCACCGCCAACTTACCGCCTTTTTCGAGCACATGCAGACCGAATACGTCAATCGAGGTACTCTTTCCCGCACCGGGCACTCCACTGATACCTACACGGATAGAATTGCCGGAATAAGGCAGACACTTCTCGATCACTTCCTGGGCGACAGCCTGATGTTCGGGCTTCACGCTCTCTACCAGTGTCACAGCCTGACTGAGAATAGTGACATCGCCTTTCACAATACCTTCTACAAATTCCGCTACCGAAAGCTGACGCTTTTTGGGCTTACGTTTCAAATAAGGATTCACGGATGAGGGCTGTTCGATGCCTTTATTGACAACGAGTCCTTTATATTCTTCGTTATTTTCAGGATGTTCCATGATAATAAGAGTTAGCGTTTGATATTTATTTCAACTTTCGGACGCAACGGGTCGTTTGTAATCATCAAGATACGTAAATGATGTTTCTTATTACCTACATCCCGCTTGTGGATCGTCACTTTCAACTTGGTCATTCCGTCCGGCGGAATGACCGTCTTTTTCAGTCTTACTCCTACAGAAGAGTTGAATACCTGTAGCTTGCTGATGACCAACGGGGTTTTGCCCGCATTAGCGATCAATATATCATGGCTGACTTTATTCTTCTTGATCAACGGAATACTCAGGTCAATATTCGTCTCCGAGATGTGGATGGAAGGAGCATTCAAAGAATCTTTCTCCGTCATACGCGAGAAATCAGGAAGAAGAATGGCCGAAACGGGTATCTCATTGTCTTCACTCACTTTATCACCGGAGAAACGGGACAGGTAGACAGAGGTCTGTGTCAGTCCGAAGTCCTGCAGCTGGCTGGCATCCAGTGTCAGCTTGATCGTTCCTTTTTTACCTTTCAGCAGTACTTTAGGTTCCGCTTCCATCTTCAGATAAGGAGGCAGGTGCATCAATACCGGTTCGTACGGACGGTCGGAAAGATTGGCAATGCTGAACGTCATGGACGGTTGCTGTCCGCGATAGACATCGGGGAAGGAGAACTCGTCACGGTCAATGCGGATATTGCCGATGGCATACGGAAGAAGTTTTGAATAATCTTTGATTTCCTGCACTACCTCACCGGTGAATTTCAGATAAACCAGATTCGGAGTGGCATTGCTGTATATGCCTATCGACTTGTCAAAACGTCCCAGCGCTTTCGCGTCAAAAGAGGCTTTCACAGTTCCTTTGGCACCCGGAGCAATGGGTTCCTTTGTCCAGTCGGCTACGGCACAGGCACAGGATGTCGTGACATTGGTCAGCACCAACGGCTCGTTTCCGGTATTGGTGATGGTATATTCTACTGTTACCGGCTTTTTCCATTCTATTTGTCCAAAGTTGTGCGTCTCCTTGTTAGAGGAAATACGGGGTTGGGCAACAGCCGCCAAAGTGACAGTAAGCAGAGTAAATATCAATAGTAAAGTACGTTTCATGTGATATATTTTATTTTGGTCCACAAATGTAGGAGTTTTAGATGAGTTTTTCATCACAGATTACATAGATTAACACCGTTTGAGAAAATACTTTACCCTGTGACAACTCCTGCAGCGCAGTATTCATCAACAAAAAGTTCCCCACCGATGAAGGCAGCCTTCATCGGTGGGGAACACCTTCCTCATCGGTGGCGAGTGCCCTGCTCACCGGTGGAGAAGAAATCTTCTCTGTGCGTTATTTAATAATAATTGTCATCGAAGCCGAGTGCGAAGCGTATTCCGGCGCATAGGCGCATTGCATGGTTGCCAAACCTGTCTCATAGGTTCCTACTCTGCTGATACGATAGCTATGCTCCAACACATACACTCCTTTTCCTAAATGATCAAAGAAGAAATTGGTGGAAGCATCCTTGATGTCTACGTAATAGCCGATTCCATTACTCCAGTTGTAACCGGATACGCTGCCGATCGGTTCGAAGCAGGCGCCCCGCTGGTCTTTCAACTGTACGAAGTCCATCGCACGGTCTGCACGAATGCTCAAACGGGAAACTACTTTATCGCCTACCTGAAGAACGGTCTTTTCTGTAATAGGCTGTAGTTGAGGAGCATTGTTCACCATACGTTCCACATACAGTTGCTTTTGCACATTCAGTTCTCCTCCCTGTTGTCTCACATCCTTGATGGGTGATTCATATTCCGCATAAACGGCTCCCCACGCAATGCCCGGATTTCTCTTTTCGACTTCTATCTTACGGGCGTCCACTACATTCTTCTGTGTAAACGAGCGTTTGATATAGCCCAGTCCCGGTACGGTAGTCTTGCTTGGAGAGACAGTTTCCAGCACTTCATTGGCAATGACAATACGCACGTCTCCCTGATTGTCGAGCAGGTTTACGCCTTTCATCAGTAAGGCATAGACAGCATCGGCAGTAGCTACCGGAGAATTCCACTGTTGGGTCTGTTTCTGTTTGAGCAGCCAGAGTTTCATTTCTTCTACGGTATCGTTATTTCCGCCTGTCAGTTCCAGTGCTTCCATTACGTCTACATGAGCCTGCATTTTCATTCCACCCCAGGAATAGGGATTTTCATTGAAGGCGAAGAACATTCCCTGTTCGTCCGTTTTCGTCAGATGTTCTTTCAGTGAAGCGATGAACTCCTGAGCTTCTTTCTTCCGTCCGGCCTTATCCAGAATGATAGCGGCAATCGCTTTCGTATCCATCGAAGCGGTCGGAAGCATTTCGCCTATCTTGGACAGATAATAAGTATAGGCGGCTTTATTGGAAGCCGGAACTTGTTCGCCGGACAGAGCGATCAGATATAGATATTGCAAGATACTTCCGGAAACACCTGTAAACTTCACACCGTCTTTCTGTGCTTTGAGAATTTCTCTATATTCCTTCAGAGCTTCCTGATGGAGATAGGTAAAGGCATTCTTCTGCAAGGCAAGCGCCGTGCCGCTTGGTTGTTCACCCGTCATCATAGCCAGACGGGCATTCAATTCGGCAATGTAGGTAGTGACGTAACGGCTACCGGTCATACCTTTATACCACGACCATGCTCCGCTTGAATTCTGCAACTCCTGTAATCTTGTCAATGCGGCAATGTTGTTGCTACGGATATTGTTCAGATCGAACAGAGTGGCGATACGTTCTTTCTGCTGTTCTTCCGTTTGCGCTTCGAGTACCCACGGAGATTCGGATAACAGGATATTCTTCACTTCCTGGTTCTTTTGCAGGTTGCTCAGGAAGGTTTCTTTGGTTCCCCCCTGTAGCTTCCAGCTATCGAATACGGCTTTAATACGTGGCTGGCTGTTCATGATGTAGGAAGCCAGTGTATTTGCGTAGTAAGCGGTAGCCCACGAAATGGCATTATTATTTTCCGGAAGGCTCAATGAAGGCAATGCCTGAATAGCATACCAGGCAGGATTTCCGGTAAATTCAACGGTTAGTTTACGGTCGGTTGCCGTCTTACTATGATGATTGAACAGGCTGTCAAGAGAGAAAGTACGTGTTTCTTCTCCACGGACAGGCATCGGAAGCGTTTCTACCAGATGCTCTTTATTACTAAGCACGGGAAGTAGCTGCTGTTCACCATCACTGAAGGTACCGCTGTCGGCTATCATCCGGCATCCCAGTATCTCGTATTTATCACTCACGGTAAACATGAAACTGACGCCGATTGTCTTTCCGGCCTCTACGGTAAACTTCTGTTTTTGTGTGCTGATTACCTTTTCCGTCATCGGATCAAAGAGAATCATGCTCACCGTACCGGCCTGCGGCTTTCCGGTCATGTTGGAAATGGAGGCGGCAACAGATGTCTTATCTCCGACACGTACGAAACGAGGCAGATTAGGAGTCAGCATAAATTCTTTGCTTGTAGTGGCTTCACCGTCCAGTGTACCCATCAGCATACCTTTGGTATGAGAGTAACCGCGGAAGTTCCAGCGGGTCAGGCTTTCGGGCATAGTGAAGGAGAAGGAAACTTCGCCTTGTTCATTGGTACGAAGTTGCGGGTAGAAGAAGGCTGTTTCCGCAAGGTTCGTACGCAAATCGGCGGGAGCTTCGGGAAGGGTTTCTTCTTCGGATGCGCTGTCCTGCTTGCCTGCCTCTACTGACACTAACTCTGATTCAAATACCGCATCCTCAGCAACACTTCCAGCCAAAGCAGGTACATATTTTGCTTCCGCCTTACTTCTCGAAACGCCCCGTATCATCATACTGCCCGTCATTGAGGCCTGCTTTTGCACGCCATATCCTCTGACCATCACTCCCGGCACCATTCCATTCAACGCCTGGTCCATCGACATCGTTCCCTGCGTCACAAAATAGTCATATTCCATTGTCGGTACTTTGAAGTATTTATTATTCCACCAGTAATTGAACGAATTATTACCGAAATATCCGCCCATCCAACTAGAATAAGGGATGATCTGATTATAGAATACACTGAAATTCTGTTTTCTATTCCATATCTTATCCAGCGAAGCATCGTACATAGTTGCTAGCATTTCTGCCTCGGCAGCCTGTCCCTGCGGTGTCTTAATAGTCAGTTTCCATTCTTCTTTCTGTCCGGGACGCAGTTTATCACGGAATACTTCCCATTTCATGGTCAATGTCTTGTCCGGCAGACGCTTTTTCAGCCTTGCCTGTTCCTGATAGACTTGTCCGTCTCTTACCATACAGAAACTTACCAGTACTCCGTCACCATAGCTTTCCTGATATGGATATTTAAAATGTACAATTGTGTCGGACAGATTCATAGTCTTGCTTTCCAGCAACTTATTACCGGAAAATACATTCATCATCACATAAGCATCTTTTTTCGAAGTTCCGAAGCAGAACACGGCCGGATGCGTTGCATCAAATTCCGTATTTGCCTCATAGAACCAAACGGTCGTTTCTACCGGCGGACGGTTATCTTCGCGGGAGAAAAGAATGGTGTTGGCCTCAGCCGTCACTTCTTTGCCCTGTCCATCTTTTACGACAGCTTTCAACACATACGGTCCGGAAGGAAGGTTTCCCCACTCAATCGTCATTTCTTCGTTGGAAGTAAATGTACCTGTTGCAGCCGGATTCTCGTCCAGTTGCTTGAAGTCCGCATCTTTCGCCTGATAGAGGGAGAATGTACCTTTTACTTCAACAGGCTGCCCATTCAGATTCTGTACCTTAAATACAGTGTTAAACGGTTGATTCTTACAGGTCTTCTCTTTTAATTCTGTTTGTAGAGTCAGTGAACGGTTACCTGCTGCTATCACATCTGTAGACGACTGTGTTTCACCTGCTACATTGGTTGCAGTAGCCTCTATCGAGTAGCGGTAATAGATTCTGGTATTATTCTTATAGGCGTTATTTTCTTCCCAAAAAACCGGAATCGTAAATTCCCCGTCCTCATTGGCAATTACCTCACCGGAAGCAATCTGCGTACTTTCCGCCAGTCTCCAAAGATCGACAACAGAACGCTTCACTGTATATTTTACCGGAAGGTCTTGCAGCAACACACCGCTATAAGACTGTATCTTACCTTTCACCTCTACCTTATCGCCCAATTGATAACTGCCCTGTTGCTTGTCGAAAGTAATATCAAACGTCGGACGTTTATAGTCCTCCACGCGAATATTCGTTCTTCCCTCGCCGGCTTTCAACGAAAACATCCCATTCAGACAAGCGGATGGCAATGCAAAATCGACAGTAAACGAGCCGAATTCATTGGTACGAACCGCTTTCTGTCCAACTTCCTGATTATTTGCATCCATCAAAACAACAGTATAGTCCTTGTTCGGAAGTACATCTGCCGTATCAGATTTCTGTACATAGGCAATTCCTTTCACATATACGGTCTGACCGGGACGGTACAAAGAACGGTCCGTCAACAAAGTCATTCCTTCGGAGACCTTGTTTTCATCTCCGTAATATCCATAACTTCCACCGTAAATGCTTTGAAACGGCATACCGGTATCGATACCTTTAGCAGCTTTCAAATATCTGTATTCGGATTTCCAGGGGAAGACAACTTTGCCATCTGCCCCGGTTGTATATTCCTGCAATACTTTTTCGTCATTCGTATAAAGAGTTATTTTCGCATTCGGTATAGGGTGTCCCGTTTGTCCGTCCAGCGTCACTACCTCATATTGATTTCCCGGTAAACGGCAGGTCAATACTTTGAAACGTGTCACATTGAATTTGCTTTCACTGTCTCTCTTGGCACGAATATCCGGAACGATACGCATTACATATTGTCCGACTTCCGGCGCTTTAAAGGTAAATACCGTATCCTGCGTCCGGTAGTCTTCGGGACGAAGAACTGCAAAGTGCTGTTCCTTTATCAACTTCTTTGCCTGATAAAGACGAAGTGTAAATCCATCCAGATTCTTGTGCGAAGCTCTTATTTCGATTTCCTCACCAGGGAAAGCTGTTGCAGCCGCAGTTACATTCAGAAACGGTGACAGGATATCTTCGCGCAAATTCTTCAGAGCGTTAATTCTACGATAACCGGGGTATAAACGGATGGCCTCATCACAAAGCTGCAAAGCTGACGTTTGCTGTTCTTTTTCAATCGCATAGCGAGCCTGGGCCAAATAAACTTCAGCACAAATACTCTCTGATTTAAATCTGCTTTTCAGTTCATTCAGTGCAGTAACGTAGGTATCTTCTGTTAATCCCGACAATCCTTTCTTCAGTCCGAAAGGCCGGATGTTTCTATCTGAATCACGTCTCCACTCTAAATAGCTGAGCGCTGTCAACACATAGCCTTCTTTCAAACCGGATGCTTTATAAGCAGCAATCATATTTCCATAAATTGCTATAATATCCTGTTTCACCGAAGATTCTTTTTCAGCAGACGAATCTTCCGAAATATCTTCCACCGGAGTGGCACGATCCAATCCCGCTACCTGCTGTAAAGCTATAATACCGCGGGGAGCCAGCAGATGATACATATCATGATGATAGTATTCACTTGTTTCGCCCAACTCAACAAAAGGAATATAAGTACGTGAAGATGTGTTAAGCAATAGTACGGAATCCGCCATTGCTTCCCTTACGTTTGTTCTCACTTTCTCTACAAACATGTTTGCTGTCCACTCCCTCATATCTGCCGAAGGAGCTTCACCTACAATCTCTGTCCGTTGCCGGAGTTGCCATTGATTGTTAAAAGCATACATTGAATAAATCTCGGCTATCAGCGAATGTAATACAGCTCGGTCCATGGGTTGGTCAGTTTGCTTTGCCCACAGTTCCAAACCATTCAGGTTCGTATACAGGCTATCTGGGGTCAGCATATCCCGGTATCTCATCCGCCACATATACGCTTTCAGCATTTGTGGAGAGTTCTTTTCTTTCTCCCCTTTCTGATAAATCTCGCCAGTCAGTTTTATCACAGTCTCAGGCAGGCTCTTCTTTTCTGCCTGCTCCACTTGTTTCCATAATTTGTCGTAAGTTTGTGCCTGCACTGCCGGAATCACTCCCAGACATAATAGCACCAGCATACAAATCTGCCTTATTTTCATAATCTTTCCAGTTTAAGTTTGATATATATCTGTATAAATAACAAAGTAAGGAATAAAAGTTTAAAGATTTATTCTTTTTCAATTAATTTTCAATAATTGTCTTATTTCATCTGATACCAAATTTGAAAAAGAGACAGCAATGTTCGATTTTTAAGATTATATTAGAAATTCAGTTGATCAAAAAATAGTGAACCAGCAAATAATTCGCATAAATAAGTGTAATAATATGCAGAAACATAGACTAATATTACATAAAGGTACGTGAAATATGCATCTTTTCTTACCAACAAAACCTTCGTTGGTTTAAAACCAACGGGATGTTCCTTTTAAACCAACGACTCTTTCCTCACCGAGGAACTTATTTATCACCGGCAAAAAAGTAATAAAAGAGGCATAGGGAGGCTATTTTTCTCTAGTTTATCGACAATAACAAACATGATAACAATAGCATAATGAATCATCAAATTTCAATAAAGTTACCAAATAACCAGTTTAAGATCAAGACAGCTTCAATTTAATCACAAAACCATCCAATTCATAAAAAGAGTAAATATCATAGTTACAAATGCCGAAGCTTTTTCATTCTATATTTATATGATGTTGGCATTAGCGCCTTCCTGACTGTTTAAATATTCCCTTTTTAAGAAGGTCATTTTTTCACCATGAGACCGATATATACACAAATAGAAATAAAACAGGTGAGGAGCTAAAAGAATGTATCGTAATATGGGAAGAAAACAAGAGTATATTATGTGAAAAGAAATACGAAAATAAAAATGGAAGAAAACAACAATATACTTTTTGATCTTTGATTTTCCCCTATTTAGTTCTATCTTTGTCTATGTTTCATATAAAAATGTAATTTAGATGGACGAGAGATTCAGACGATACCCGATAGGAATACAGAATTTCGAAGATTTGCGAAATAATGGTTATGTGTACGTTGATAAAACGGAGTTAATTTACCGTTTGACAAACACAAATAAGGTTTATTTTTTAAGCCGTCCCCGACGATTCGGGAAAAGTCTGCTAGTATCTACACTCGAAGCTTATTTTTCCGGAAAGAAAGACTTGTTCAACGGATTGGCAATGGAAACTCTGGAAAAAGAATGGGCTGTTTATCCGGTGCTACATATTGATTTCAGTGTGAGTAAATATATGACTGCCGAAGCGTTATCAGCCGTCATTAATTACCAGTTACTGCAATGGGAAAAATTATATGGACGCGAAGAAGGAGAAACGACTTTCAGCCTTCGTTTAAAGGGAATCATACAACGCGCATATACACAGACCGGCAAACCGGTTGTGATACTTGTAGATGAATATGATGCTCCCATGCTGGACAGTAATAACAATACGGAATTGCAAATAGAAATTCGTGATATTATGCGCGATTTCTTCAGCCCTTTGAAAGCGCAAGGCCAATATATCCGTTTCCTTTTTATCACAGGTATCAGCAAATTCAGTCAAATGAGTATCTTTAGCGAACTGAACAACTTGCAAAATATCAGTATGTGGGATGAATATAGCGCTATATGCGGCATTACCGAACAAGAGGTACACACACTGCAAATCGATATCGAACAGATGGCTCAAGCCAATAACGAAACATATGAAGAAGCTTGTACTCATCTGAAACAACAATATGACGGATATCATTTTAGTAAGAATAGCAAAGACATTTATAATCCGTTTAGTTTATTCAACGCATTTGCCCAAAAAAGTTATGAGAATTTTTGGTTTTCTACCGGTACTCCCACTTTTTTGATAGATCTCCTGCAAGAAAGTAACTTTGATATCCGTGAGTTGGATGACACTACTGCTACAGCAGAACAATTTGATGCTCCCACTAATAGAATTACCGACCCTCTTCCAGTACTTTATCAAAGCGGCTATCTCACTATTAAAGGATATGACCCGAGTTTTCAGCTCTATACCCTAGCTTACCCCAACAAGGAAGTCAGGAAAGGATTTCTCGAATCTCTCATGCCTGCTTATGTACATTTGCCCGCACGAGAGAATACATTTTATATAGTATCATTTATTAAAGACTTACGTGCCGGAAATTTGGATGGATGCCTGGAAAGACTAAAGTCCTTCTTCGCTTCTATCCCTAATAAGTTAAATAATAAAGAAGAGAAACATTACCAAACCATCTTCTATCTATTTTTCAGGCTGATGGGGCAATATATAGATGTGGAAGTAGATACAGCTATCGGAAGGGCTGACGCCATTGTAAAATTACAAGATACCCTTTATGTCTTTGAATTTAAAGTGGACGGTACACCGGAAGAAGCATTGGCGCAGATTAATAGTAAGGAGTATGCCATTCCCTATCAGGTGGGAGACTGGAAAATAATAAAAGTGGGGGTAAACTTTGATAGTGCG
>OOCP01001328.1_pt1 | contig 26062 bp, 21 predicted proteins | sample 1671511 | NCBI WGS metagenome assembly OOCP01 (sample SAMN06348164, study PRJEB24527) | human gut metagenome | biome: human gut; feature: ankylosing spondylitis patient; material: feces | host: Homo sapiens | place: China | collected 2015-10 | reverse complement strand
CCTCCACTAGTCTTATTTTTCGATACCAGCCATCTTGAAAAGCTTTCCAACAACCTCTGTAGGCTGAGCTCCGTTTGCTAACCACTTCTTAGCGGCTTCAGCATCAATGCTGAGCTTGCAAGGATCATAGTTAGGATCATAAGTACCGATCTGATCGATAAATCTACCGTTTCTTGGAGATCTTGAATCTGCAACGATAATTCTATAGAAAGGAGACTTCTTCTCACCTAATCTCTTTAATCTAATCTTAACTGCCATGTAACTTTCACCTCCTAATTTAATTTTTCGTGTCCTGTAAATAACACATATCTATATTGACTGTATAACAGTCATGTTAAAAAGGTAGTTTAAAACGTCCCTTCTTAGCACCTTTCATCATGCCCGGCATCTGCTTCATCATCTTTTTCATCTGGTCAAACTGTTTAACCAGTTTGTTGACTTCGCTTATATCAACACCGGCACCTCGGGCAATTCTATTCTTTCTTGAAGGATTAAGAATATCCGGATTGCTTCTTTCCTTTGCCGTCATAGAGTAAATAATCGACTCTGTACGTTTAAGATTAGCTTCCGCATCTTCCGTTGCTCCTGCATCAAGCCCTTTCATTTTACCGCCAAGTCCCATGCCAGGCAGCATATTTAATATGGAACCTATACCGCCCATATTACGAATCTGTCCCATATATTCAAGGAAATCATTGAAATCAAATTCAGCTTTCTTGAACTTCTGCTCCATTTCCTTAGCTTTGTCAGCATCAATCTGGGCTTCAGCCTTTTCAATAAGCGTAAGCACATCACCCATTCCAAGAATTCTTGATGCCATTCTGTCCGGGTAAAACTGTTCAAGATCTGAAAGTTTTTCACCCATACCAACATAAAGGATAGGCTTTCCTGTGACAGCCTTAATTGAAAGTGCTGCACCACCTCTGGTATCACCATCAAGCTTTGTGAGGATGACGCCATCAATTCCAACCTTTTCGTTGAATGAAGAAGCAACATTAACCGCATCCTGACCTGTCATTGAATCTACAACAAGTATTGTCTGGTCAACTTTAACTTCTTCTTTTATTTTTATAAGCTCAGTCATCATATCCTCATCTATATGAAGACGACCGGCTGTATCTAAAATAACAATATTAAAATTGTTATTCTTAGCATGTGAAACTGCCGCTTTGGCTATATCAACCGGATTGTTGCCTGTTCCCATTGAAAACACTTCAACGCCCTGCTTTTCTCCGTTGATTTTTAACTGTTCAACAGCAGCCGGTCTGTAAACATCGCAGGCTGCAAGAAGAGGCTTTTTCCCTTTTGCTTTAAACTTACCTGCAAGTTTGGCTGTCGTTGTTGTTTTACCTGCACCCTGAAGACCCGCCATCATTATGACAGTTATCTCATTACCCGGTTTCAACGCTATCTGTGTTGTCTCGGAACCCATGAGTGCAACCATTTCTTCATTAACAATCTTAATTACCATCTGTCCGGGTGTAAGACTCTGCATAACATCCTGACCTATGGCACGCTCTTCGACCGACTTGACAAACTGCTTTACAACTTTAAAGTTTACATCAGCTTCAAGTAAAGCCATCTTTACTTCTTTCAGAGCTGCTTTTACATCAGCTTCAGACAGACGGCCTTTACCGCGAAGATTTTTAAATATATTCTGAAGTTTATCTGATAAGCTGTCAAATGCCATAAATCCTCACTTCTGTCTGATTAAGACTTAAACGAATATCAAAAATTATCGAGTATATCTTTTGCGATAAGCTGTATACTCCTTATGTTATCAAGACTGCCATTATTACTTTTAATAAACTCATCTGATAACTGTTCAATCTCATGCACCTTTTCTTTTGTCTCTATAAACTTAGATACAAGATGCAGCTTTTCTTCATAACCATTCAGTGTATTATTAACACGCTTGATTAAATCATGAACTCCCTGCCTTGAGATACCATACTCATCAGCAACCTCGCTTAATGACAAATCATCAAAAACAATATCCTGATAAATTCCTCTCTGGTGTTCATTAAGAAGCTCACCATAAAAATCATATAAAAGCGTCTGTTCTACAAACTTTTCCATAGCAGCACCACTCTCATAAAATTTGAAACCTTGAGAATAATATCATAACCAGGCATGCGTGTCAAGTATTTTTACTTGACAAAATTAAAAAAATTTACAGCATAAAATTTAAATATAATCTGAAATATATGGTATTTCATGCATTAAAACATTATCGAGTGTCTCAACAGCAGCCCTCGGTGCATCTATCCTTTCAAGTTTCCATAGCTGCATTGCGGATTTATATCCTATAAGAAGTGTTGTAAGCGATGCAATGTCAAGTTTTATATGATATTCTGCTTTCTGCTCGGTTATAAAACATCTTCCTTTGCTAAACAATACATTAATACTCTTATTATTCCATGACAAAAAATCATCATGGATATCAAGTTCTATGCAAACATCTTTTTCCGACGGTTTACAACTGTACTGGAGAAGAAACTTATCAATATCTATAATTCTTCCCATTATGTACGGACGTATTGATTCTTTAATATTGCCATCAGCCATCTCAAAAGCAATCGGTTCATTATAATATGTATTGCCTTTTACTTCATTTATCATGGATTGATGTGCACGTATAAAACGCCAGAGACCATTCTGTGCTTCCCTGTTTAAGAAAATCATCTCTTTTATGTACATAACATTTTCTTTTATAAGATAAACCATATATCCCTGTGGCTTTTTATGACTATTATAATAAACAGCTACAACTGTATCATCCTCATCCCATCGCCAGTATTCCTCCCATGCAAGGCTGTTACGGTAAAGGCATCCGTGTGTTTTTGCCGCAAACTGCTGGTGAAGATTAATAAAATCCGTATTTTCCCATGTGACACGACGTACATATCCGGGAATATCATCAATCTTTGGTATCTGATTATTCTTTATTATATAAGAAATCTTATTAGAAATAATCTCCCATCCAAACTTACGATACAATGGTATAGAATAAGGATATAAAAGTGCCATTGACTGACCTCTTTTTCTCATATGGCTCAGGCTCTTGTGCATAAGCGTAGCCATAATACCCTGTCCTGAATACTCTGGATATGTACATACACTCGTTATAAAGCCGACATGATATAACTGATGATAAATATTCATATCAAGCGGATATACAGCAAATTGTGATATTAACGAATCATTATCAAAACACCCCACAACATCAGCTCTCTGCAAAACAGGAAACTTTGACTGCTTAATCTCGTCATTTTCCCAGCCAACTTCGGTAAGTTCCTGTTCTGTAACCTGAAATGCATATCTTAAAAGTGCATTATATGCATCTAAATCTTTTGTTGTAAGCGAACGTATTGTGTAATCTTTAATATTATTTTTTAAATGTTTCATAAAATATGTATCATAACTCCTTATATTATTGATGAGTCTTTTTCTTTTTTGGAAAATCATTCTCATAATCAACACTCATCTGTGTCTGTTCATTCTTATCAAGCCCCTTAAATACCAGCTTTTTAACCCAGTGATACATAACGGCAAACATCGGAACTCCAAGAAGCATACCTGCAAATCCCCATATATCTCCAAACAGGAATATGGAAAAAAGCACCCATATACTTGAAATTCCTGTTGTATCACCTATAATCTTAGGACCTAAAATATTACCATCTATCTGCTGTAATATAAAGTCAAAAATCACAAAGAAAATGCACTGCATGGGATTAACCATAAGTATGAGAAGTGCTGATAAAAACAACCCGATATACCATCCAAAAAATGGTATTACATTAAAAATCCCAACTATTACAGCAACAAGCGTTTCACTCATCATGACTTTTCCCGGATTAATCCATCTGAAAATCATCATGCCGGCATAACAAATAAGTGAAACCACTACTGCATCAAGAATCTTTCCATTGATAAACCCACCGAAAACGCGGTCACAATATCTTGCCTCTTCCATTACAGTGTCAGCCTTTTCTTTTTTTAATATACTATACACGATAAGTTCTGCCTGCCGTGCAAATTTTTTTCTTGAAAGCAGCAGATATACAGCAACTATAAAACCTATAAATATATTAAGAAGCACACCGAGCAGATTAATTACACCTGACGAAATCCCGGTTGCCACTTTCTCAACAGAATCAAGAAGTCCGTTTGAAAGCCAGTCCTCAAGCATCGTATATGCCTTATCAATCACCTGTTGCGAATATTGAAGCAATTGTTCATTAGAGCTAAGCGAATGATTAAGCCATCCTATAAGCTTATCTGCACTTGATGGCAGAATCTGAACGAGTCTTACAACACTGTCAATCAGCTGTGGAATAACAATCATAAGTACAAGATAAATTGCAATAACCGCAATAATCATTCCTGCAAATACACTTAATGTCCTTGATATTTTTTCCTTAGTCTGTTCGTTCTTCATCTTTGAAAATAATTTATCAAACAAAACTTCAAGCTTATTACACAAAGGACAAATTATATATGCCAATACTGCACCAATTATAAATGGCATCATAGTTTTTACAATATGCCCGATAACACTCTTTATCGCATCTATCTTATATAAAACAAAAAACAGCACAATAGACAAAGCAAATGCAAGAAACAAGCTTCCGGCAAGATATAAATACTTTTTAAACGTATCTTTCATATTAAATAATTCCTCACATATTCTATAAATAGTCAATTCATCCCCCACTATTTCTAAAACTATATTAATGATACAACATAACATAGTATCACGCAATGGAATTTTAAAAATTTTTTAAAAAAATATCAAGCAATGTTAATAATATGCATATTGACACAAAAAAAATATAGTGTTATATTAACTTTGTTAAAATAATAACAATCTTTTATGGCAGAAAATATTAGCTCTGCTGCAATTATGAGAAAAGGAACAATAACAAGGAGGATAAATCCTCTCCTCGCCATGAGGATATAGTGCATCAAAGATGCACATTAGGATTTTTGCTCCGCAAAAACAAGGAGGATTTTGTATGTCAGAAAAAATTATGTCGGGTACAGAAATTGTTGACACAGTAGACGCACTTGAAAAAAAAATTGATGAAGTGCGTAAAGCACAGCAGATTTTTTCAACTTACACACAGGAACAGGTTGATAAAATATTTACAGCGGCAGCTATCGCTGCAAATCAGGCCAGAATCCCACTTGCCAAAATGGCAGTTGAGGAAACAGGAATGGGAATTATAGAGGACAAAGTAATCAAAAACCATTATGCTTCTGAGTATATTTACAATGCTTATCGTGACACAAAGACATGTGGCGTCATCGAAGAGGACTCAGCTTATGGAACAAAAAAGATTGCTGAACCAATTGGTGTTGTAGCCGCAGTAATTCCTACGACTAACCCTACTTCTACTGCTATTTTCAAGTCTTTAATATGTTTAAAGACAAGAAATGCAATAATAATAAGCCCTCATCCAAGAGCCAAAAAATCAACAATCGCAGCTGCAAAAGTTGTTCTTGATGCTGCAGTAAAGGCAGGTGCTCCAAAAGGCATTATAGGATGGATTGATATTCCGTCTCTCGAACTTACAGACACACTTATGAAAGAGGCTGATATAATTCTTGCAACAGGCGGTCCTGGAATGGTTAAAGCTGCATATTCATCAGGAAAACCTGCACTCGGTGTAGGTGCCGGCAACACTCCTGCCATTATTGATGAAACAGCTGATGTTGTTCTTGCAGTCAACTCAATCATCCACTCAAAAACATTTGACAATGGTATGATTTGTGCTTCTGAGCAGTCTGTTATTGTTGACAAAAAAGTTTACAAAGCAGTAAAAGATGAATTTATTGCAAGAGGCTGCCATTTTCTTACAAAGACCGAGCTTGACAAAGTCAGAAAAACTATCCTTATCAATGGCTCTCTCAACGCAAAGATTGTAGGTCAGAGTGCATATACCATTGCAAAACTCGCCGGAGTTGATGTATCACGTGAGACCAAAATTCTCATCGGAGAGGTTACATCTGTTGACTTATCTGAAGAATTTGCACACGAAAAGCTTTCACCTGTTCTTGCAATGTACAAATCAGACGATTTCAACGATGCAATAGATAAAGCTTCACATCTTATCGCAGACGGCGGATACGGACACACTTCTTCTATTTATATTAATTCAGAAACAGAAAAAGAAAAACTTGATATATTTGAAGAAACTATGAAAACATGCCGTATTCTTATCAACACCCCTTCTTCTCAGGGCGGCATCGGTGACTTATACAATTTCAAGCTGACGCCTTCACTTACACTCGGCTGTGGCTCATGGGGCGGCAATTCAGTTTCCGAAAATGTCGGTGTCAAACACCTTCTTAATATTAAAACCGTTGCTGAAAGGAGAGAAAACATGTTGTGGTTCAGAGCACCTGAAAAAGTATATTTTAAAAAGGGCTGCCTTCCTGTTGCACTCAATGAATTAAAGACAGTTCTTGGCAAAAAGAAAGCATTCATAGTAACAGATCAGTTCCTCTACAAAAATGGCTACACAAAATGCATAACCGACAAACTTGATGAACTCGGTATTGTATACACAGTATTTTACGATGTTGCTCCTGACCCTACACTTGCATGTGCAAAGGAAGGTGCAAAAGCCATGAAGCTCTTTGAACCAGACTGCATAATCGCTGTAGGCGGCGGTTCAGCAATGGATGCCGGCAAGATAATGTGGGTTATGTATGAACATCCTGAAGTTGATTTCATGGATATGGCTATGCGTTTTATGGATATAAGAAAACGTATATACACATTCCCTAAAATGGGGGAAAAAGCTTACTTCATTGCCATTCCTACTTCATCAGGAACAGGTTCTGAAGTTACTCCTTTCGCTGTTATCACAGACGAAGAAAGCGGAATAAAATATCCTCTCGCTGATTATGAGCTCCTTCCAAAAATGGCAATTGTTGATGCTGATATGATGATGAACCAGCCAAAAGGTCTTACTTCTGCTTCCGGCATAGACGCACTCACTCATGCTCTCGAAGCATATGCATCTATTATGGCAACAGACTACACAGACGGTCTTGCTTTAAAAGCTATGAAAAATATATTTGAATATCTTCCTGCCGCATATGAAAATGGTCCGCACGACGCAAAAGCCCGTGAACAGATGGCTACAGCTTCAACCATGGCCGGAATGGCATTTGCAAATGCATTTCTTGGAGTATGCCACTCTATGGCTCACAAGCTCGGTGCATACCACCACCTTCCTCATGGTATTGCAAACGCACTCCTCATCACTGATGTAATGAGATTCAATGCTGCAGAAGTTCCTGCTAAAATGGGAACATTTTCACAGTATCAATATCCTCACTGCAAAGAACGTTATGTAGAATGTGCAGATTTTCTTCATATCAAAGGAAAAAATGATGACGAAAAATTTGAAAATCTTATCGCAGCCATTGAAGAGTTGAAGGAAAAAGTCGGAATCAAAAAGACTATAAAAGATTATGGCGTTGATGAAAAAGAATTTTTACGCACTCTCGACGAAATGACAGAAATGGCTTTTGATGACCAGTGTACAGGTGCAAACCCACGCTACCCTCTAATGAAAGAAATTAAGGCAATGTACCTCAAGGCATATTACGGAAAACCAGTCGAAATTGACGAATAAGAAAGGATGTGTTTATATGAAAAAATGCATTTCACAAAATAACTTAAAATCAGTTTATCTTGAAAATAATACCGCAATAAAAGTTTTTTCCAAAGATTATAACAAATCAGATGTTTTATATGAAGCATTAAATACTGCAAGAGTTGAAGATGCCGGAGTTAATATTCCAAAGCTTCTTTCTGTATCTGTAAACAATGGCCAATGGGAAATCACAAGTGAATATGCGGACGGCATAACTCTTACACAGCTTATAAAAGAGCATCCCGAAAAAACTGCTGATTATATCAAAAAAATGGTTGAATATCAGGTTGATTTTCAAAAGAAATCCAACCCGCTTCTCTTAAAGCTTAAAGATAAATTAATAAGACAGATTAATGACATTGAAACTCTTGATAGTTCTGTAAAATACGAACTGCTCACAAGACTTAATACAATGCCAAAGCACACAAAATTGTGTCATGGTGATTTTTGTCCCGACAACATAATCGTAAATATTGATGATAATGCCGACATAACATCAATCACCGCTGTTGACTGGGTTCACGCAACGCAGGGCAATGCCAGTGCCGACATAGCCAACACTTATCTTCTGTTAAAGCTGCAATACTCTGACAGCAGCATTGATATCGCAGATATGTATATGACACAGTTCTGTGCTGCAACAGACACTAAAAAATCGTATGTAACAGGCTGGCTTCCTATTGTTGCCGCCGCAAGAATGGCAAAAAACAAACCTGATGAAAAAGAACTTCTCGAACATTGGGTAAATGTGGTGGATTTCCAATAATAACGGCTATATTCACACCAAATAATTAAATACAACAAGACATAAAAAAGACTGTTGCTTTAACAACTAAACATCATTAAAGCAACAGTCTTTTAATTTTCATCAATAACAAGTGAAAAAATGCTCTTTATATCTTCATCACTAATACCATATCGTCTCGCCTTCTTTACAGCCATCTCAATATCAAGTTCAACTTCTTTTCTTTGCTCCTCTTCCTGTATTTCGGAATTGGACGCAGCAACATACGTTCCTTTACCGTGAACCGTCACAACAAAACCTTCGTTCTCAAGATAATCATAAGCTTTTTTAACTGTCAGTGCACTAATCTTTAATTCTTTTGAAAGAGAACGCACCGACGGAAGCATATCATTTTCTTCCAGCTTGCCAATACGTATAAGTGTTTTTATCTGGTCAACGATCTGTTCGTATATAGGAATCATCAATGTAGAATTTACTTTTATATTCATTTCATCACCTCGTAAACAGTATATATCTGTATGTCAACTGTTATATTGTGTTGTGGTATCCCAAATTAAATACAAAGATGTATCTTATCAAAAAACACAGCAAAAACAGGGTAGGACGCACTGTTATACTATGTTCTACCCTGTTATATATACTTTATTTTATTTATAGTTTATACCTGATTTACAGTTGAACTGCTGGCACTGTTTGAACGTCCGTTGCCCGAATTTCCGCCCGGCATTCCACCTTGCTGGTTTCCACCCTGCTGGCCATCTCCAAAGCTTCCGTTTCCGTCAGGTGCACTGCCTCCAGGCTGTCCTCCACGCTGTCCGCCTCCGAAACCGCCATTCTGACCACCGCCAAAGCCTCCGCTGACTCCGTTTGTTGTAACATTGCTGTTCACCGTAATTGACTGTGTTGTGCTTCCCGCAGTTACCGTATATGTGCTTCCGTTCTTAATGTCTGATGAATATACAATCGCAGACGCATAATTCTTTGTTGGTGTATATGACATTATCACATTTCCTGATGAATCCATAAGTGAAAATGCAGAATTTGCACTTACAGTGCCTAATGTTGTAACAATACAGTAGCCGTTCTGTGCCGATGTCGGTGTTTCAAGCATTCCGCTTGAACCAAATGCCATAAGTACACCCCCGTTAATTGTAAATGCACCGTCAAAATCGAGTGCTGTATCGCCATCGCTTGTAGGGCCAAGAACCGTTACATTGCCTCCGTTCATCACAATATTACCGTTTGAATCAAGACCGTCACCGCCTGCATTTACAAATATATTTCCGCCGTTGATTGTAAGTAAAATGCTGCTGTCAGAAGATGATGTCTGACCGCCGCCAAAGCCTCCGTTCTGACCGCCGCCGAAGCCGCCTATTCCCATACCGGATGATGACGAACCGTCAGCCGCATTAATGCCGTCATCGCTTGCCACTATTGAAATATCACCGTCGTTTAAAGTAATCTGTACACCTTCAAGACCTTCGCAACATTTCTTAATATCTATAGTGCCGCCGTCAACCTGAAGATTATCATCTGCATGAACACCGTCATCACCGCTGCTAATTGTAAGATTTCCACCCGAAATAAGAATATCTCTGTTGCAGTGAATACCGTCATTTGAAGCCGTTATATCAAATTCACCGCCTGTTATTACAATATTTCCTTTTGAAGTATCCGTATCATACGTTGACTTCATTCCGTCGCTTCCCGATTTAATTGTGAATTTACCGTCTTTAATTCCGAGCAAATCTTTTCCTATTATTCCATCCTCATTGCTTGTTATATTAAAGGTTCCAGATACAACTTTCAAATCGTCCGTGCTCTTGATACCATTTCTGTATCCAGCATTGACATTAAGAGTTCCGCTTCCGTTAAATACAAGGTCTGCTTTTGAATAAACTGCCGAAGAAAAATCTTCGTCATCCACAGACTGGCGTGTTTTATCTGTAATTGTATTAGTTGTGCCGTCAGCGAGAGTTACAAGAACCTTTTTTGCTTCCTCAACAACAACAGGTGCCGTACTTGAACTGCTTATTGAAGCACCGTTTAAAATCAATCTTACAGTTCCTTTCTCGCTGCAATTCACTTTTATGCTTCCGTCTGTTAATGTTCCGGAAATAATATAGCTTCCCGCAGATGTTATTGTAATATTTCCGTTTTCAACAGTAACACCGCTTCCTGAAATAGTTGCACCACTTCCTGAAAGATTTATCTTTGTACATTCTGATTCGTTATATGACGAATCTAAATCTTCGCTGTCAAATTCAAGCGACTGTGCATTCTCACCGCTTTGCGAAAGATTCCCGGCAGAAACCGTAGATACATTTGATGATGAATCATCTGCTGCCTTCTGCCACGGCATCGCACAGCCTGTTATTGTAAATATTGCTATTATTCCCGCTGCCATTGCAGCCGTAAGTTTTTTGTAATTAATCATATACACTCCTTATTTCTGTCATTATTCTAAGTCTGACAAACTGACCACTCATCTGTTATTTGTTTTATGAGTGTATAATAATATACAGAAATGTATCAAATGTGTAAAAAGCGTGTTAAATTTGTGAACCAAATTTTTTTGTCCGCAAAATTTAACACGCTTTATATCGTAATTTTATCGCTTAATCACTTCGCCGTCGAATCAGATAAACCCTATATATAACTCACACATTCGATTCAACAGGAATAATTCTACCTGTTTTTGCAGTAACCCTGTGCGAAATAGATATTACCGTTCTGTCTTTACATACATTATTCAATGCATTAAGAACAGCTTTTTCTGTTTCTGTATCAAGATTTGCCGTTATCTCGTCAAGCAGGAGAAGCTGTGGTTTTGCCACTGCCGCACGGGCTATTGATAAAAGCTGCCACTGTCCCTGTGAAAACAAATCCGGCGTACATATTGTATCATAGCCTTTTTCGAGGCTTGTTATCGCATCATCAAGCCCTGTTGTAATACAGATATTTTTTACATCTTCATCGGAAATACTGTCATCAAAAAGTGTAATCTGCTCTTTTACAGTGCCTGCAACCATATGAAATGTCTGTTCAACATAGGCAAACAGCTTTCTTTTATCCTTATCAGTAATTGTGTCGGCATGTATTCCGTTAATCAGTGCTTCTCCTGACTGCGGTTTGTAAAGTCCCAAAAGAAGCTTAAATATTGTACTCTTTCCTGCACCTGTACGTCCTGAAAGAGTTACCTGCTCTCCGTGCATAACACTGATATTTATGTTATTAAGGATTTTTCTGTCCTCATCATAGCCAAAGGTCACATTGCGAAGCTCCACAAAAGGCTTATTTCCACCGGCTTCATACCTTACGCTTTGAACCTGTGGCTTACCTTCATCCTGCCACTGTGTATACTGTTTTTCAATTTCCTGTACAACATCGTGTTTTTCAACCTCTTCAAGTGCCATGAATTCATTAATTCTGTGTATACCGGCTATCGCTGACTGTATTGTCTGAATCTCCATACCGAGACTTTCAACCGGTGAGAATATCTGGGAAATGTAATTCATAACTGCAACCGCAGTACCTGCTGACATTCCGAAAAATGTGAGAACTGCACTGTTACCAGATGACGAAAGCAACATTACAGCTGCAACAACAACAGCATTTAAAATAAGAATTACAGGCGAATATACTGCATCATAAAAATTTGTCTTTTCCATCGCATGATAACTGTCATTTATATATTCGTCATACTGCTTTTCCATATACTTTTCTTTGCCAAAGCAATGAATTGTTCTTATATTTTTTAATGTCTGCGGAACATGTCCTGACGCACGGCTTACAGCACGTCTGTTCATAATCTGGGCCGCAAGCATATTTTTCTGCACATGTCTTGTAAAAATAAACAAAAACGGCAGCAGGATTATAAATACAAGCGTAAGTCCTTTATTTTTAAACCATATTACAACAAGAATACTTATAATTTTACATGCATCGGCAAACATGCTTATAATTCCCGATGTAAACAGATTTTCAATCATGTCAACATCGCCTATAAAACGTGATACAAGCGAACCCGGCTCCAATCCATTTAATTCGTCGGCGGTAAGAGATATGAATTTTTCCATTAGACGGCTTCTCATAGCATGTGTTATTTTCTGTCCAAAAACCGTAAGAAGTCCCTCTCTTGCCGATTCAGTAAGCCCTGTTAAAAAAAGCATTGCAAAATATGCAATCACCATACCAAGTCCCGGCATCTGTCCAGCTGTAAACATATCAATGATTTTTCCGAGAATAAGCGGCGGAATAAGTGAAAATATGACTGCCAGACATACGGCTGCAACAATTGCAAATGACAAAAGTTTATATTTTAAAATAGTTTCTGTTATTATTTTCTTTACATATTTTGGTTTTTTTCCTGAATTTGCGGCTTTTTCATTTTCATTATTTTTCACCAGTACCGCCTCCATTCTGTCCATTGTAAAGCAACGCATATTCACTGCACTTTTCAATAAGCTCATCATGGCTTCCGAGCTCTGTTTTTCCGTCATTAAGCCATAGAACCTTATTCATTTGCGGAAACAGATATAGTCTGTGTGAAATTATCATAACAATACTGTCTGATACCATCTCACCAAGATTTTTAAATATCTGCTTCTCTGTATCCTTATCCAGTGCCGAAAATGGGTCATCAAGAATAATAACCGGCTTTTTATGGCAGATGGTTCTTGCAAGTGCAAGACGCTGTGCCTGACCACCCGAAAGACGCACCCCACTGCTTCCAATAAGCGTATCAACGCCATTTTCCATAAGTGCAACTTCCTTATCAAGGCACACCATTTTAAGGTAATAATTGACATCTCCGTCATCGCCCATAAGAATATTATTCCTGACCGTATCGTCAAAAAGTTCACAATCATGACCAAGATATGCAACTATTCCGTTTTTCGTACTGTCAACACCTTTCATCTCTTCCCCGGAAAACTTGATGCTTCCACGGTAAGGATACTCACCCAGAAATACTTTTCCAAGTGTTGACTTACCACAGGCAACGGGACCGGTTATACCAATAATTTCACCCGGTGACGCCGTAAATGAGACTCCGTCAAATATCGCTTTGCCGTCAGGATATGAAAATCCCATATTGCTGACTTCAAGTTCTCCTGCATAATATGTTTTTCTGTCACCATCATCGTTTTTCATACGCATAAGCGGTTTGATACGTTTCCATGAAACCTGTGCTTTATGTACTGCATTAAAAAGTTTTGCTGCACTTGAAGACTTTACCGAAAGCTTTGTAAAGCACGATACAAATGTTATAAATGTTGCTATGCTCCATGCACTCCAGCCTGTGCCGAGTACATTTCTGCCACCGAAATACAGTATAAATATTACACCCGCCATTGATATGACTCTGTACACAGATGTGAGCGACGTATTCCAAATATTAGCTTTTACTGCTGATTTTTCATAAGCTGTAAGACTTTCCTCATAAGCATCGCGTCTCTGCTGCTCTCGTCCAAACACCCTGTATGTTATGGCATTGGATGCAATATCAAGCGTCGCAGTGCTTAACGCTCCTGACTGCTCTTTATATTTTGCACCGGAAGTCTGGATTATGAACTTCATCTTTTCTGCCATAATATAAGAGACAGGCGGGAATATCATACACAATAGTGCAAGTTTCCAGTCATAAAATAAAAGCATACATGCATATGCCAAAAGTGCAACTCCTGTATCGAATATTTCAGTTGTGAACTTTCTCATACCCTCAACACAGTCATCAACATCAAGAATCGCTTTTGTGAGAATAGTACCCGCACTCTCCTCATGCAGCTGTGGTCTGCTCTTATGTACAAGGCTTCCATATAATATCTCTTTCATTCTCTTATTTACATTATTTGCAAAACGCCTTACATAAAAACGCTTAATATATCTTGAAGACTGTACAGCCGCCGTTATCAGTATATAAAGCAGAACAAGTGTAAGCATATCGGCAAACTGCTTATTTCCGTTTAAAATGTCAATAAGACAACCAGTCATTTTACCTTCAAAAAGAGGTCCTGCCAAAAGTCCGATATTGTAAATCAGCCCAGAAACCGTAACAATAAGAAGAACCAGCCATTCTTTCTTAAAATATGACAATATCCTGTCTGATTTAAAATTTTTTTCCGACATCAAATCACCTTCCCATTTCTAGCAGCCTACTATAGCCGGTATCGTATCTTTGCCATATACAATAGCACAAAAGTAGTTGTATATACATCTGATTCAGATGATAGTACAACTACTTTTAAGTGTCAATTTTTCAACTCAAATTTTCAAAATCTCAGAACTCAAATTCTGTAATACTGCAATTGGCAACACCATAGGCGGCAAACTCATCATTAGTCATATCTTTAAAGTAAGAACAGACGATTCTTGCAATTCCGTTATGTGCAACAAGGATATATGTTTTGTCACTATCTGCCTTCAACTCATCAAGAAGATTGTATATTCTTTGTGCAAGCTGAAACATGGATTCACCGCTGCCAAATCTTTGTACAAATCCTTTTTTGGCTTCATAAAACTCATGTGAATTACGTGGTGATGTTCCTTCCCATACACCGAAATTCTGCTCGATAAGACGCATCTCTTCTCTTGCCGGTATTCCCGTTATATCTGAAATATGCTTTGCCGTATCTGCAGCTCTTAAAAGTGGTGAATACAAAATCATATCAGCTTTAATTTTCCTTGCAACGAAACTTTCGCCTGTCATTACAGCCTGTTCATGTCCTCTCTGGGTAAGCGGTATATCGGTCTGTCCGCATATTTTATCTGCCACATTCCACTCACTCTCACCATGACGCACAAAATAAATCTTACTCATATTTATCTCCCAAATTAACATTTGTGATATTATTTTACATAAACCGGCACTATATATCAATAACATATTGTATAACTTATCAGAATTTTTTTGAAAATAATATATAATCTTTCTCTGTAAGTTTTGCTACATTAAAAAATATATCAACCGCCGATTTGTAATCAGCTACTTTCTGTGATTTTTTTATTGCTTTTATTTCTTTTTTACAATCGTCAAATACATATGCCATATAACACCACATTTCCTTCATCCTGTGAATGGCATGCGTGTCGCCCGGCATTATGTGCAATCTCGCATCAAACACAAGGTCATGCAGCTCTTTCATGCGTTTTTTATCACTAATAAGGTCACGGCTGAAATCTTCAGGATTTTCAGAAACAATCACATCTATAAGACCGGGATCCGCAATAAGACCTCTTCCGAGCATAAATGTATCTGTCTGTGGAAATTTTTTCTTTATATCAAGGAAATTTTTTCTTGTAAATATATCCCCGTTAAAAACCACTTTACTTCTACTGTTTTTTACTGCATAATCATACGCTTCAAGATTAAGGTCATTTTTATAAAAATCTGTACGCAGTCTCGGATGCACTATAAGTTCCTCAAGCGGATATTTATTATAAATATCAATTATCTCCGGAAATGCTGTATCTGTCTCTACACCAACCCTTGTTTTTACTGAAACCTTGATATTTTCCCTTATAAAATCATCTTCAAACACTGCGTCAAGAAATTTATCAAGAAGCTTCGGCTCGTTTAACATTCCAGAACCTTTGTTTTTTGAAACAACTGTGCCTGAAGGACAGCCTGCATTTAAGTTTATCTCATTATAACCGTACTCATCATAAAGCATCCTGGCAGTCCAGATAAAATCTTTTGCATCATTTGTCATAACCTGAACAACTGTATTAATTCCATTATTATGCTCTCTGTCTATGTCACGTATTTCTCTTGCAAGAAATTTTTCGGACTTATTCGGTGAAATAAAAGGTGTGAAATATTTTGCAATTTTCCCTTTTCCAAATATTTTTTCATATGCATTTCTGAATGTAAAGTCCGTCAGACCTTCCATCGGTGCCATATAGATAGTATTTTTCATCTTCTTCTGTGTCTCCTGCGTCTTTTTCTTTGATTTCTCACCTGAATATATCTTACTATAAGAAGAATCATTACAACAGTCAGCAAAATAACAACAAGTACAGGTATAACATGGTTATCCTTCTTTTTAGTAACACCAAACGAATCATCTGACATGTTCATATCATTGTCAGGTGATGTAACTTCCTCGGAATCATCTTTATATTCTTTATATATTGTGTATTTGTCATTGTATGTATACCCACAGCCCTGACATGTATGTGTTGTAAAGCCAAAATCTGTGACAGTTGGTTCTGTTACTGTATCATTGTATACAGGATTATCACATTTTTCAGGAAGTAACGTAACAGAATAATCAAATGTTTCGTTGGCATCAAAATCATATTTAAATCCCGAATACGCATATGTCCAGTTCATAACTTCGCCCATATTTGCCTTACAATATGCTCGTCTGTCTGTATTATCCTCATAAAATGTAATCTGTCCATAAACTTCATTGTTAAGGACTTCACCGGCATATGTAAGAGATAAATCATACGGATATACCATATACATTCCAACAAGCCCACCATCATGGACGTAACCATGGTCTGAATCATAACCGTCGATATTTATTTTACAATTTCTAATATTAAGGAAACCTGCCGCATATGCTCCACCCATAAACTGTTCGTCTTTTACCTGTTTATCCGTATCAATGCACACAAGTGTCACATCAGTTGAAACATTGTCAAGATTACCGCTTCCAAAACCTGCGATTCCGCCTGTTCCCCACATTTTTGCCGAATCTGTAAGACTTACATAAGAATCGCTTATGATACAATCTGATATATTGCTGTTATCGCAAAGTCCTGCAATTGGAGCTGCAAAGCAATGATTATTTGTAGCAACTTCAATTCTTGTGCCTTTGATATTAAGACCGCTCACATCAGCATTAGAAAGTATTCCAAACAATCCCGCACCATATGTATCATATTCTTTTCTGTTTCCGTCGTATGTTTTCATTGTGCGTCTGTTTGTTTTTGTCACAGAAAGGTTAAGTATTGTATAACCATTGCCGTCAAATTTTCCCGAAAAGTCCCACGGTGTCCAATCTATGCCTGTCATGTCAATATCTGCCATAAGCCTGTAACTTCCAGTTTGATTTTCTGATGCTTTCACAAGCTCGGCCGCTGTATGGATTTCTGTAATATCTCCTGTATTTTCTGCTGTTTCTGCTTTAACAGATGTATCCGGCACTATCTGCACAATACACAAAATAACAAGAATCACAGCTGCAATATAATTCAAAAAATTAAAATTCTTATAATTATTTTTCATATAACTATTCTCCACATAAACATTTATAAATGTGATTATTACACCAAAAGACACATCACAACAATTATATTATGTCATGATGTGCCTTTTCTGCCGTATAAGATTTTTTATTACGGACTTTATGTATTATCTTAAATATTAACCTTAACTATACGTGGACGAAGTCCTGCTTCATCAAGTTTTTTAACAATTTCTTCCTTGTGTTCGTGACCAAATGCTTCTATTGTTATTCTAAGTTCAACAGTTGCCTTTCTGTTAATGCTTACAAACTGGTTGTGCTCAAGTTTGATTACATTTCCGCTTGCCTCCGCGATAATTGAAGCGACACGTACAAGTTCACCCGGCTTATCAGGAAGAAGAACAGATACAGTGAAGATTCTGCTTCTCTGGACAAGACCCTGCTGTACTACGGATGACATTGTGATAACATCCATATTGCCGCCTGAAAGAATAGATACAATCTTCTTATCCTTTACATTCATCTGCTTTAATGCTGCTACTGTAAGAAGACCTGAATTTTCTACTATCATCTTGTGATTTTCTACCATATCAAGGAAAGCAACGATTAAATCTTCATCCGGAACAGTAATTATGCTGTCAAGATTCTTCTGAAGGTATGGGAAAAGCTTGCTTCCCGGTGTCTTTACGGCAGTACCGTCAGCGATTGTATTTACTGTAGGAAGTGTAATAACTTTACCTTCTTTTAATGATTCCTGAAGACAGTTGGCTCCCGCAGGCTCTACACCGATTACCTTGATATTCGGATTAAGAAGCTTTGCAAGTGTTGAAACACCTGTTGCAAGTCCGCCGCCACCGATTGGAACAAGGATATAATCAACTGTAGGAAGCTCTTTTATAATCTCCATTGCTATTGAACCCTGACCTGTTGCAACATCTAAGTCATCAAAAGGATGAACGAATGTAAGCCCCTGCTCTTTTGCAAGTTTCATTGCATATTCACATGCTTCATCATATACATTTCCGTATAAAACAACCTTTGCACCATAACCTTTAGTACGATTTACTTTGATAAGAGGAGTTGTTGTAGGCATTACTACTGTTGCAGGAACACCATACTTTGATGCTGCATATGCAACACCCTGTGCATGATTACCGGCAGAAGCTGTAATAAGTCCTTTTTTTCTTGCGTCTTCTGACATTGTGCTGATTTTGTAATATGCACCTCTTACTTTATATGCACCTGTATACTGCATGTTTTCCGGCTTTAAATATACCTTATTTCCTGACTGGTTGCTGAAATATTCGCTGTATACAAGATTTGTTGCAAGCGTGACCTCTTTAACTTTTTCAGCTGCTTCTTCAAATTTTTTAAGTGATAATTCTTCCATGTTTTCTCCTTTTAAGCTTTACTGCTCATCATTATTTTCTTTTACATCAAAAAGTGCATTTACAAACACATCTGAATCAAATTTCTGTAAGTCCTCAACCTGCTCTCCAACACCGATATATTTGACAGGTATTCCCATCTCTGCCTGAATCGCTACAGCGATACCGCCCTTTGCAGTACCATCCATCTTAGTGAGGATTATACCGGTAATATTAGTTACTTCGCTAAATTCCTTTAACTGTGAAAGTGCATTCTGACCTGTAGTTGCATCAAGCACGATAAGATTTTCACGGTACGCTTCCGGATATGAACGCTCAATAACCCTGTCAATCTTTTTAAGCTCTTCCATAAGATTTTTCTTATTGTGAAGTCTTCCTGCCGTATCGCATAACAATACATCTGCATTACGGGCTTTTGCAGCAGCTACGGCATCAAAAATTACGGCAGCCGGATCTGAACCTTCACTCTGTGCTATTATATCAGTTCCTGTTCGTTTTGACCACTCCGTAAGCTGTTCAATTGCAGCAGCCCTGAAGGTATCTGCGGCAGCCATAATAACTTTTTTATTCTGTGCTTTTAAAAGACCGGCAAGTTTGCCTACAGAAGTAGTTTTTCCGACACCATTTACGCCAATAAGCATTACTATAGACTGCTTATTTTCAAAATCATAGGCATTTTCGCCAAGATTCATCTTTTCTTTGATTGTTTCAATGAGAAGATGCTTACATTCCTCAGGCTGTTTTATTTTATTTTCTTTAACTTTTTCCTTTAAATCTTCGATAATCTCTTCTGTTGCACGAACGCCGATATCACCCATTATAAGTGTCTCTTCAAGTTCGTCATAAAAATCATCATCAATCTTTGAAAATCCCGAAAACACCGAATCAATACCTGAGACAATATTGTTTCTTGTCTTTGTTAATCCTTCTTTTAATTTACTGAATAATCCCATACTACTCCTTTTTATTATCTTTGTCCAAATCATTTGCAATTAAATCTACTGATACAAGTGTAGATACACCCTTTTCCTGCATCGTTATACCATAAAGCCTGTCCGCTGCCGACATTGTACCACGTCTGTGTGTAATTACAATAAACTGCGTATGCTTTGTAAGCTTATGAAGATAATTAGCATATCTTCCTACATTAGAATCATCAAGTGCAGCTTCAATTTCATCAAGAAGACAGAATGGCGACGGTTTAAGATTCTGAATTGCAAATAAAAGTGCTATAGCCGTTAGTGCTTTTTCTCCACCTGAAAGCTGCATCATATTCTGCAGTTTCTTTCCGGGCGGCTGTGAAATAATAACAATTCCTGCTTCAAGAATATCATCACCTTCAACAAGTTCAATCGTTCCACGTCCGCCTCCGAAAAGTTCTTTAAATACTTTATCGAATTCTTTTTTAATTTCCTCAAACTTCTGTGCGAACTGGACACGCATGCCATTGTCAAGTTCTTCAATCACCTGTGTAAGCGAACTTTCCGCTTCAATGAGGTCATCATGCTGGCCCTTTAAGAAAATATATCGCTCATTTACTTCTTTGTATTCCTCAATCGCATTAACATTTACATCACCCAGATTTTTAATGGCAGTTTTAAGAGAATGTATTTCTTTCTTTAATGATGAAAGATTGTCAAATTCAGGATTTTTAAGTTCCAATGCATAACTATAAGTAAGCTCGTACTCACTCCACATATAATCTGTAATTGAATCACTGCTCTCCTCAAGTTTTTCTTTACCAGAATTAAGACGGTAAACTTCCTTGTCAAGATCAGTTATATGTTCGTTAAGCTTTTCACGTTTTTCAAAGAACACTTTATGGCTTGAATTCATTGCGTCACGCTGTGTTTTAAGCTTGGTAATTTCAAGACTGCATTCTGAAATCTTTTTTGCTGCATTTTTAATTAAAATATTAACATCTTCTATCTCTGCCTGCTTTGACTTGACATCTCCAGCTGTAAGTTCCTGTTTCTGCTTTATTTCTTCTTTTTCCTGATTAAGACGGCTTATTTCACTCTCAAGACGTGACTTATTTTCATCTATAAAGCTTTCTTTTTGCAAAAGCGAAGAATATTCTATCTTAACATGCTCTGAATCAGTAAGATGTTTTGCCTCTTCCTGTTTTTTACTCTCCAGAAGTGATGTAAGCTCATCAATCTCTTTCTGTGAACTTTCTGTAGAACTGTTTAAGTTCTCAAGATTACCACTCACAAGACTTTGCTGCTGTAATACAGATTCTATCTCTTTTCCTATCTCAGCAACCTGAATCTGCGAATCTTTGTATGAATCAATAATCTCTGATTTCTTTGAAAGTGCCTGCTTGAGATTTAACTGGACTGTATTTTTATTAAGCTGTGCTTCTCGCATCTGCTTATTGAGCACATCAAGTTCTTCTCTTATTGATGCAACAAGCTTTCTTAACTCAGCTATCTCATTTTTTGTATCATTAAACTGCTTATTGACATTTGTAGTATTAACTTTTAACTCTTCAATCTCACGGCGTCGTCCGAGAAGATTTCCCGCATTCTTAAATGCACCACCGGTCATTGAACCACCCGGATTTAACTGTTCGCCTTCAAGCGTAACAATTCTTAAAGAATGTTTGTATTTTCTTGCAATAGCAAGTGCATTATCAATATTATCAACAACAAGAATTCTTCCAAGAAGGTACTTTGCCAGATTTTCATACTCAAACGAAATTCTTACAAGGCTGCTCGCAACACCTATAACACCTTTTTCATTCATGCACGGCTCTTTTTCTATTGTGTTTCTTCCCGATATTGACGATAAAGGAAGAAATGTTGCCCGTCCAAATTTATTTTCTTTAAGATATGCAATAAGGTTTTTTGCTGTATTTTCATTATCAGTTACAATATTCTGGATTGTTCCGCCAAGAGCCGTCTCAATCGCAGTCTCATATTTCTTTTCGACTTTGATTATATCCGCAATAACACCGATTATTCCCTCATTTTCAGATTTCAGTTCCATAATCTTTCTTATGCTGTTACCGTAACCGTCGTATTTTTCTGTGATTGCGATTAACGACTCAAGTCTTGATTTTTCACGGTGATACTGCTGTGAAAGTTTGTCTGCTGCACTGTTTAAATCAGCAATTTTCTGCTTGTTATCAGCAACAGCAGCATTTTTATGTTCTATTGATAATGTATATTCAGCAATAGTATTTTCTGTTTCTTTAAGCTTATTCTCCAAAGAAGAAATCACTGAATCCTGTGCATTTTCCTGACTTTTGCCCTGGATTATCCTGCTGCTTAACTCTGCTTTTTTAATATTAAGCTGTTCGAGCATTGTCTTGAAACGCTGGTTATCGGCATTTATATTAGATTTTTCATTTAAAATATCATAGATTTTATTCTGGTTTGCATCAATCTTAGATGAAATATCTTCTATCTGTGCAGTTATTTCTTCATGCTTTCTGTCATTTTCAGCCTGTTTTTCTTCAAACTCAGCCAAACTGTCTTTCAAAGCATCTTTCTGATTTATTACATCTTCAAGTGACTTGTTTTTTTGCTCTATATCTTTGTCTATATCAGCAATTCGCTCTGAAAAATGTCTGTTTCCGGCTTCAATCGTTTTTATCTGTTCAGCAAATACATTTATCTGACCTTCAAGACGCTGTTTTTCAACTTCTGTATCTGAAAGTTCTGTATTTATTGATTCTATCCTGCCATTAACTTCTGAAAGCTTTGATTCAATTGAATCATATTCTGCTCTTGTGCTCTCATACTCAGCATTTGCCTGCAAAAGTTCATTTTCAGCAATACTTATCTTTTCATTGACCGCTGTCAAATCTTCGCGGATTTTATCGCTTTCCAGAAGAAATGCATTGACATCTCTTGTCTTTAAATCTTCTTTTAACCTGAGGTATTCCCTCGCTTTTTCTGACTGCTTCTCTAATGGACCTACCTGCTTTTCAAGTTCTGACAAAATGTCGTTCACACGGACAAGATTATCCCGTTCGTGTTCGAGTTTTTTTATTGCTGCAGCTTTTCTTCTCTTAAACTTTACAATTCCTGCAGCCTCATCAAAGAGTTCTCTTCTCTCCTCAGGCTTACCACTTAATATTTTATCAATCTGACCCTGACCGATAATAGAATATCCTTCTTTACCGATACCTGTATCATAGAAAAGCTCTGTAATATCTTTCAGACGGCACGCATGTCCGTTCATCTGGTATTCGCTCTCACCAGAACGGAATACTTTACGTGTAACTGTTACTTCATCATAATCGACAGCAAGTGCATGATCCGAATTATCGAGTGTTATTGAAACATAAGCATATCCTACAGGCTTTCTCGCTTCTGTTCCGGCAAATATGACATCTTCCATCTTTGCACCTCGAAGCTGCTTCGCACTCTGTTCACCGAGAACCCATCTTACAGCATCAGCAACATTACTCTTTCCTGAACCATTCGGTCCAACAATGCCTGTAATACCATTGTGGAAGTCAAAAACTATTTTGTTGGCAAATGACTTAAAGCCCTGGACTTCTATACTTTTTAAATACATCTATCTTTTTCCCTTCGGGTTAATATCAACACCCTGCTCTTTAAGCAGAATAAGTGCATTATATGCCGCTTTCTGCTGTGCGGCCTTTTTTGTGTGTCCCTCTGCTTTTACATTAAATAAATCTCCTGCACTTGCACACACTTCAAATATTTTATCGTGTTCAGGTCCTTTTTCGCCTATCATTTCATACTTTACTTCAATTCCGTTAGCCTGAACTACCTCCTGTAAGATAGTTTTGCTATCATAAAAGAGTTTTTTATTATCAAGATCATTTAATATGAACTTCGTGATAAATTCTTTTGCACTAGCAAAACCACCGTCAAGATAAATCGCACCAATTACAGCCTCACATGCATCTGAAACTATTGAATCACGCTTGCGTCCTCCGGTAAGTTCCTCACCTTTTCCAAGCATTATAAACTCATCTAATCCGAATGCCCTCGCACAGAGTGCAAGTGTAGGCTCACATACTATACTTGCTCTGAGTCTTGTCATAGAGCCTTCATTCATCTCGGAATGGTTTTTATATATGTAATCGCTTGAGGTAAGCTCAAGAACCGCATCTCCAAGAAATTCAAGTCTCTCGTTATCGTTTACTTTTCTCATCTTGACTTCATTAGCAAATGAACTGTGTGTAAGTGCTGTTTTCAAATACTTTTCATCATTAAAATGATAACCAATTCTGTTCTGGAATTCTTTTAAATCAAAGTTGTTTTTCACATTAATCTCCATTCTGACTTTTTGGCTAAAAAAATCGGGCTGTCATATAAGACAGCCCGTTCACATTATTTAACTGCTGACTTAATCTCGTTTACTGCATCTGCAACAGTAACAATCTTCTCTGTTGCTTCATCAGGAATCTTAATGTCAAACTCATCTTCAATTCCCATTACTATCTGCAATACATCAAGTGAATCTGCATTAAGGTCATCAACAAATGCTGACTCCATTGTAATCTTCTCAGGTTCGATGTTTAATACATCCGCAATAATTTTCTGAATCTTCTCAAATTCCATGATAAACCTCCTATATTACTCTTCAACGTTAAGTGAAGCTGTAATCTTTTCATTAATTTTTTGTTTTTTAAATTTAACACACTGTATAAGTGCATTGCCAATCTCTTTTGATGTGGCATTGCCATGAACCTTAACCACAAGGCCGTTAAGACCTATCAGTGGTGCTCCGCCATACTCTGTCGCATCAAGAGTCTTTAACTCCTCTTTAAGCGATTTCTTTATTAAAAGTGCACCCATCTTAGTCTTAAAGCTTGACATCATCGCACCTTTAATCTTCTTTATCAGTGTAGAAGCTGTTCCCTCGTAAAGCTTTAATATTACATTTCCAACAAATGCATCACATACAATAACATCTGCATCTCCCTTAGGAATATTTCTTGCTTCTATACTTCCTATAAAATTAATATCTTTACATTCCTTTAATAAAGGATAGGTTTCCTTTACAAGTGCATTGCCCTTTTCTTCTTCAAGACCGATATTTACAATAGCAACTCTCGGATTCTTTATTCCCAGAATGTTCTCCATATAAATAGAACCCATCTTAGCCCACTGAACAAGGAAGCTAGGTCTTGCGTCGACATTACCGCCACTGTCAACAAGAAGTGACACTCCTGTTGCTGTAGGAATAAGCGGTGCCATCGGAGGACGTTCAACGCCCTTGATTCTGCCTACAATTGTCTGACCACCTACAAGTATTGCACCAGAACTTCCTGCTGAGACAAATGCATCTGCCTTTCCTTCTTTTACAAGATACATTGCTTTTACAAGTGAAGATTCTTTCTTGCGTCTTACAGCCATAACAGGCGGTTCACCTGTCTCTATGACATCAGCCGCATCAACAACTTCAATCTGTTCTTTGCTATAATCATATTTATCCAGTTCTGCCTGTATTGCTGCTTCTTTACCGACAAGAACCACGTGAATATCATTTTCTTTTTTAGTTGCTTCAACTGCACCCTTTACGACTTCACCGGGTGCATTATCTCCACCCATCGCATCAAGTGCTACTCTGCATATATCTGACATTATTTATCTCCATTCTTAAAATATAAAAATATCAATCGTCTTTTAATATACTATAAATTTGTTTTAAAATCAAGCTAACGCACTTGCACATATGTAATATATTTTATCACAGTCAACCATTCTGTAATTTTGGAATTATCCGTTATAATAAACTTATAATTTTCATTTTTTAATATATCACTCTGTTTATAACAAAAAAACCGGGTCATATCCATACAGACACAACCCGGCATTTATAAACGTAAGAAAAAAATTAATCAACAGTGATAATTTCTTTCTTGTTGTATGATCCACAAGACTTGCAAACTCTGTGAGGCATCATTAAAGCACCACACTTGCTGCACTTTACAAGATTAGGAGCACTCATTTTCCAGTTAGCTCTTCTCTTATCTCTTCTAGCCTTTGAAGATTTATTCTTAGGACAAATTGACATAGGTTACACCTCCTTAAAATTCTTTAAAATATCTTTGAAAACAGACATTCT
>OOCP01001324.1_pt1 | contig 26103 bp, 27 predicted proteins | sample 1671511 | NCBI WGS metagenome assembly OOCP01 (sample SAMN06348164, study PRJEB24527) | human gut metagenome | biome: human gut; feature: ankylosing spondylitis patient; material: feces | host: Homo sapiens | place: China | collected 2015-10 | reverse complement strand
GGATTAGCTCAGCTGGGAGAGCGCTTGCATGGCATGCAAGAGGTCAGCGGTTCGATCCCGCTATTCTCCACCAAAAAAGCACTGTACTTCGTTGGAAGTACGGTGCTTTTCTTTTTGCTGAAGCTGGTTTTTGGGGCTGCATCGCTTTGCCTGCACCGTTTTTAGGCTTTTGCAGGCGGTTCCTATACAACCCCCAACTTTTGACTTTACACCGTTTTCAAAAAGGAATGTTTGCAGGCCGGTTTTTCAGCAAGCTGCTGCATCATCCCCTTCAATGTACGGCGTAAGGTCGAAGTTAAAGGTAATGTTGAGCTGATAACTCCTCTTCTTTGCAGATCTTTCGGATCCGTTCTCCAACAAGGGATGCTGGTTCGGCTGGTTCAGATTCAGGCTGATCTTTCGCTTTTTTCACAGAGAACACCTCATTTGCGGGCAATCATCAAATGCCACGGAACGTAAAGGTGAACTCCACGGGCTTGGTCACATCAGGAATATACTCCGGGTGGACATTGGCACCCCAGCTGTCATCGCCGCCAACGCCCATCTGCTCACCCATAGCACGAATGACCGTGTAATGGACCGGGGGCAGCTCGTAGGGGTGCTTGGCACTCTCCTCTGCTGTGCACTTCAGACTGGAATTTTCATTACGCAAGCTGCCCGAATCTCTTGCGTTTCATTTGAAAATATTATAGAATCCAAATAACATCAGAGAGCCAACGGCTCCAAAGGAGAAGCTATGAGTTACGCAATCGTATTCAGCAGTAAAACAGGCAACACGGAATTACTGGCAGACACATTGCACAGCTGTCTGCCGCAGGCAGAGTGCTGTTATTTTGGCAACCCGAACCCTGCCGCCATGGAAGCGGACACCCTTTATGTGGGCTTCTGGACGGATAAGGGAAAAGCGGATGAGAGCTCTTCAGACTTTTTGAAGCAGCTGCGGGGAAAGCAGGTGTTTTTGTTTGGCACCGCAGGCTTTGGCGGCAGCGAAGAATATTTTAACAAGATCCTGAAAGCCGTGCAAAAAGATCTGCACAGCAGCAACACGGTGATCGGCAGCTTCATGTGTCAGGGAAAGATGCCGATGTCGGTACGCCAGCGATATGAGAACATGAAAAAGCAGCCGCTTCATCTGCCCAATCTGGACGCAATGATCGAGAATTTCGACAAGGCTCTTTCTCACCCGGATGCGGATGATTTGGAGCGGCTGAAACAGGCAGTAAGATAACAAAAACCGGTGACTTTCCGCAATGGAGAAAGTCACCGGTTTTCTGTTTCAGCTTATCGGAGCAGCCAGCCGTAATCCTGTCTGCAATCTACCACATAGTCCGCATAGACCACATCATCGGCAATTTGAAAAATAAGCATATAGCGTTTTTCAAACAGGATGAAGCGGTAGACATTCCGTGGGATGTATTCGCCCTTGAGCCACGGGCAGCGCTGCGGCATCTGTTCCAAAGACTTTGCAGCCTTTTGGAACTCAACGGTCAGGCGTTCCGCAACAGAATCAATAGAGGCAGAAAATTTAACAGAGAGACAACAAAGCAGTTCAGCCGGATAAAATAATCGACTGAACTGCTTTGTTTTGTGAAATCACATTTGGATCAGAGGTCGGTTTCCGGGCAGACGATCGCGGTCATCTGATCGAATACATCTTCCATCTGTCGTACCAGCGTGAACTGGGTGCGGGCACGGTCGAGGTTGTGGTTCGGACGGGCGGTGTGGAAGTAGTGGTCCCCCTCCAGGTAGTCGGTGAGGAACCGGGTGCCGCACTCCAGGGTCATGAGCCGTGCACCCCAGGCCAGGCTCTTTTTCTCGGCCAGGCTCATGGAAGCCCCGGCGGTGGACAGATAGCCCTGGGCGAACACCTCATACAGGTGCAGGTCAAAGTGGACCTTGCTCTGGTCCGGTTCGTCCTCGGCACAGTCGTTGGCACCGGTGCGGATGGAGTCGCCAAAATCATAGGCGGACAAGCCCGGCATTACAGTGTCCAGGTCGATGACGCACAGACCCTTGCCGGTGGCCTCGTCAATGAGGACGTTGTTGATCTTGGTGTCGTTGTGGGTGACACGCAGGGGGATCTCTCCGGCAGCCAGCTGGTCCAGCAGCACATGGCAGTCGGCCTCCCGGGCACGGACAAAGGCGATCTCCTCAGCGATCTTGGCGGCCCGGCCCATGCTGTCGGCAGCCAGGGCCTTTTCAAAATTGGCGTAGCGGTTGGCGGTGTCGTGGAACCGGGCAATGGTCTCGTGGAGGGTGGAGGCAGGGTAGTCTGCCAGCTGGTTCTGGAACTTGCCCAGAGTCTCGGCTACGGTGCGGAAATCTCCCTCGCTGCCCACCTGCTGCAGGCAGACAGTGCCCTCCACAAAGTCGTAGGCACGCCAGGCACCGCCCTCAGCGTCCAGGTAGCAGGTGCTGCCGGACAGGGTGGGGACCACGTTCAGGGTCTCACGCATGGGGTCGCCGCCCTCTGCCAGGATCTTGCGGCTCAGGTGCCGGGTAACGCCGCAGACGTTCTCCATCAGGCCCACCGGGTCCGTGAAGGTGTCGGTGTTGATACGCTGCAGGATGAACCGCTTGGAGTGGTCGGCCCGCCAGACCAGATAGGTGTCGTTGATATGGCCCTCGCCGTAGTGGCGGCCGTCGCAGACCACCGGTCCGCCAAAATCAAAGGCGTTTGCTGCTGCCAGGAGAATGGCTTCTGTTACAGGTTTCATGATGTGATCCTCGTTTCTTTATCTTTCATGCCGTTTTGCCGGGGCAGGGCGTTGTCCCTGCCGTACCTGACGGCGGTATTCGTTGGGAGTCAGCCCCTCCGCTTTGCGGAAGCACTGGGAAAAATAGCTGGGGGACGAAAAGCCCATCAGTTCGCTGATCTGAGCCAAGCTGTAACCTGTATTGCCCAGCATATATTTGCTTTCCTCAATGCGGCGGCAATTCAGATAGGTGATGGGAGAGATGCCGTACTCTTTTTGAAAGGTATGGGCCAGATAATATTTGTTGATGTGTGCGATCTCTGCCAGACGGTCAAGCGAGATGTCCTCCCGGAAGTTGCTGTCCAGATATCGCTTGATCTCTACACACTCCCGGCTGTCAGACCGTGGCGTTTCTTCCACCTGCAAAGAGAGCGTTGTGCAGCGTACCAGCCAGATCAGCAGCACCTCCAGCAAGTCCTGACAGACGGTTTCGCAGCCATCCAGACTGCGGTCGGCTTCGGCAAGCAGCATATGCAGCAGAGTGACCATCCGTTCCCGGTTTTCACGGCAGTTGAAGATAGCATAAGAAGAATCAGCCTTGCCGAATAAGATCTCAATGCCAGCCACACCCAGAACGATATATTCAAGCGGTGAGGCGTTCAGGCTCAATTCCGTGTGCTCCACCTGGGGGTTCACGATGACCATGTCGTCGGGCTTTACCGGAAACAGCTGCCCGGCAAGGTAGAACTGACCTTCACCGCTCAGGCAGTAGAACAGCTCCGTGCAGGAGTGGGTGTGGGTGGTGCTGTTCCAGTCACCGCCAAACCGGCTTTTGCTGATGTACAGCAGCCGGAAGGACTCCCGGGGAGCAGGGGCGTGCTGGATATCAAAGCGTTGGGTGCTCATAACACAACGGCTCCTTTGAGTGATGCAAAAAACATAAAAATAAAAGCAAGATAATTAAAAAAGAAATGTCAAAATGATACGATGTCTCGTAGGCTTTTTTCCATTATAGAGGGAAAGCGAGAAAAAAGCAAGCCCTGTTTTTTAGTGGGTCCTCTATTTTTGTTCCGGAAAAACTTTGAAATATGTCAAAAAAGTTACAGACAAAAGCAATTTGCCCAAAACAACCTCTTGAATTTAGCGACTTTGCTGAAAGAAAATTCCGGAGAGCAAGATTTCTAAAAAAAGAAACAACAAACCCCTTGTTCGAGAAGACGAAAAAACTTATATTGGAGACAGAAAAACACACAGCCCTCCCGGGCAGAACCTGTTTGCCCCGGCTGTGTTTGAACGAGATCAAATGATGGAGGATACACTATGAAACGCATTTCTCGTCGCAATTTCCTGAAGGTGGCTGGCGTGGGTGCCGCTGCACTGAGCCTGGCTGCCTGTGGTGGTGCTGCCAGCTCCACTGCCCCCAGCACCGCATCTTCCGCTGCTTCTGCTGCAGCTGAGGATGTGACCATCAAGGTTGCTGCCATCGAGACTGGCTATGGTGCAGAGATGTGGAAGAAGGTCACCGAGGCCTTTACCGCTCAGACCGGCATCAAGGTGGAGCTGACCACCGATAAGAAGCTGGAGGACGTCATCGGACCTTCCATGCAGGGCGGCGATTACCCCGACGTGATCCACCTGGCTACCGGCCGTGAGGCTGCCCTCACGGAGCAGTTCATCAAGGGCAACCTGATCGCCGACATCACCGATGTGCTGAGCATGACCGTGCCCGGCGAGAGCAAGAAGGTGAGCGAGAAGATCGCCGGCGGCTTTACCGACACCTCCCTGACCAACCCCTACGGCGATGGCAAGACCTATCTGGCTCCCATGTTCTACAGCCCCTGCGGCCTGTTCTACAACGCCGGTTTCCTGAAGGAAAAAGGCTGGGACGTGCCCAAGACCTGGGACGAGATGTGGGCACTGGGTGACAAGGCTGCCGCTGAGGGCACCTACCTGTTCACCTACCCCACCACCGGCTACTTTGACGCCTTCTTCTATGCACTGATGTACGCTGCGGGCGGCCCGGAGTTCTTCAACAAGGCCACCCACTACGCCGAGGGCATCTGGGATACCCCCGAGGCCAAGACCTGCTTTGACATCGTGGCAAAGCTGGCCTCTTACACCAACCCCATCACCCCCGCACAGGCCAACGATCAGGACTTTACCCAGAACCAGCAGCTGGTGCTGGACAACAAGGCCCTGTTCATGCCCAACGGCACCTGGATCGTGGGCGAGATGGCCGAGGCTCCCCGTGCAGACGGCTTTGAGTGGGGCATGACCGCCCTGCCCGCTGTCAAGGCCGGCGGCGACGGTTACAGCTACACCTGGTTCGAGCAGGCATGGATCCCCGCCGGTGCCGAGCATCTGGATGCCGCAAAGCAGTTCGTGGCTTACCTGTACAGCGACGAAGCCTGCAAGCTGTTTGCCGAGAGCGGCGCTATCCAGCCTGTGCTGGGCATCGCCGACAGTCTGGAAGGCGACAACAAGATGTTCTACTCCATCTACGACAACGGCGCAAAGGCCGCCATGGGCAACTTTGCAGCCTTCAGTGCCATCCCCGGCGTGGAAGTGCGCACCGTGTTCTTCGACCCTGTCAACTCTCTGGTGTCCGGAAGCATGACCGAGCAGCAGTGGATCGACGGCATCAAGTCCGCCAGCGACCAGATGCGCGCCAACATCATCGAGTAATTAAGCCCTGCCCAGCGGGGGCGGTTTTTACCGCCTCCGCTTTTTTGGGCTGTACAGTACCATCAAGAAAGGAGCGGTCAATCCCCTATGAGAACGGATAAAAGCCGCAAACGGTTCGTATTCCTCTGTGTGGCACCGGCTACCATCCTGTTTTTCCTCTTTATGATCCTGCCCACCCTCAACGTGTTCCGCATGAGTTTGTATGAGCGGGGTGCCTATTCTCCCAACGAGACCTTTGTGGGGCTTAAAAACTTCCAGCATCTGCTGCGGGACGCCCAGTTCATCCGCTCCATGCAGAATATGATCCTGCTGGTGGTAACGGTCACCCTGATCACCTTCGCCTTTGCACTGGTATTTGCCGCCATCCTCACCCGGGAGAAGATCAAAGGCCAGAACTTTTTCCGCATCATCTTCTACATCCCCAACATCCTGTCGGTGGTCGTCATCTCCGGCATCTTCTCTGCCATCTATAAGCCGGAAAACGGCATGCTGAACAGCATCATCGGCCTGTTCCGCAACATGAGCGATCCCATCCTGTGGAAGGGCGAAAAACTGGTCATCCCCTCCATCATCATTGCCATGGTGTGGCAGGCCATCGGCTACTACATGGTCATGTACATGGCCTCCATGTCTGCCGTGCCCATCAGCCTGTACGAGAGCGCCAATCTGGACGGTGCCGGGCGGCTGACCCAGTTCTTCCAGATCACCATCCCCCTCATCTGGACGAATATCCGCACCACCCTCACCTTCTTTATCATCTCTACCATCAACATGGCCTTCCTCTTCGTCAAGGCCATGACCAGCGGCGGGCCCAACGGCGCATCGGATGTGGCGCTGAGCTATATGTACAGCCAGAAAGACGCTGGCCTGTATGGTTACAGTATGGCCATCGGCGTGGTCATCTTCCTGTTCTCGTTTGCCCTGTCCGCCTGTGTCAACAAGGTCACCAACCGCGATACGCTGGAATTTTAAGGAGGGAAGAAGATGCAGAATACCACCGAAAAATCTTCCCGCTCTGCGGAAGGTCTGTACAAGTTTTTCATCTATTTTGTGCTGGTTCTGCTGGCCGTTACCATCATCGTGCCGGTGGCATGGGTGTTCATGGCCTCCATCAAGCAGAATGCAGAGTTCTACGGCAACCCCTGGGCACTGCCCGCCGGGTTCTACTGGCAGAACTTCGTCAACGCATGGAACGGCGCGAAAATGGGCGAATATATGCTCAACTCGGTCATCGTCACCGCGCTGGCGCTGGCACTGCTGCTGGTCGTTGCCCTGCCCGCCGCCTACTGCCTGTCCCGCTTTCACTTCAAGGGGTGCAAGGTGCTGAACACCCTGTTCATGGCGGGCTTGTTCATCAACGTGAACTACATCGTGGTGCCCATCTTTCTGATGCTGCGGGACGGCGATGTGTGGCTGAAAAGCCACTTCGGCAGCGGCTTTCTGCTGAACAATCTGGTGGTGCTGGCGGTGGTGTACGCCGCCACCGCGCTGCCCTTTACCATCTACCTGCTGTCGGGCTACTTTGCCACCCTGCCCCACGATTTTGAGGAGGCCGCCTACATCGACGGTGCAAGCTACTTTTCCACTATGACCCGCATCATCTTTCCCATGGCAAAGCCCTCCATCATCACCATTATCCTGTTCAACTTCCTGTCCTTCTGGAACGAGTATATCATCTCCATGACCCTGATGAGCTCCACCAAGGCACCCCGCACCCTGCCGGTAGGTCTTTTGAACCTGATGCAGGCGCAGCAGAGCGCCGCCCAGTACGGCACCATGTACGCAGGTCTTGTGCTGGTAATGCTGCCCACCCTGATCTTGTACATCTGCGTGCAGCGGCAGCTGACGCAGGGCATGACCGTGGGCGGCCTGAAAGGTTAAGGTGACAGACGATGAAAGCATACTGGAAAGAGCATCCCGCTCTGCGCATGGTCCTGATGCTGGTGCTGTTTGTGCTGGCACTGGTGCTGGTGGTGTCCGGCTGGAAAATGACCGGGCAGCTGGCAGGGCTTGGCATCATGCTGGTGGGCGTAGCGCTGCTGCTGGCTGTGCTGGCGCTGTATAACGCCGCCTACGATTGACCCCCTACGATTCAAAGAGAGGCAAAGGAGAGTTTCCCATGGATGAACTGAGAAAGACCGGGCGCGTGACCATTCCCACAGACTTGGACGTTGTGCCCGAAACATTGGAGATCTTAAAAAAGTGGGGAGCCGATGCCATCCGCGACTGCGACGGTACCGACTTTCCGCAACAGCTCAAGGATGCGGACGCCAAGATCTACTCCACCTACTATACCACCCGCAAGGATAACGCATGGGCAAAAGCAAACCCGGACGAGGTGCAGCAGTGCTACATCATGACCGGCTTCTACACCGCACCCGGCGACACCGTGACCATCCCGCTGATGAAGGGCATCAGCCCGGAGCTGATGCAGGTGAACACCAACGACGACATCACCCGCTGGTGGGAGGTCATGGATCGAACCACCGGTCAGCCCGTGCCGCCGGAGCAGTGGAGCTACGCCGACGGCAGTGTGACCGTACAGGCCGTACCGTTCCATGAGTATACCGTCAGTTTTCTGGCTTACCTCATCTGGGACCCGGTGCATATGTACAACGCTACCACCAACGGCTGGACGAATTTTGAGCACCAGATCACCTTTGACGTGCGTCAGCCCAAGACCCACAAGTATTCCATGGAGCGCCTGCGCAAGTTCATTGCAGAGCACCCCTATGTTAACGTCATCCGCTACACCACCTTCTTCCACCAGTTCACCCTGATCTTCGACGAGCTGAAGCGGGAGAAATTCGTGGACTGGTATGGATACTCTGCTTCGGTCAGCCCTTATATCCTCAACCAGTTTGAGCAGGAAGTGGGCTACAAGTTCCGCCCGGAGTACATCATCGATCAGGGCTACTATAACAACCAGTACCGGGTGCCCAGCAAGGAATTCCGGGATTTTCAGGCCTTCCAGCGCCGCGAGGTGGCAAAGCTTGCCAAGGAGATGGTGGACATCACCCACGCGTGCGGGTGCGAAGCCATGATGTTCCTCGGCGATCACTGGATCGGCACCGAACCTTTCATGCCGGAGTTCAAGACCATCGGACTGGATGCCGTAGTGGGCAGCGTGGGCAACGGCTCTACCCTGCGCCTGATCTCTGACATTGAGGGCGTAAAGTACACCGAGGGCCGTTTCCTGCCGTACTTCTTCCCCGACACCTTCCACGAGGGCGGCGACCCGGTGCGGGAAGCCAAGGAGAACTGGGTTACAGCCCGCCGCGCTATCCTGCGCAAGCCCATTGACCGCATCGGCTATGGCGGCTATCTGAAACTGGCCTTGCAGTTCCCGGAGTTCGTGGACTACGTGGAGAGCGTCTGCAACGAGTTCCGCGAACTGTACGAGAACATCAAGGACACCACACCCTACTGTGTCAAGCGAGTGGCCGTGCTGAACTGTTGGGGTAAAATGCGGGCTTGGGGCTGTCACATGGTGCATCACGCCCTCTATTACAAGCAGAACTATAGCTATGCCGGTGTCATTGAGATGCTGTCCGGTGCGCCCTTTGATGTGAAGTTTATCAGCTTTGAGGATATCAAGAACGACCCGCATCTGCTGGATTCGTTGGATGTCATTATCAATGTCGGCGATGCCGACACCGCACACACCGGCGGCATCTGGTGGGAAGATCCGGAGATCTCCTCCGCTATCCGCAAGTTCGTCTGGAACGGCGGCGGCTTTATCGGCGTGGGTGAGCCTTCCGGTCACCCGTATCAGGGCCACATTCTCCAGCTTGCCAGCGTGCTGGGCGTGGAGGAAGAAAACGGCTTCACCCTCAACTACGACAAGTACAACTGGGAAGAACACCCGGACCATTTCATTCTGCAGGACGCCGACCAACCCGTGGACTTTGGCGAGGGCAAAAAGAACATCTACGCCCTCGAGGGCACCGAGGTGCTGGTGCAGCGGAACAAGGAAGTGCAGATGGCCGCCCACGACTTCGGCAAGGGGCGCGCCGTGTACATCAGCGGCGTGCCGTACAGCTTTGCCAACAGCCGCACCCTTTACCGCGCTATCCTGTGGAGTGCCCACAGCGAGGAGGAACTGCATACATGGTTCAGCTCCAATTATAATGTAGAAGTTCACGCCTACGTCAAGAACGGCAAGTATTGTGTGGTGAACAACACCTACGAGCCGCAGGACACCACCGTTTACACCACAGACGGCAGCAGCTTTGATCTGCATCTGGATGCCAACGAGATCAAGTGGTATGAGATCTAAGTTCTCCTTTTCATAAACGAACACAACGGGCAGCTCTGTTACCAGAGCCGCCCGTTGTGTTTGCTGTATCTGCCGATAACTCAACCTGTGTCAATCGAACGCTGCAATGGAGATGGCTGGAAACGCAGAAATTCAGTAAAGCGAGCGTAATAGACCTGCAGAAAAAAGAAACTGCCCGCGCAAGTATGCGTAAGATGGTGAAGCACTTGCTGAAAAAATTTAAGTATCCACCGGTGGAATATGATACGGCAATCAGCACGGTCATTAGCCAGTGTGAGATGTGAACTGACAACATGGTAGTATGAATTGTATGAAATGTCGTTGATTTGTGCTTGACAATCGGATTCCTTTTCTATAAAATAATTTTAGAAAATACTATTATTGAAAATACGAAAAACTGCTTTATGGGAAAGATGATCTTAGATGACCTCCGCAAGCGTCTGGAACGTCTGGACGAAGACGCAGACCTGATGATCGACAATTTCCCGTATAACTTCCAAGACCGGCTTCAGCCGCTACCCTTTGGTGGTACAAAGGTGCAGTTCTATACACCCAGTCTGGAGGACTTGGTGATTGCAAAGCTGTGCTCTTTTCGGGACACTGACAAAGCAGACGTAGAGAGTAAGGCTGTGCGGAATTCGTTGGATTGGGATTTGCTGGAACACCTTGCAACGGATGAAGATGAGCTGAGAGCCAGCATCTTGAACGACTGGCGATATCGGGATTTCTATATCCGCTATCAGGAGTATGTAGAGAGGTGGAGACCATGCGAAAGCTGACATTCGAAGGCTTTTTGAAGCAGTATGTGGCAGAGCTTTCCGGGGTTCAAACGGCAAGCGTCCATAAGCTGGCAGATCGTATGGCTGAAAATCCCCGCCTGAAAGAACCGCTGTTTCTCTATGCGCTGGCCTTTAATAAAGTAGAACTGCTGCTCCGCTACACCGCAAACAGCACGATTGCTGCGGAATATGAGCAGCTTTCCAATCGCTACTCGCTGGCGCAAATGCTTCTACTTCTGGAAAAACAGTCACCTGAACTGCCAGAAGGCTATCGGAAAGTCTGGCGCAGCTATTGTTCGGTGCGGGATGCCGCTCTTGCGGACAATGACACAAAAGAGCTGATCCATCGCCGGGTATTGGAACTTCAGAAGAAAAAGAAATTGACGAATTATCGTCTCTATACGGACTTAAAGTTGAATCCGGGCAACGTGAACGCATGGCTCAAACACAACGATTCCAGCAAGATGAGCCTTGACTGTGCACGGCAGATTTACAAGTACGCAAAAAGCTACCCGTCTGTTCGATAAGAAAAAGGAAGTGAGTCTATGACCGCCGTAATCTATGCCTGCTATTCATCGTATAACCAGCGCGAAGAGTCCATTGAAGGCCAGATTCGTGAGTGTACTGCCTATGCGGAGAAAAACGGCATTACCGTGGTCAAGCACTATATTGACCGTGCATTCTCTGCCAAAACGGATAATCGCCCGGAGTTCCAGCAGATGATCAAAGACAGCGGCAAGAAGCTGTTTGATGTTGTTCTCGTCTGGAAATTTGACCGCTTTGCCCGGAACCGTTTTGATAGTGCAAACTACAAGATGGTTCTGAAAAAGAACGGTGTCCATCTGATTTCTGTTATGGAACCCATTGCCGAGGGTTCACAGGGCATTCTGGTGGAAACGCTACTGGAAGGCATGGCGGAATACTATTCCGCAGAGCTGTCTGAAAAGGTGATTCGTGGCCAGACGGAGAATGCTTTGAAGGGAAAGTGTACCGGCGGCACGGGAACCATCGGCTATAAAATCGACGAGGAAAAGTTTTATCATCTTGACCCGTTGACCGCTCCGTTGGTACTGGAAGCCTTTCAGCGGTATGACAACGGCGATAAGATGGTAGAGATCGTAAACTTCCTCAACGACAAGGGTGTCCGCAATATGCTGGCGGCAAAATGACCCACAGCAGCGTGAACACCATGCTCAAGAACCGCCGGTACATTGGCGAACTGTCTTTCCGGGATATCGTTGTGCCGGATGCAATTCCGGTTATTGTTCCGAAAGACCTGTTTGACCGGGTGCAGAAGCGTCTGGATAAGAACAAGCGTGCCCCTGCCTGTGGCAAGGCAGACGAGGAATATCTGCTGACCACCAAGCTGTTCTGAGGCAAATGCGGTGCGCTGATGTTTGGCGAAAGCGGAACTAGTGCCACTGGACGTACCTACTATTATTATAAATGCGCCAACGTCAAGCGGCGCAAGGGCTGCAACAAAAAGACCGTGCAGAAGGACTGGCTGGAAGATCTAGTCGTCCGGGAGACCATGAAGCTGATTCAGGACGAAGCGGTAATCGACAAAATCGTTCAACTGGTCATGGATGTCCAGAATCAGGAAAACACCACGATCCCGCTGCTGGAAAAGCAACTGCGAGAGGTCAACAAAAAGCTGGACAACCTGATGAAGGCGATCGAGGACGGCTTGTACACTCGGACAACGAAAGAGCGGCTGGAAGCGCTGGAAAGCCAGAAAGATGAGCTGACTGTAAAAATCGCAGATGAAAAATTAAAGAAGCCCAGCTTCAATGAGGATTTCATCCGATTCTGGCTGATGAAATTTAGAAAGTTCGATATTTCGCAGAAAAAGCAGCGAAAAGCGCTGATCGAGATTTTTGTCAATGCCATTTTTCTGTACGATGACCGGATGCTGATTACGTTCAACTACAAGGATGGCACCCAAACTGTCCGGTTTGAGGACACTTTGACGGCTGATTGCGGAGAAAAAAGTTTGCGTTTGCGAAGCAACGAAAGCCCCAGTGGAGCTTTTTTGTTTGCCCACAGCGTGGTCAGAAAATGAAAAAAGAATGCAAAATATGGTGCGCTTGAAAAATGTCAGGACGGGATTTTTGTAAAAAATGTAGAATATCTTGCCGGAAACTGTGCATTCTCTCCAACAAAAACTGCCCAAACGTGTTGATATTGAGAAAAAAGCTTCACAAACGTTTACAAAAGGGTAACAGGTTGGTATACTTTATGGTGGTAAACGTAACAAATCATGGAAGCTGAAAGGAGAACCTACCCGTGAATACCGCTGCACCGTCCCGTAAAAAACTGCTGAGCCTTGTGCTGACACTGGTGTTTATGCTCACCTGCCTGCCGGCTGCCTTGGCGGTTGATCTGAATGTGGACGCAGGCTTCTACTTCAAGCAGAGCCGTGGCGGCACCTGCACGCTGGCATCCGCAGCCATGATGCTGCGCCGCCGTGCCTATTTTGACGGCCTGACCGACTGGTCCACTGTGACCGAGAACAGTGTCCGTTCCACGGCATGGTCCAACGGGCTTTCCCACAGCTTTACATATAAGGAGATGCAGGTGGGCTACGGCACACTGCCCTCCCGCAAACAGGAAAAAGTGCAGACCCTGATCACCCTGCTTTCGCAGCACCCGGAGGGCATCGTGCTGTATGACCGCAGCCAGCCCCATGCAGTGCTGCTCACCGACTACACCAACGGCAACTTCTATTGCTCCGATCCGGCAGGCAACATCTCTTCCGGACGCATCCCGCTGGAAAGCTCCAGCGTTTCGGTCAATAGGTCCTCCTGCTACTGGTATGTGGCATCGGATCACAACTTCATTGCTGCAGAGGCTGACGGCCTGCGTCTGGAAGGCATGAGCTACCCCATCAATGTCCGTGCGGGCAAGGGCATGGCGCTGACCGGCACTGCAAATGCTGCGCTGGGCACCACCCTGACCAATGTGCAGGTGGCAGTGCTGGACGAGAACGACCAGACGGTGTTCACTGCACAGGCAGCACCCAATACGGCGATCTTCTCCTTCAAGTCGCTGGACAGCTCCATCCGCTTTGGTGAACTGCCCGCAGGCAATTACACCTACATGGTGGTCGTGACCGATTCTCAGGGCGATAACCTCTGCTTTACCAGTGACTTCACGGTTTCGGATGGCTCGGCAAGCAGCGGCGTTTACTGGTCGGTGAAGGATACCGAGGGCACCAAGCTGCTGGACAGCATTCAGGAAGTTCAGGATGCCTTTGCAAATGCGACTGAGTCCACTCTGGGCTGGTTTGGCGGTCTATTCCAGTAAAATCATAAACGAAAAAAAGAAGTCCCGGAATACACTTCCGGGATTTCTTTTTTTGCTGTAATTTGTTGTAAAAAAAAGCTTATTTCAGGGTTCCGTCCAGTACCTGACTGTAATACCAGGGCTTTGGTGCGCGGAAGGTCTTGCCGCTGAGGAACTCGAAATCCGGCTGGTTGAAGCGGGGCATGGTGAGTTCCCATGCGCACAGGGCCTGATACTTGAGCTTCAGCTCGCGGTTGGCGGTGTTGTTGCCGTATTTGCTGTCGCCCAGAATGGGACAGCCGATGCTGGCCATGTGTGCGCGGATCTGATGGGTGCGGCCAGTGATCAGCTGCACCTTCAGCAGGGCCAGACGGCCGGAGACGGCGATGGTCTCGTACCGGGTCTCCACTTCCTTGGCACCGGGCTGCTTGTCCTCCACGATCTTCACGATGCCGCGGTCCGCGTCCTTGAGCAGATAGCCGCCCAGAGTGGCATCCGGCGGCATCGGACGGCCGAAGGTGACGCAGAGGTAGGTCTTTTTCACATCGCGGTTCTTGATGGCTGCAAGGAACAGCTCTTCGGCCTCCGGGGTCTTGGCAACGATGACAAGGCCGCTGGTGCCGGTGTCCAGCCGGTGGCACAGCGCCGGGGTGTACAGGTCGTTCTCCTTGTACTCGCCCTGCTGGTTCAGGTAGAGCAGGGTGCGGTTCAGCAGGGTGTCGTCCTCCGGACCATCCACGGCAAGACCGGCGGGCTTGTTCACAATGACGATCTGCGGGCAGTCGTAGACCACCTGTGCCGGGCCGCGGGCATTCTTCCACGCCGGGCCGTCCACACGCCTGTCCGCATCCAGAACTTCATCCAGAATGAACAGCTTGATCTCATCACCGGCCATCACGCGGGTGGAAAGCGGCTGTTTTTTGCCGTTCAGCTTGATCTTGTTCTCCCGCAGCGCCTTGTTCAGGCGGCCGGGGGTCAGGACGGGAAACTGCTGGGTCAGATAGTTGTCCAGCCGGGTAGGGGCAAGACATTTTACTTTTAAAATTTTCACGGGAAATTCCTCTCTATCTTAAAATCAGTTGCAATAGAATGGGTTCTTGATTCGTTTTTATTGTAGCGGAATAAATCTACCGCGTCAAGAAAGAAGGCATTTTTATGAACCTGAAATATAAGATTCTGGCTGTTCTGGCTGCTGGCATCGCATTGACGGCCTGCGGCGGCTCCGGTGCCCCCGCCAGCGCCCCCGCATCCAGTGTAGTGCCGGCCTCGTCCCATGTGGCAGAAGAAGGCGTTACGGAACCGATCAATCTGCGGACATGGACACTGGATGACCTTGATGACACGCAGACCACCACATTTGTTTCTGCCTCCATTACCTCCGGTGTGCAGAACGGTAAATTGACTGCAAAGGTGTTCGGCTACGACATTTATAAGAAAGAGGAGATTGAAAAGCTTGCTGTCGGCGATAAGATCGCCTTCCATGAAGAGGGTGCGGCGCAGGATCAATGTGTGACAACCGAGGTGAAAAGCATTGAGCGGAATGACCAGCACCATTTTGTAAGCATCAACGGCGGCATGGAGCAGCCCGGCGGGCTGGATCTGAAGCTGGAGGATGATGACACCTACCGGACGATGACCTTTGACGATTACCCGCTCTATTACGAGATGGGAGAAAAGACGATGCCGCTGGCAGAGGATGTAGTGCTGAAGGACAGTTCTGCCGACCCGCAGGCCGAAGCCGTGGAGACTACGGGTGCGGATGCGGTGGCAGCAGCGATCAATGCAGACCCCGATAACTGGACCACCTATAATACCACGCTGGTGGTGCAGGGCGGCAAGGTGCTGGAGGTGCGCCGCATCTGGGTGCCGTAAATTTTGCTCAAAACCGTTGACAAACGTTTTGCGTATGCTATAATTTAGCTGTACGCAAAGGGGCGTTGTGTCTGCTTTGCGGAATGTAAAATTATGACAGATGGCAATGATGGGGTCAGAAATGCACACCGCCGTTCAGAGAGAGCGCTTCCAGCTGCAAGGTGCTCCGGTCGGGATCATTTCGCGCCACCCCGGAGCTTCCGGCGACACAAGTCGGACGCAGCGCAGCGTTAACGCGCCGAAAGCGGCAGGGGACACATTTTATCCTTTGCAATTTGGGTGGTACCACGGAGTTTGATGCACAAGCAGCCTTCGTCCCTTTTGGGATGAGGGCTGTTTTTTGTTTTTTTCACCGTGCCGCCCCTCTGCCATAACAGCATAAAAACGGCGCCTGAGCGCCAAAGACGATTGAGGAGAGAGAACCTATGCAATGGACCGGTTTGAATGAACTGCGTGAAAAGTACCTGAGCTTCTTTGAGAGCAAGGGCCACCTGCGTCTGGACAGCTTCCCGCTGGTGCCCAAGAACGACCCCAGCCTGCTGCTGATCAACAGCGGCATGGCACCTATGAAAAAGTGGTTTCTGGCTCAGGAAGAGCCGCCCCGTCACCGCGTGACCACCTGCCAGAAGTGCATCCGCACCCCGGATATCGAGCGCGTTGGCATCACTGCCCGCCACGGCACCTTCTTTGAAATGCTGGGCAACTTCTCCTTCCAGGATTACTTCAAAGAGGAGGTCATTCCCTGGGCATGGGAGTTCCTGACTTCTGACGAGTGGATGGCCATTCCGAAGGACCGCCTGCACATCTCTGTGTACGAAGAGGACGACGAGGCTTACGATATCTGGACCAAGAAGGTGGGCATCGCCCCCGACCACATGGTGCGTCTGGGCAAGGAAGACAACTTCTGGGAGCATGGCTCCGGCCCGTGCGGCCCCTGCTCCGAGATCTACTTTGACCGCGGCCCCGAGTATGGCTGCGGCAAGCCGACCTGCGGCGTGGGCTGCGACTGTGACCGCTATATGGAGATCTGGAATCTGGTGTTCAGTCAGTTCGATGCCGACGGCAAGGGCCACTACGAGCGTCTGGCACGCCCCAACATCGATACCGGCATGGGTCTGGAGCGTCTGGCCTGCGTGATGCAGGGCGTGGACAACCTGTTTGAGGTTGACACCGTGCAGAGCGTGCTGCACCATGTAGAGCACATTGCCAACAAGACCTACGGCGAGGACGACAAGACCGATATCTCCATCCGTGTCATCACCGACCACATCCGCAGCTGCACCTTCATGGTGTCCGATGGCATCCTGCCTTCCAACGAGGGCCGCGGCTATGTGCTGCGCCGCCTGCTGCGCCGCGCTGCCCGCCATGGCCGTATGCTGGGCATCACCCGCCCGTTCCTGGTGGAGCTGGTGGAGACTGTCATCCAGTCCAGCGAGAGCGCATACCCCGAGCTGCGCGAGCATGATGCTTATATCAAGAAGGTCATCGGCACCGAGGAGGCAAACTTTGCCCGTACCATTGATGCCGGCATGAACATCCTGAACAACATGATCGACGGTCTGGAAAAGGCACATGAGCATCTGCTGAAGGGCCTGGACGTGTTCAAGCTGAATGATACCTTCGGCTTCCCGCTGGATCTGACCAAGGAGATCGCTGCGGAGCAGGGCATTGAGATCGACGAGGAAGGCTTCCACGCCGAAATGACCAAGCAGAAGGAGCGTGCTCGTGCAGAGCGCCTGAAGAAGAACATCTCCGGCTGGAGCGAGGATCTGTTCGGTGCGCTGGATGCAGAGCCCACCGTCTTTACCGGCTACGAGACCCTGAACGACACCGGTGTTGTGGTGGCCCTGAGCGACGAGGAGACCCTGACCGATGCCATTGCTACCGACGAGGAAGCGAAGGACGGCGTGCTGGTGGTTCTGGATAAGACTCCCTTCTACGCTGAGATGGGCGGTCAGGCTGCGGACCACGGCATGCTGAACAGCGCCGATTGCAGCCTGCGCGTGCTGGATGTGAAGAAGACCCCCAAGGGATACTACGTCCACACCTGCGTGCTGGAGAGCGGCATCGTGAAGGTGGGCGACCACCTGACCGCTCAGGTGGATAGGGAATACCGCATGGCCATTGCCCGCAACCACACCGCCACCCATCTGCTGCAGGCAGCTCTGCGTGAAGTGCTGGGCGACCACGTCCATCAGGCAGGCTCCTATCAGGATGCAGAGATCACTCACTTCGACTTTACCCACTTCAGCGCTGTCACTCCCGAGGAGCTGGCCCGCGTGCAGAAGATCGTGAACGACAAGATCTACGAGTCCATGAACGTCACCGTCCGGGAAATGCCCATTGAGGAAGCCAAGAAGCTGGGTGCAATGGCTCTGTTCGGCGAAAAGTACGGCAAGGTCGTGCGTGTTGTGGACATCGAGGGTTGGTCTACCGAGTTCTGCGGCGGCACCCACGTGAAGAACACCGCCCAGATCGGCGGCTTCAAGATCGTGAGCGAGGCCTCCGTTGCTGCGGGCATCCGCCGCATCGAGGCTGTCACCGGCCGCAACCTGCTGATCCGTGCAAACCTGCAGGAGGCTATGCTGCATACCGTGGCAAACACCCTGAAGGCAAACAACGTGACCGCTCTGCCCGTCCGTGCCGAGGCCGTGATGGCTGAGAACAAGGCTCTGGCCAAGGAGCTGGAAGAGATCAAGGCACAGGTCGCCGCTTCCAAGGTGACCAGCCTGTTTGACAATGCCGAAGAGATCGGCGGCGTGAAGATCGCTTCTGCATACTTCACCGGCACCACCGGCGACACCCTGCGCGGCATGTGCGATACCGTCCGCGACAAGGCTGTGAAGCCCGCTGTGGCGGTTCTGGTGGGCAAGGCTGAGGATAAGATCACCATGGCTGTCACTGTGACCAAACAGGCACAGGAAAAGGGCCTGAAGGCCGGTGCTCTGGTCAAGGAGATCGCTGCCATTGCCGGCGGCAAGGGCGGCGGCAAGCCGGACTTTGCAATGGCCGGCCTGAAGGATGAGACCAAGATCGACGAAGCTCTGGCTGCTGTCGGCACCATCGTCAAGAAGGCTCTGGGCGAATAAGAAAACGGGTTCGCCCTCTCCGTCAGCGCTGACGCGCTGCCAAAGTTTATGGTTTTGCCAAGGGCTCTCTCTTTGGGAGAGCTGGACGCAAAGCGGCCTGAGAGGGCGGGGACGTTTATAAAATATCAGGAAGGAGTTGTTTCCCATGGAAGATTGTCTGTTCTGTATGATCGCGGAGGGGAAAATCCCCTCCAAGAAGCTGTACGAGGACGAGCAGGTGGTGGCGTTTTACGACATCAACCCGCAGGCCAAGGTGCACTTTCTGGTGGTGCCCAAAAAGCACATTGTCTCTGCCGCTGCGCTGACCGAAGAGGACGGCGCACTGCTGGGCCATATCTTTGCAGTGATCGCAAAGCTGGCTGCGGAGCAGGGCCTGAACAACGGCTACCGCGTCATCTCCAATGTTGGCGAGGACGCAGGCCAGACCGTGAAACATCTGCATTTCCATGTTCTGGGCGGCGAAAAACTGCCTGTTTGATTCCAATAAAAAGGGAGCGTTGAATTATGGCTGAGACCTATACTCTGCACGTTGCAGGCCTGACCCGTGAGCTGACCATCTGCAAGGTGAATGACCACATGGACATTGCTGCTTTTATCATGCTGGGTGATGCCGAGCTGACCGTGGCTGCTGCCGCTGAACTGCTGAAGAAGTGCCCGGATTTTGATATCCTGCTGACCGCCGAGGCCAAGGGCATCCCTCTGGCACACGAGATGAGCCGCCAGAGCGGCAAGCCCTACGTCTGCGCACGCAAGGGCGAAAAGCTGTATATGACCGACCCCGTGGTGGTGGTGGATCAGTCCATTACTACCGCAGGCAAGCAGAAGCTGGTCATCGACCGCAAGGAGCTGGACAAGATGAGCGGCAAGCGCGTTCTGGTGGTGGACGATGTCATTTCCACTGGCGGTTCGCTCAAGGCTCTGGACGCGCTGGCTGAGCAGACCCAGTGCACCATTGTGGGCCAGGCCGCTGTTCTGGCCGAGGGCGATGCAGCTGAGCGCAAGGATATCATCTTCCTGGAGCCGCTGCCCCTGTTCTTCCACTAAGCTGCAATGCGACGCCCGCTCTGCGTTTTCTGTGCTGGAATGCTGGGTGTGGAGTTAGTGTGCGTTTTTTTGCCGCAAACGGAACTTTTTGTGCCGTTTGCGGCATTTTTTGTTGCCGTTTGTCTGGTGTTGTGCATCTTTGATGCTGCCCGCAAAGCAGCGCTCTGCATCCTGCTGGGTGCTGCTGTGGGTATGGCATCGGTGCTGCACACGGCAAACCGGCTGGAGCGCATCCGGGTGCAATATGCAGGCCGTCCGCTGATGCTGACCGCAGAGGTGGAAAGCACGGCGGATTCCTACGATCCCGATATCGTGGATGCTGTTTTGCATGTAGAGAAAGTGAACGGCAGCGCGGCATCCTTCCGGGTGGAGTGCAGTGCTTTGCCGGAGTGCAAAGCCGGGGAAAGGGTGCAGGGAAGATTTATACTGTCGGACCCGGCATCCGGAAGCCGGGTCGGCCTGTATGCGGACGGCATCGCTCTGCAGGCGGAAATGGACGAGGACGGGCCGGAGCTTACAGTTCTGGGCGAAAGCGGCAGCTTCCGCGCCCGCACCCACCGCCTGCAGCAAAGGCTCAGTGCGTCGCTGCGCCGCCGTATGGACGGCAAGACCGGCGGTGTGCTGGCTGCCATGACTACCGGCGACCGGAGTTATCTGTCTTCGGCCATGCGCAGCGCCTACCGGGGCGCGGGTCTTGCCCATGTGCTGGTGGTAAGCGGAATGCATGTGTCCATTTTGTGCGGTGATATCCTCAGCACACTCCTGCCCTACGAGTGGGAGCAGAGCTACCGCAGGCGCAGACGCCGGGCGGTATTCCGAAGTCTGCTGGCCTTTTTGCTGATGGGCGTGACCGGCTTCACACCCTCGGTATGCCGCGCCGCAGTGGCGGTCTGGGTCGGTGCACTGGGTGTGTGGCTGTACGGCCCGCCGGATACCCTTACCTCTCTGGCGGTGGCAGGTATCGTTATGACCGCAGGCAACAGCTATGCAGTGTGCGATATCGGCTTTGAACTTTCGTTTGCGGCGGTGGTGGGCACGGTGGCAGGCGGTGTGTGCATCCGCCGCGCCCGGGATGCGTGGTACCGCCAGTTCTGGAAAAACGCGAAAAATCCGGTGAGGCGCCCAGGGTATTTCAAACTGCCGGAACGTCTTTGGGGCCTTGCGGAAAGCATTTGCATCTCGTTTTGTGCTTCGGTGGCCACATTCCCGGTGCTGGTGCTGCGCGGGCTGAGTGTGAGCATTTATGCGGTGGCATCCAGTGTGGCGGTGCTGTGGCTCATCCAGCCCATGATGCTGCTGGGCCTTGGCACGGCCTTTGCCGGCCTGGTACCCGCTCTTGCTCCGCTGTATGGTGTGCTGTCCGCAGCGTCTGCGGCGCTGACCGGCCTGCTCGACCGCTGGGCCGTCTGGATCTCTGCAAAACCGGGCGCGGGAATCTACTTCGATACGGCCTATGCAGCCATCGTGTGTCTGGTGCTGATCCTGTTGTGCTGGCTGGCGTTCCACTGGCGGGTACGGCTGCGGGTGGCAGGGCCATGCATCCTGCTGGCGGCAGCTGTTTCCATCGGGCTGGGCAATGCTCTCAGCCGGGATGTGGTGCACATCGACCTTGTAGGCAGCGCCAACGCGCCGGCAGTGGTCGTCACCCAGAACGATACCGCCGTGGTGCTGTTCCGGGGCGGAGCTTCTGCCCAGAACGCAGTGGAAAACCAGCTTGCCCGGCGGGGCGTGCAGACTGTGGAGCTTGTGGCAGACCTGCGCATAAACCCTAAAACGGCCTGTACACTGGAAGCAGAGCGGACACTTCCGGCAGCAGAAATGGCGGTGAACACAGCACAAAAGCTGCGGTGCACACCGGCTCTGGTGGAAATGCTGCGCACCCGGAATGGCTGTCTTGTGCGGCTGACTGTGGGCAACCGGCAGTTTGCCGTGGTCAATGGAACTGTAGAACTGGCAAAACAGGTCACAGTGCAGTGGCTGCTGGCATCCCCTGCAAAGCCGGATGCTGTGCAGTATAAAAATGTTCTGGCCCTGCGCAGCTATGACTGGATGGACAACAGAAAAGAACTGGCGGCATCCATCAGCCTGCGGCGGCACGGCGGGCTGAAAACGGAGTGATGCTTTGCAATCCGGGCAGAGTGTGGTACAATAGAACAACACCATAAGAGAAGGGAGGTGCCTGCATGGCGACCGAGACAAAACTCCGGCAGTTGGCGGACAAGGGCTGCCCGGTTTACTATTTTTATTCCAGTGAGCGGTATCTGGTGCGGCAGGCCGTGGCAGCGGCCACCCGCATCCTGACCGCAGACAGCGACGAGGATGCCACGGTTCTGGATGGAGCTGCGCCGGAGATCGAACAGCTCATCATGGCGGCGGGCACCATCTCATTTTTTGGCACCCGGCGTGTGGTGGTGCTGCCGGAGATCGACCCTGCAGCTTACAGTGACAAGGATCTGGAAGAGTTGAACAGCACCCTTTCCAGTCTGGAAAATGCTGTGGTGGTGCTGGGCAGCGTGTTTGAACTGGAGCGCAGCAAGCTCAAAACAGGCAAGCGCGCACAAAAGCTGATCGCGCAGTGCAAGGCGCTTGGCTACACCGAAGAATTGGCTAAGCCCAAGCCCTTTGAACTGAAAATGATGATGATCGATCGCGCAAAGGAGCAGAAAACCACCCTGCCGGACGGCGCAGCGGCGGCGCTGCTGGAGCGCTGCGGCGAGGATCCGTTCCTTTTGGAAAATGAGGTGGACAAGCTCTGTGCATTGTCCGGGTATCAGACGGTCACGGCAGCGATGGTGGCGGAAATGGGCACGGTCAGTCTGGAAGCAGACGTGTTCGAGATGATCCGCATGATCACGGCCAAAAACGCCACAGGTGCCTGCAAAAAGCTGCAGACTTTGCTGCGCCTGCAGCAGGAGCCCATTGCCATTACAGCGGCCATGATCGGCAGCTATGTGGATCTGTACCGGGTCAAGCTGGGGGCAGCAAAACGGAAAAATTACAGCACGGTATTCAAGGATTTTGGCTATAAGGGCAGTGATTACCGGCTCAAGCGGTCGGCCGAAACAGCCTCGCATTACACGCTGTGCCAGATCGAAAACTGTATGCAGGTGCTGCTGGAACTGGACCAGAGCCTGAAAAGCCAGCCTACCGATGACCAGATCCTGCTGGAAACAGCGCTGTGCCGGTTGGCAATGGCGGGGAGCGGACGATGAAGGAAAATGAAATGATCCATACAGGCCGGGTGCTCATTGTGGAGGGCAAGTACGATGCGGCCCGGCTCTCCCATCTGACCGATGCCATGATCCTGTTGACGGATGGCTTTGGCATTTACAGCGACAAAAAGCGCCAGCAGCTGTTCAAAGCGCTGGCGCAGAAAAACGGCCTGATCCTGCTCACGGATTCGGACGCAGCAGGCTTCCGCATCCGCACCTATATCACCAATCTGGTGGGAGAAAAGAATGTGGTTCAGGCTTACGTGCCCGCGATCCACGGCAAGGAAAAGCGCAAGGAGCAGCCCGGCAAGGAGGGCCTGCTGGGGGTCGAGGGTGTGGACGATGCCATTGTTCTACAGGCGCTGCGGGATGCCCTTGGCGCTGAGGCGGGTGCCGCAGCGGCCCGCCCGGAAGGACGGCAGATCACCTATACCGACCTCTACGAGTGGGGGCTTTCCGGCAGGCCGGGCAGCGCCGAGCGCAAGGCAAAGCTTCTGAACGCGCTGGGCCTGCCGCCGCGTCTTTCCAAAAAGGAGCTGGTGGAAGCGCTGAATCGACTGTATACTTTTGAACAATTGGACGAACTGCAGTTGAAAATTCTGGATAGCTGATTGCATGGCGCAGGGGTGAGCACACCGTTCACCTCTGCGCTGTTTTTGTACCCGGAACATCCCACCGCTGGCGCAGAAGTTCCAGCGCATGAGTTTCCAGACGGGAAACATAGCTGCGGCTGATGTCCAGAAGTTTTGCAGTTTCCAGCTGGGTCAGCGGCGGCTGGCCGGAAAGACCATACCGCAGCAGAATGATCTGTCGCTCCCTGGCGGGCAGGCCGTCCAGCAGCTGCCGCATCTGGCGGATATCGTCCTGCGTTTCGCAGGTGTCCTCCATGCAGAAGCTGTCCTGCAGCACATCGGCCAGCGTCAGCGCAGAGTCACCATCTGATTCCAGCGCTTCCTGCAGCGAGACGGTCCCGCCGGTTTTGCGGTTCCGGCGGAACTGCATCCGGATCTCATTTTCAATGCACCGGCTGGCGTAGGTGGAAAAGCGTGCCCGACGGTCAGAGTCGAAAGTATCCACTGCTTTCATCAGGCCGATGGTGCCGATGGAAATAAGGTCGTCCTGATCGCCGGGCAGGGCGTAGTATTTTTTTACGATGTGTGCCACCAGACGCAGATTGTGCCGGATCAGTTTTTCCCGTGCGGCAGGGTCACCGGCACGCAGTGCGGAAAAGGCTTCGGTTTCCTCCCGGGCAGAGAGGGGCCGCGGAAAGCTGCCGCTTTCCAGATGAAGCGCCAGAACCAGAAACTTTGTGGCAAAAAATTGCAGAAGAGATAAAAACATGCCGACCCCTCCCCATAGTATCATAAACGGTTACTGTAATTTATGAAGAAGGGCTTGCCTTTTTTCCGGACTCCGGGGCGAACAGTTCTGCCTCATTGTCCACAAAATACTGATAGGCGTCCTTGTCTGCAATCAGGTAGACAGGATTCTGCAAAATAAACTTGATGGAAAACCGGGTGAAAGAACGCCCGTTTTTGTTTTGATGCCCAGCCGTCCCAGTTCTTCAATCAGGCTGGAAAAGTCGCTGATGTTGCGGCTGATGCGGTCCAGACGGTAGACCACAATGGCCTTGAATTTCCGTTCCTTGGCCGCAGTCATCATCTTTTTGAAATCCGGGCGGTTCAGGTTGCCGCCGGAAAAGCCCTCGTCCTCAAAGACAACGGCATGTTCCGCGGCGGCATCGCCGTAGTGAGTGCGGATATATTCGCGGCAGAGGTCGATCTGATTTCCGATACTTTCGCCCTTGCCGGTGTAGCGGGATTTGCGGGAATAGATGGCAATGGTGTCGGCAGTTTTGGCCATGAGATACTCCTTTCCTGTTGTCCGGTGGCCGTAGATGCGGCTATTGTAACGCCAACCGCATAGGGCCTTTGGTTCGGCCTACTTTTTGGAGCTGGGCCTCTCGTGCCAGCAGCTCGAACAGAATATCCCGGCCCTCTTCACCGACCCCGCGTGCGGCCATGTGCTGCGGGCGAAAGGCTTCATACAGGACGAGAACGGCTGGGTGGAGCTGAACGCCACCGCCGACGGCCTGACGGCAAACGCTATCCCCAAGGGGCAGGAAGTGCTCATCGTGATCGGGGAGGGGCTGGAGAAAGAACGGATTGAGGTGAGATTAAAGGGATAAGGCGGATCCCCCGTATATCGTTGTATCTTTCCATAAATAGTTTGTCTCCCGCCCAAAGTAGGCGTATAATAGGGGAAAAGAAACGCTAAAGGAGAATCCCCTATGAACGGCACCGCATTGCGCAAACCGACTGCCCGGCGGGTGGTGGGCATGGTGGCGGGCATCGTCATCATCGCCCTTGGCATTGCGCTTTTCAAGCAGTCCCACCTCGGCAACGACTCCATCAGCGCCCTGAACATGCGGCTGGCGGAGCTGCTCGGCATCTCGCTGGGCACCCAGAACCTGTGCACGAACATCCTGTTTTTCCTGCTGGAATTCTGGTTCGGGCGCAAGTACATCGGCCTTGGCACCTTCGTCAACGGCATCTGCATCGGGTACATCGTCACGGCGTTCTATGACCCCATTCACGCCCACTTCGGCGACGCGCCGTCGCTGGCGGTGCAGTTGGCGTGGGTCATCGCGGCGGTGCTGGTCACGGCGCTGGGCGCTTCGCTCTACCAGACCGCCGACCTCGGCATCGCGCCCTACGATTACCTTTCCCTCGGTCTGCGGGACTACACACCCTGCCCGTACTTCGGGTGCCGCATCTTCACCGATGCGCTCAGCGCCCTGCTGTGCTGGCTGCTGGGTGGCCTTGTGGGCCTTGGCACCTTGATCTGTGCGTTCTGCCTTGGACCCTTCATCCAGTTCTTCGATCGGACGTTCTCCCAGAAGGTGCTGCAATACAAACCGAACAATTGAGAAACCCCGCGGCGTCAAATCATACGCTGCGGGGGTCTTTTTTATTGCTGCCGTTAAGCAGAAAATGAAGGAGATTTATCTTTCAAAACCGCCTGTGGATTGCTGCGGCGATGGGGAGCCATAACAAACCCATCAGACAGGCTTTGGAAGAAGTAAATTTTTCGAATCTGCTTGTAGAAAACGGCGGTCTATGGTAGCATGAAATCAAAGAAAAACAGGAGGGCTTACACATG
>OOCP01001320.1_pt1 | contig 26151 bp, 19 predicted proteins | sample 1671511 | NCBI WGS metagenome assembly OOCP01 (sample SAMN06348164, study PRJEB24527) | human gut metagenome | biome: human gut; feature: ankylosing spondylitis patient; material: feces | host: Homo sapiens | place: China | collected 2015-10 | reverse complement strand
CGAAAACTTACATCGAAGCCTGACTTTTTTTTTTTTTTTTTTTAATGATATGGCGACCACCGAGATCTACACTCTTTCCCTACACGACGCTCTTCCGATCTGGTTTATCCTGAGGCAATATACGATTGACGACCTCGATCATGGCATACATTTCTTCAGCAGGTTCTCCGACAGCCAGACCACCGATCGCATAGCCGGCTCTGTTCAGGGATACGGCATGTTCTGCGGCTTTCTCTCTCAAATCCCGGTAAGTACATCCCTGAACGATCGGAAATAAATTTTGCTCGTAACCGTATAGCGGTGCAGTTTCGTCAAAACGCGCGACACACCGTTCCAGCCACCTCTGAGTCAGCCCGAGTGAATGCCTGGCATAATTATAATCACTGGTTCCCGGCGGACATTCGTCAAAAGCCATCACGATATCGGCGCCGATTTGACGCTGGATATCCATGACATTTTCCGGCGTAAAAAGATGTTTAGAACCATCTATGTGTGATCGGAAAGTCACTCCTTCCTCTGTAATCTTCCGTCCGGTACCGGTCAGTGAAAACACCTGAAATCCGCCACTATCGGTCAATATCGGCCGGTCCCAGCCATTAAAACGGTGCAATCCTCCGGCTGCCTGCAGAATTTCGGTTCCCGGTCGTAAATAAAGATGGTAGGTATTCCCCAGAATAATCTCAGCCCGGATATCCTCTTTCAGTTCTCTCATATGCACTGCTTTCACAGATCCCACCGTTCCCACCGGCATAAAGACAGGGGTATGAATCTCCCCGTGTGCTGTGGTCAAAACACCACACCGGGCTTCACTGTTCTTATCTTTCGCTAAAAGAGTATATTGCATATTATTTTCCGAGCTATGTATTTTAGTGCGCAAAGGTAATAATTTCAGGTTAAAGGTAAAAGGTTAAAAGGTAAAAAGTATTCAGACACTTTTAGTTCAGGATAATTCTGCAAACATTTGCAAAACAAAGATTTTTTTCAAACCTTTGGGACTGCAAACTAAAAAAATAAAAATTACAGAACGATATGAGAAATTTTTTCGGAATCTTTTTACTTATGTTTATCTTTTGCAGCCAGTTATCTGCACAAAAACAATTAACCCTGGAGGATTTTTTTGTCGACGGGACTTTCCGTACCAAAGGAGTTTACGGATTACGTTCCATGAATGACGGCGAACATTATACAGTTTTAGAGAACAATGGCACACGTATAGTCAAATACAGCTATAAAACGGGTCTGCCTGTCGCTACTTTACTGGATTTGAAAACACTGGAGGATTCTCCTGTCAGCCGGATCGACGATTATACCTTCAATGCAGATGAAAGCCGGATACTGATTTGTACCAATAAGAAACCGATTTACCGCCGTTCGTTCACTGCCGATTATTATCTTTTCGATTTCAAAAATAAAGAAATCAAACCTTTGTCGGAAGGTGGCAGCCAACGGTTGGCGACTTTTTCTCCCACCGGTTTGCAAGTTGCTTTCGTGAGAGATAACAACCTGTTTATCCATGATATCCGTTTCGGTTCAGAACGTCAGATCACCAGAGACGGACAATACAATCACATCATCAACGGCGCACCGGACTGGGTTTACGAAGAGGAATTCGCATTCAACCGCGCTTTTGAATGGGCCCCCGACGGATCGGCCATCGCTTACATCAAATTCGACGAATCGGATGTACGCGAATTTCAAATGAATATGTTCGAAGGACAAAGTCCTGCTTTAAAACAAAACGAACTGTATCCCTCGAATTATGTTTACAAATATCCGAAAGCCGGAGAGAAAAATTCCAAAGTATCCGTTTATGTTTACGATGTTTCGGACCGGACAACGACCAAGATGGACACAGGAGAAGAAGACGACATCTATCTTCCGCGGATACGCTGGACCCAGGACCCTAAAAAACTGGCTATCATTCGTCTAAACCGTCACCAGAATAAAATGGAAGTCCTCTTAGCCAATGCCAAAGTCGGAACGATTGTTCCTCTTTACCGGGAAGAAAACAAATATTATATCGACGAAAGCAATCTGGACAATCTGGTCTTTCTGGATAACGGTACACAGTTTGTCATTACAAGCGAGAAAAGCGGCTATATGCACCTCTATCTTTACGATCTCAACGGACGGGAAAGACAAGCGATTACCAAAGGAAATTTCGATATCATCGATTTCTACGGTTATGATCCTGTTCGCAAACTCTTCTACTATTCTTCCTACGAAGAATCTCCACTTGAAAAATACATTTATAGCATTAACGAAAAGGGATTAAAAAAGAAACTGACCCCGGTAAAAGGCTGGAATGAAGCTAGTTTCAGTAAGAACTTCAATTATTATATCAACGTTGTTTCGAATACGGATACTCCTCCGGTCACCGCTCTTTATAATGCTAAAGGCAAACAGGTCAGAGTGCTTGAAGATAATAAAGCGGTGAAAGAGGCGGTGAAAGCATATAATCTGGCAAAACCTGAATTCATTCAAATTCCGGCAGCAGACGGTAAAACGATGCTCAATGCGTGGATCATGAAACCGGTAAATCAGGAAGCCGGCAAAAAATATCCGCTGCTGATCACCCAATACAGCGGGCCTAATTCACAACAAGTAAAAAACAACTGGAGTCTGAGTTGGTTGAATTATCTGGCCCAGGAAGGGTATATCGTTGCCTGTATCGACCCGCGTGGTACGGCAGCTCGTGGAGAAGAGTTCCGGAAATGTACGTACATGCAACTCGGTAAACTGGAAAGCGACGATATGATCGCAGCTGCCAAATGGCTGGCCACACAACCTGATGTAGACGTTAAAAATATCGGTATTTGGGGATGGAGTTACGGAGGGTTTATGTCTTCGCTCTGTATCATGAAAGGAAATGACATTTTCACGACAGCGATTGCAGTAGCTCCTGTCACTCATTACAAATATTACGATTCGATCTATACCGAACGCTATATGCGTACACCGGCAGAAAACGAACGGGGTTATGAAGATAATGCCCCCTTGAACTGGGCCGATAAATTAAAAGGCAACCTGTTGATTTGTCATGGTACTGCCGATGATAACGTACACGTACAGAATACCTATGAACTGGCCGAACGTCTGGTACAAGCCAACAAACAGTTCGACATGGCCATTTACACCAACCGCAACCACAGTATCTTCGGAGGCAATACAACCTTGCAGTTGTACAATCGGTTTGTGAAATATTTGAATGAACACATGAAAAGATAAGTGCCGATCAGGCGAAACCGCTAATCAATAAAGAAAAAATCAACCTAAAAATTTAAATATGAACTCAATCAAAGACTTAAAACCGACTGCTATCTGGCAGAATTTTTACAAATTGACTCAAGTCCCCCGTCCTTCCAACCACGAAGAACAAGCCCGTAAATTTATGCTCGAATGGGCAAAAGAGAACAATATCGAGGCAGAGATAGACGAGGTGGGGAATATTATTATGAGAAAACCGGCCACTCCGGGTATGGAAAACCGCAAGGGAGTGATTCTTCAGGGCCACCTGGATATGGTACCTCAAAAAAATGAAGATACGGACCATGATTTCGAAAAAGATCCGATCCAAGCTTATGTCGACGGAGAATGGGTACGGGCAAAAGGCACCACTCTGGGGGCTGACAACGGCATGGGAGTTGCTGCCGGTATGGCTATGCTTACGGCGACCGACATTCCTCACGGTCCACTGGAAGTGCTGATCACAGCTACCGAAGAAACCGGTATGGACGGTGCTAACGGTTTAAAACCGGGTGTATTAAAAGGCGACATCTTGTTAAATCTCGACTCAGAAACGGAAGGAGAACTTTATGTAGGTTGTGCCGGTGGTCTTGATTCTACGATCGAATTTAATTACAAGGAAGAAGCTGTACCAGCACAAGTCAAAGCTTTCCGTTTGGGGATCAAAGGTTTGAAAGGAGGCCATTCCGGGATGGACATCAACCTGGGAAGAGGTAACTCGAATAAATTGTTATTCCGTTTTTTGAAAACTTATGCAGCAGAATTAGGTATTCGCATAGCTTCTGTCAGCGGAGGTACACTTCGGAATGCTATTCCGCGTGAATCTTTTGCCCTCGTCGTCATTCCGGCTGCCAACGAAACAAAATTACAGGCAGCTATTAAAGAAGCTGAAGGAATTTATAAAGCCGAATTAAGTGCTAAGGAGCCTACCCTGCAAGTAACCGCCGAAGCTTGTGAGCTACCGGCCTCCGTAATAGACGAATGTACCCAGTTCCGTCTGACCAATTCCATTCTGGCTTGCCCGAACGGAGCTGTCCGGATGATCGATTCGATGCCCGATACGGTAGAGACTTCAAATAACCTGGCCATTGTAAGATCAGAACAAGGAAAAATTATCATCAACACCTTGCTTCGTTCTTCGGTAGAAACAGCCAAAGAAGCCTTGGCACAAACCATTCAGGCAGTATTCGAATTAGCCAAAGCAGATAAAATCATGTTCGACGGCGATTATCCAGGCTGGAAACCCAATCCGGATTCTGCTATTTTAAAAGAAATGCAGGAGATTTATGAACAATTATACGGTAAGAAACCTGCTGTTATGGCTGTTCATGCCGGACTCGAATGTGGTATTCTGGGTTCTAAATATACCCATTGGGATATGATCTCTTTCGGTCCGACCATTTGCTCTCCTCACTCTCCGGACGAACGGGTAAACATCGCCTCGGTCGGAAAATTCTGGGAATACCTCAAAGCTACTTTGAAAAACATTCCTGCTAAATAAAAAAAGAGTCCTCCGGGACTCTTTTTTATGTGTTCCCCTGCAGATGCTTTTTTACGCCCGCAAGAGTTACCGACTTTATAAACTTATGATATAAAATACCGCATCCATTTTACAACTCTGGTATACAAATTACAGATAGATATACCCGGATTACAAATTATTTCCGATTATACAATCTTATATCCTGGTGTATAAGAATAGTTTATCACGGTAAAACTACGACGACCCGAAACGCTAAAGCATTCTACAAACCAAGCGGACAACGTACGTTCCTACCAGACTCCTCCGACAGGATTTCTTCAAATAAAGTTTTTCATTTTTAACAATTTACGTTTTATTCTCTTAGAATTATTAGCATTTTTCAATATTGAATTCAAGATTTTTGTGTAACTTTGTGAGCAAATTGCAACTATTAAATATAATGCTCTTAAAGAAATTGACTTTACCGGAACTCCTTTCTAACAGCTGTTCCAAATTCAAGAACAATTTATCTTTGAACTTTGTTCAAAGTGGCAAACGAACTTACCAGGACTTCTATAACGAAGTAACTTCGATAGCTAATTATCTTCTTTCATCCGGCATTCGAAAAGGTGATAAAATAGCAATTTTAAGTGCTAACATGCCGAATTGGGGTATTACTCAATTTGCTATTGCCCGGATCGGCGCTATTGCAGTACCGGTTCTTCCCGGTTTCAGCAGTATAGAAATACAAAATATTTTAGAACATTCGGAATCTAAAATCATTTTTGTATCTAAATTGCTTTATAAATTAGTCGCCGATATAAAGACAAGTTATCTGGAACAAAAGATTCTGATGAATACTTTCGCCCGGATTCCGGAAGAGTATCCGGTAGAAGCGATCGACAAACTGGAGAACAATATCGGTCTGAATAACCTGACTCCCCTTCCTGCAATACAAGTAGAAGAAGAAGATACGGCTTCGATCATCTATACGTCAGGGACCACAGGTTTTTCCAAAGGAGTGGAATTAACTCACCGTAATCTGGTTTGGGATGCGCGGCAATGTGCTACGATCCAACCTGTAAGTACCCAAGACCGTTTTCTCAGCATTTTACCTTTGGCCCATACCTACGAAAATACCCTGGGCCTGTTATTACCGGTGATGTTCGGGGCTCAGATTTATTATCTGGACCGTGTACCGACACCTAAATTATTGGTACCTGCCATGCAGAAGATACGGCCTACAGTTATGTTATCCGTACCTTTGATCATCGAAAAAATATATAAAACCCAGGTATTGCCTAAATTTACTTCGTCTGCCTTGATGAAGACCTTATATCATTTCGGACCTACCCGGAAATTATTCAATCGGCTGGCCGGAAAAAAACTAATGCAGACTTTCGGAGGAAAAATCGTTTTCTTCGGTATCGGTGGTTCGAAAATAGATCCTGTAGTAGAACGTTTTCTCAAAGAGGCTAAATTCCCTTATGCCATCGGTTATGGTTTGACAGAGACTTCTCCGATGTCTGCAGGTTCTGCTCCCCGGGGAACTTTCTTACAGGGCGTAGGTCCTGCCATGGAAGGGGTGCAAATCAAAATCAACGAACCGGATAAGACCGGCCAGGGAGAGATCTGGATCAAAGGTCCCCATGTTATGAAAGGCTATTATAAAAAACCGGAATTAACTCAGGAAGTATTCAGCGAAGACGGCTGGTTTAAGACCGGAGATTTAGGTTCTTTCGATCGCAAAGGGCGGCTTTCGATCCGCGGACGAATCAAAACCATGATATTAGGTTCTTCCGGTGAAAATATCTATCCCGAAGAAATCGAATCGATCATCAATAATTTCCGTTTTGTCAATGAATCCCTGGTTGTAGAATCCAAAGGGAAATTAGTGGCTATGGTACATTTCAATATGGAAGAACTGGAAAAACAAGTCCAAAAAATAAAAAGCCAGGCCGGAAATTACAAAACCGCTATCAATGACTATATAGAAGAGCAGAAAAAAGAATTATTCGAATATGTAAATTCAAGGGTAAACAATTTTTCTAAGCTTCAATTAGTGCTGGTACAGCATGAGCCCTTTGAAAAAACACCGACACATAAAATTAAACGTTTCCTCTACAACAACATCAATATCAAGTAAAGTTTACATTAAAACAGTAATAACGGTGACAGCAGTTAAAACGGTTTAAGACTGTATTGTCACCGTTTCCTTTTGATTAATTTGGGGGATTATTATTCATTCGGCTAAATACAAACTTAACCTAAAAAACGATCTATGAATCTTACATTCAAACTGGCATTAGTTTTTTTTCTATTGCTTACCTTATCTTGTAAAGAGCGGCATTTATTCTCGGATCAATCGGAATTGGCAACAGTGACCCGTGATTTCGAAGACAAACAAAAAGCCCTCCCCCACGGGGACCTGTTCCGGATATTTACAACCTCATTGACTACCGAAGAACGTGAAGCCCTGATGTTTCTCTATGCCTACATGCCCATCGGAGATATCACCGACTATAGCGGGGATTATTATCTGATGAATGTCAGATATGCATTGAAAACCAGACAGGAAATGCCTTGGGGTAACCGGGTTCCTGAACGGGAATTCCGCCACTTTGTTTTACCGGTGCGGGTCAATAACGAAAACCTGGACGAATCGCGGAAAGTATTTTACGAGGAATTGAAAGAGCGGGTAAAAAATCTTTCACTTTACGATGCGATACTCGAAGTCAACCACTGGTGTCACGAGAAAGTGATCTATACTCCTTCTGATTCCCGCACCAGTTCGCCCTTAGCATCGGTTAAAACCGCCTATGGACGTTGTGGTGAAGAATCGACCTTTCTGGTTGCTGCTCTCCGTTCTGTAGGAATCCCGGCACGTCAGGTTTATACCCCCCGCTGGGCGCATACCGACGATAACCATGCCTGGGTAGAAGCCTGGGTAGACGGACAATGGCATTTTCTGGGAGCTTGCGAACCGGAACCGGTATTGGATTTAGGCTGGTTCAATGCACCGGCGAGCCGGGGGATGCTGATGCACACCAAAGTATTCGGTCGCTACAACGGCCCGGAAGAAGTCATGAGCCGAACCTCCGGTTATACCGAAATCAATGTTATCGGCAATTATGCCCCGACGACACAGGCAACAGTTACCGTCACAACGCCGGATAACCAACCGGTAAAAAATGCACAAGTCGATTTTAAACTATATAATTACGCAGAGTTTTACACCGTAGCATCTAAAACGACAAATGACCAAGGCAAAGCCTCTTTATCAGCCGGAAAAGGAGATATGCTGGTCTGGGCCACCGACGGCGAACGATTCGGATACGGCAAACTCTCTTTTGCAAAAGATGCTGCAATCACCATCATCCTGGATAAACAAGCCGGAGAGGTAAGTACCCTAGCACTCGACATCGTACCTCCGGCCGAGCATGTCAACCCGGTTATCGTTACCCCGGAACAACGGGCAGAGAACACCCGCCGGATGGCAATGGAAGATTCGATCCGCAATGCCTATACAGCCACTTTTATAAATGCCGGACAAGCTGACGACATCGCCGACGAGTTAGGTTTACCTTCAGCCCCTTTGACGAAACTTCTTATTGCCAGCCGGGGTAACCACGACCAGATACTCGGTTTCCTGCGCCATACACCGAAAGCTCAGCGAGTTCAGGCGTTGCAATTATTGCAAGTGATTTCTGACAAAGACCTGCGTGATACTCCCGAAGCCGTACTCAAAGACCACCTGCAACACACGCCGGTATCTGAAAATCCCTTATTCGACGCGTATATCCTGAATCCACGAATAGCCAATGAAATGCTTACAGCCTATAAAGACTTTTTTCAAAAAGCGATATCTCCCGGGTTAGCCGAAAAAATCAAGGAGAACCCCTCCTTCTGGACCCAATGGTGTATTAAAAATATTTCAATCCAGGACGAACTGAATCCGCAGCATATTCCGATGATGCCTCAAGGAGTCTGGAATTCCCGGATTGCCGACCAACATTCCAGAGCTATTTTTTATGTAGCAGTTTTGAGGAGTCTGGGTATAGCCTCACGTATCGACGAAGTAACCGGTAAAACCCAATATGCCGGAACCGACGGTAAATGGCAGGACGTCGATTTCACTGCCACAACCGAAGCAAATATTCCACAAGGGAAATTGGTTGCCACTTACAAGCCTGTAAAAGCACTCACCAATCCCTTATATTATTCTCATTTCACCCTTTCGAAATATCATAACGGAACATTTCAACTATTGACTTTTCCCGAAGACAACAGTAGTAATTGGGAGAACCTCTTAAAGCACCCGATGTCCCTGGACACCGGATACTATATGCTGGTTACCGGTACCCGATTAGCCAGCGGCGGTGTACTGAGTAATACGACATTTTTCAATATCGAAGAAGGAAAAACGACCACAACCGAACTCATCATGCGGGAAAATCCGGACGAAGTGAAAGTGATCGGCAGTTTGAATTCGGAAGCTTTCTTCCTTCCGGCAAATAGCTCTGCCCCTCAGAGTATCCTGCAAACCACCGGACGCGGATATTTCATTATCGGTATACTAGGGGCCGGTCAGGAACCGACGAACCACGCCTTACGGGATATAGCGGCTTTAAAACAGGATTTCGAGACATGGGGACGAGGCATGGTATTGCTTTTCCCGGATGAAAAACAGTTAAAAAGTTTTCATCCCACAGAATTTCCGAATCTCCCCGGTACTATTACTTTAGGAGTAGACCAAAATCAGACGATACAAAAAATGATTCAGGAAAATATGAAACTATCGCATGACAATCTGCCGATTTTCGTCATCGCCGATACGTTCAACCGGATCGTTTTTATCTCCCAAGGCTATACGATCGGATTAGGAGAACAATTGATGAAAACGATACATAAATTATAGTTAAAACACAGGTTTATATTTTTCTTTCTATTCGATTCCAGGTTTTATGCCGTCAGACCGGTTCGCCTGGAACGATCCGGTAAGGCTTTCCTTCACTGACCGGGGGAACTCCTCACAAGCTCGTCAGACACCACCGGTCGGACGTTCGGAAAACCTAACCGGATCCTCGTTCCTGCTCCAATGGTCTTCCGCCACAAATCCCTGCATCTTCTGTTTGTACTACAGTTCAAAGGAAGGAGAAGAAAAAGAAATCAGAAAACCTCTGTTTCATAGTGTTCCTGTTTTCCAAATCAAGATTAGCTTTCCATGCAGTGATAACGGGAGTCTGCGGTGTTCGTGTTCGGGGACCATTGGAGCTTTGGCGAGTGTCGTCTTGCTTTTTCTGAACGACCGACCGGTAGTGTCTGAGCGAAGCGAGTTCCGCCGGTCAGTGAAAGAAAAAGCCAGATGACCGACAGAAGCGACCGGGTCTCCGAACACGAACACCGCAGACGAATAAGTAACAGAACAAACCTACATTATCTCAGGCCTTCAAGTCGTCAGTACACCAGCCTCCGGATCACTTCCTCCACCTTCTCGCTACTACTTACCTCACGTCCGTACTCATCCACTTGCACCGTACCTCCCATTGAAACGGCCGGATTGCGATAAACCATATCGCTCCCGAGGCGGATACGGGCAGAAAGATGGAATTCGAAGGCACCGGTGCTTTCGGCAATCTTCCGCACATTAGCCGCATTGACCCCGCACCCGGGCATAATAATTACGTTCCGGGCCCGGGCCACCAATTCTTTCAGCAAAGGCACTCCGGTTTCAGCAGAATTACTTTGTCCGGAAGTCAGAATTCGTGCACACCCGAGCTTTTCGATCGTCTGCAAAGCCTGAAAAGGATCACGGCACATATCGAAAGCCCGGTGAAACGTCACCGACATTTCTCCGCAAGCAGCCATTAATTTTCTCATAACGCCTTCGTCCACTTCTCCTTCACGGGTCAGACAACCCAAAACGACTCCATCGACACCCAGTTTTCGTGCCATTTCTATATCCCTGTACATCACTTCAAGTTCATCCTCCCGGTATAGGAAATCGCCCCCTCGTGGACGCACGATCACATGCATCCCTGCGGGCATCAACTCTCTTACTAAACAAATCTCACCATACGAAGGAGTCGTTCCTCCCTCCGGCATTCCGGCACAAAGCTCTATCCGGTCCGCCCCACCTGCAAGAGCAGCCCTCACACTCTCCACAGAATTAGTACAAACCTCTATTTTAAAATCCTGACGTCGCATACAACTATCTGTCTATTATTTTATGGTCAATTCGATCACGTAATCCAGCTCGGCAGGCACTTCAGCCAACTCCAAAACTACCCCATTCTTATCTTGTGAGAACTTCACCGGTTTCCGGTCTTTAAATACGACAGCACTTTTCACTTTCCCCGTCGTCAAAGGCAAAAACAATCCTTTATCAGGCAAATTCAGAATATGTACATACAGCTTATCTCCTTTGCGGGTCGTTACCCCCCAATCTCTGGGACTGATATCTCCCCCCCGTGTTCCATAAATCGTCTCTCCATATTGCTTCGTCCACTCTCCGATTGCTTTCAGTCTTTCGAGTGCAGCAGCAGGCAATTCCCCGTTAGGTTGCGGTCCGATATTCATCAGGAGGTTTGCATTTCTACCGGCAGCTTTCACCAGATAATGGATCAAGGTTTTCACCGATTTATAATTCTGGTCTACAATTTTATACCCCCACATGCCATTCATCGTCTCGCAAGTCTCTAACGGCAAACGGCTGATGTCCTGTCCGGACAAACCGGCATTATTCTCTCCGGGCAAATCCCGTTCAAAAATCTGAATATCTTCACCGGCAAAAGGTACCTGATGATGGTTATTACCGATCAGACAAGCCGGTTGTAACCGATGGATCATGGCATATTGTTCAGGCAACTGCCAATCGAATCCGGGATCCTGATCATGATCCCACCAACCGTCGAACCAGATGGCACCGATCGGTCCGTAATTGGTCAGCAACTCAGTAATCTGATCATTCATAAACTGATAATACGTTTTCCATTCTCCATGGGTCGTACGTCCCGTACCACGTCCGGTCCGCCCCAACGGATAATAATCGTCCCGGTCCCAATCCAGATGAGAATAATAAAGATGCAATTTTATCCCTTGTTTATGACATTCTTCTGCCAATTCCTTCAAAACATCCCTACCGAAAGGTGTCGCCTTGACGATGTTATAATCCGTAAACCGGGAATCGAACATAGAAAACCCCTCATGATGCCGGGTAGTAAAACAAATATATTTCGCTCCGGCCGCTTTTATTGCAGCCACCCATTCAGCCGCATCGAAACGGGAAGGATAAAAAGCAGAAGCCAACTTGCGGTATTCCATGTGGTCCAGGTTCTGGTTCGTCATCACCCATTCTCCCTGAGCCAACATACTATACAACCCCCAATGTAAAAAAATACCGAATTTACTATCCTGAAATTCTTTCCGGGCTTCCAGATTTTCAGGAGACGGTACATAAGCATCCTGAGCCTTTCCACCCAAACAGAGCAGAAGTAATCCTAATACAACAAATCTTTTTTTCATAATTACGGTTATTTATTTAATTCTAAAATCCAGCATCGTCTTTCCATCCAATGTCATTTGCACTTTATCGCCCGGTCTGAGTCCCCGGAAACGGAAGGGGTGTCCGCAAAACAGATAATCACCGATTTTCAACGTATGAAATTCAGACGCAAAAGCAACCAATTTTTCAATGCCCACCGGTAAATGCTGTTTATTCCCGAAAGTAACGGCTTCACCGTTGACCTTCATTTCATAGTTTGCCTCCCTGGCTTCCTCTATACCCATCAAAGCACTGATAGCACAAGAGCTGTCAAAAGAGGCTGCCATGATCCCGGGTAATTTTTTTGCAATCAGCTGTTCCTCCAGCGAATCGGCATAAAACCGGACTCCGACTCCGATCTCTTCAAAATAACGGCCGGCAAACCGTTCTCCCACACTTTTTCCCAACTTACAAATTCTGACAACCAACTGAGGCACACCGCTCACTTGTTGTGTATAATCCGGTATATAAAAATCCCCGTTATTCCTCAACAGCACATCATCCCCCACCGGTACGACAGCCACCTCTCCGGCATCGTTATATTCCGCACACAGTATTTTCATACTTCAATCTTATAAATCAAACTACCAGCTTCCCGTTTAGGTACATGATGGACACCTTCAGCATCCCTCCAATACCGATAATCCTCCCCTTTCATTTGTTCCAGCACCACCTTTTCTTTCGGTTTTCCCAAAGCAATCACGTAGTTGATTTTCAGCTCTTCGGGTAAGTGAAACAGACGACGTAAATCTTCATTCCGGAAAGCCTTGATTATACATCCTCCCCACCCCTTTTCTACCGCTCCCAGTAAAATCGTCTGGGCCTGAATGCCGTCATCGCACAAACAATTTTCAACAATCCGGGTATCTAACAACTGGATCAGGTAAGCAGCCGGACGTTCTCCTTCTTCAGGTCCGTCCCAATCTTTCAGATATCCTGCCCAAGCCAACTGAGGAAAAACCTCCGCACACTTTTCCTCCTCGTGAACAATCACATATTTCAAGGCTTGTGCATTCCGGCCGGAAGCACACAAACAAGTCAGACCGACCAATTCTGTCAATTCTTCCTCTGAAATCCGAAGCTCTTGCTCAAACCGCCGATAACTACGATTTTTCAATAATAAATCTTTCAACATATCTGTTTACTTTCAGGTTTATCCTATTTTTGCTGTTTTAATCATTATAAATTGTAAATTTGCCGATATCAGTAGTCCCTACCGACTATTCAGCAAAAATAACAACAAAATACAATAAGCCCAAATAACCCTTTAACTTTTAATTCGATATATGGCTTCTTTTCTTCAGTTACTGGCAAAAGATATTATCCGGAAATACGGTACGGATTTCGCCGATCTGACTATTATTTTTCCTAATAAAAGAGCCGGTCTCTTTTTGGCCGAAGAACTCTCCCGCCAAATCGACCGTCCGGTGTGGATGCCGGAGATCCTGACCTTGACAGAATACATCGAAAAGCATTCGGGTCTGAAAAAAGCCGAAACACTTTCTTTAATTATCAAACTCTACAAATCTTATACGGCCGTATCGGGCTCTTCCGAGAAATTCGAAGATTTCTATTTTTGGGGAAATATGCTACTGGCTGATTTCGACGATATCGACAAATACCTGGTAGATGCCAAAGATCTTTTTTCTAATCTGATAGCACTCAAAGAATTGGATTTGAACTTCCCGTATCTGACCGAAGAACAAATCAAGGCCATACACCGATTCTGGAAGAGCTTCAATCCGGAAAAATTCAGCCGGGAACAACAAGAATTCCTAAAAGTGTGGGACAAATTATATGCCACCTATACTCATTTCAAAACTCACCTGGCTGAAACCGGAATCTGCTATGAAGGAATGAACGAACGGTATTTTTGCGAACATATAGAAACCTATGCCCATCCTGCACATATATTAATCGCGGGTTTCAACGCTTTGAACTTATGTGAAAAAAAGATCTTTTCGTTTTGGCAAGATTCGGGAATAGCCCGTTTCTACTGGGATTACGATATTTATTATACCGCTGATGAACATCAGGAAGCAGGCCATTATATCCGGGAGAATCTAAAGCTGTTTCCGAACGAATTGGATATCGAACATTTCAATAACTTCAGATACAACGGCAAAACCATCGAATACCTGGCTGTCCCCTCGACGATCGGTCAGGCCAAGCTTCTTCCTGCCCTGACCGAAAGTCTCCGGGAAGAGAATCCGCGACAGACAGCCATCGTGTTATGTGAAGAACAGATGCTGATTCCCGTGATGCATTCGATTCCGGAGTATTTCTCAAAAATCAATGTTACGATGGGGTATCCGGCACGCAACACTTCGGTGGCGGCCCTCATTTCTATGTTATGCGATTTAAAAAATTATGCCAGGCAGGAAGGCGACACCACCTACTACTATTACAAACCGGTCATCGCTCTGCTGAATCACAAATTAATCAAAGACCTATGTCCTGAAGAGATTCAGCAGATCACCAACTATATCAATCAAAAGAACATCGTCTATGTTATAGAAAAAAGTTTACACTTTCATGAGCTCACCCGGGCTATTTTTTCCTCCGACCAGCACGAAAAGATACCTGTATATCTACTGAAAATCCTGAATTTGCTGACCCGGTCGGTATTGAAAGAAGAAGCCGATCCGATCGAAAAAGAATTTGTCTTCACGGTATATACCCAAATCCAAAACCTGCAAAATACATTCGAAGAAGAGGGCATCGAGCCGGAGAACAAACTTTATATGCAAATCATCAATAAAGTAATCGGTAATCTCAGTATTCCTTTTTCGGGAGAACCTCTGGAAGGCTTACAATTAATGGGATTAATGGAAACCCGTATGCTGGATTTCAATCATCTGATCATCCTTTCGACCAACGAAGGTATTTTACCCAAGACCACACTTCCCGCTTCGTTTATTCCTTATAACCTCCGATTCGGTTTCCGTTTGCCCACCCCCGAACACCAGGACGCTGTTTTCGCCTATTACTTTTACCGGCTTTTACAACGTTCCAGGGACATTCATATTTTATATACCTCAGGCGTAAAAGGGATGAACGGAGGGGAAATGAGTCGTTTTCTCTATCAAATCAAATATGAATCGGGACTTACCGTAGTGGAAAGGAATTTCCAAAACCCGATTTCTACCCAAAATCCCAAAGAAATCAGAATCGGTAAAACCCCGCCGATACTCCATATTCTGGAGCAGTATACCCGATCGGAGGATCAGACGATCTCTCCTTCGGCCCTAAACACTTATATGGAATGTTCCCTGAAATTTTATTTCAAATACATAGCACAAATAAAAGAGAAAGAAGAACTGGCCGAAGAACTGGACCACCGTCTTTTGGGAAATATCTTTCACGAATGCTCCGAATCACTGTATGCCACGATACCTGGAGGCGAAATCACGAAAGCGGCCATCGATACCATTCTGGCCAACGGATCTCTGATCGAAGAACACATCCGCCGTTCTTATCTAAAAGTATACGACCCGAAAATTTCCAGGCTGATCGATAGCGGCAGCAACGAACTGATCCTGGAAGTAATCAAAAAATACCTCCGGGAGATGTTTTCTTACGATAAAAAAATATGTCCTTTCTGCTTGCTAGCTATGGAGAACCGTTTTCACGTGCCTGTAAAAATCGGTATCGAAGGACAGGAAAAGATAGTTTTCGTCGGAGGTTTCATCGATCGCGTAGACCGTACCGATCAAGGCATCCGGGTGATAGACTACAAAACAGGAACCGATACGACGACTTTCAAAAGTATCGCTTCGGTTTTCGATCCGGCAAATCCTACCCGGAATAAAGCAGCTTTTCAGACCATGGTGTATTGCCTGATGTACGATCACGTTCATCCCAGCGAAGAACCTCTGATCCCTGGAATTTACAGTACCAAATTGTTGTTCGGGAAAGATTATGATTTCCGGTTAAAATGTGACAAAGAGCCTGTACAAAATTTCCGATATTATCAGCAGGAATTTTCGGATCATCTCCGGCAGTTACTGGAAGAATTATTCTCCCCGGAACATCCTTTTTGCCAAACCGATAACGAAAAGAAATGCCGGACTTGCAGTTATGCCGGAATATGCCGCAGATAAAAACGAGAAAGGCCACCGTTTAGTGGTGGTCTTTCATTTCGTAATTCATTGTTTCAGCTCATTTTAGCACCTTTTGTATCAATACTCGTCTTCGTTGAAGAGTTTATTAAAGTTTGATTATGAATTAATTATCGTTAATCAAAGTGAGTTTAGCCAAACAAACTACGCCATTTGAGACGGTCTGAGGCGATTGACCGAGATGTTAGACAAATATTAAATCGATAAATCCTAGTAGCTATGGATGTTCATCGGATTTCCATAGGAATCGGATCGTAGCGATCTTGTGTAGTTCTATGTAGGACTATCTCAATATCGAATGCTTCATTATTTTTGTGTGAGAATTCTGCTATTACAGGAAAGTTTGGCAATGTACCACGTGATACTCCCCTAAATAATACATTTGTTGTATATCCATTTTCAAATTTTACCCCTTTTTGAACTCGAGTAATCTCATAAGCATCCGATACTATTCTTGCTTGAATCAAATCTGGATTTGATTGAGTACAAAAGGCAAATTCTGAAATAGGCTCTAAATAATATTTTGCCACACACTCTATACGAATCTTATTGTCAATTTTTTGTTTGACTGCAACAAGATTATGAAATGTACCTGCTATATTATGATATGTATTTGTTCCATTGACTACGTCAACTATTTGTCTTATTGTAACATCTAAACCATTTGCAAATAAGTCAATATAAAGATTTTGAGTAAGGAGAAATGGCATATTGCAACTGTCCATTCGTATCGGGATAAACTTAATGGATTTTTGCGCTGCCTTAAAAAATGCATTTTGCCATTCCATTTTTACCATATTACTTTGTAAACTATTGATTGATACAAAAAAGAAAAAGAACTTACAACTGGTGAGCCCCTCTTCCATTTTATCTATTATACCGTCACCTGGCTGAATAGACCAACTATCATAAAAAACATTCTCTTGACCATAAACAGCACGTAATTTAAGTGCAACCTGTTCAACTACAGGTTTATCTTTATAATTATGTGATAAAAATATCATAGACTTATTTTTGTTTGGCAATTTGAAAAACATTATAGCTCAGCTATAATACTTTTTTCGTTATTTATTCCTAATATGTTTGGAGCAAAGATAGTGAAACTAATCTGCATATCGAATATAATTCACTATATTTGCATAATAAAATTGTGTCTAAAAATGAAGTTGAATAGGATAAAGGCAGTTTTGTCGGATAAGGGTATCTCTCAAACATGGTTGGCCAAGCAACTTGATAAGAGTTTCAGTATGGTTAATGCATATGCTTGCAACAGAATTCAGCCTAATCTGGAAACATTGCAGCAGATTGCAGAGATTCTGCAGGTGGACTTGAAGGATCTGATAACGGATAAGAACGAACGTCAATAACGTTTGGGGATATCCATTATTTTTTAGAATGCACCTTCCGATAATGTAGAGATACAGGAACTTATGACACCTGAAGAAAAAGCGAGGCAAAAAATAGATCAGTGGTTTAACGATGCAGGTTGGAAAGTGGTTAATAGAGAAGACTACGAACCGACTTGCTCTGCCGTTGCCATACGTGAAGGGTTGCTTAAAGGTAATCTCGAAGCCGATTATTTCCTTTTCCTGAATGGCAAGGCAGTTGGTGTGCTTGAAGCCAAAAAGGAAGATATAGATGTTTCATCCAATAAAGTATGTGAACAGGCTGCTTTATATGCCAGAAGTGTTCCTAAAATCTATCAGGCATATCAAAAGCCACTCCCTTTCATTTTCACTTCAAACGGGAAAGAATTATATTTCTGCGATTTTCGCAAACAGGATTCTTATTTCAAACAGATAACGACTATCCCCACTCCTTATGAATTAGTCAAGCTGTTAGGGATAAGTGATTATTTTGCTGGACTTCCTACTTTACGCAAGAAAGGATTGCGCGATTGTCAGTACGAGGCTGTAACCGAGTTGGAAAAGAGTTTTCGTAGTGGACAAAATCGCGCTCTGATGGTACTGGCTACAGGTGCAGGTAAGACATATACAGCTTGTCTTGCTGCATATCGTATGCTGTCATATACCCCGATGCGAAGGATTCTGTTCCTTGTAGATAGGAATAATCTTGGTAAACAAGCAGAGGGAGAGTTCGGAACTTTTCGCTTGACAGAAAACGGAGATGCGTTTAATACCATATTTACAGTGAATCGGCTCCGTTCCGCATCCATACCATCCGACAGCAATGTGATTATTTCAACGATACAGCGTCTTTTTTCTTTTCTGAAAGGAGAAGACATAGAAGATAATGATTACGATGACGACAATGAACCGGCAGAAGAGGTCACTTTACCGTCAAATCCCAATTTGCCGCATGATTACTTTGATATGATTATCATAGACGAGTGCCATCGTTCCATTTATGGAAACTGGAAGAAGGTATTGGAATACTTCAATACGGCAAAACTTGTAGGATTGACAGCTACGCCTATTCCGGAAACAATGGCATTCTTCAATAACAACCGCGTTGTTAACTATACATTGGAACAAAGTATTGTCGATGGAGTAAATGTGGATTGCCGTGTATATAGAATCAAAACGCAGGTCACCGAGAACGGAGGTGCTATCTTGGAGGGGGAAAAGGTTAAGGAAGAAACCTGCTATACTGGAGAAGTGAAGACCGTCTGCAACAAAGAGACGAAAAACTATACCAATAAGGAACTGAACCGAAGTATCATCAATCCGGCGCAAATCAAACTTATTCTGTCCACTTACCGCGATGTAGTCTATACTGAGTTGTTCAATGATCCGCAGCGAGACAAGAACATAGACTACCTGCCCAAAACATTGATATTTGCTCTTAACGAGGCTCATGCAACCAATATCGTACAGATAGCCAAAGAGGTGTTCGGGCGTACAGATGACCGTTTTGTTCAGAAAATCACCTATTCGGCAGGCGACAGCAACGAACTGATACGCCAATTCCGTAATGATAAGGATTTCCGTATTGCCGTGACCTGTACATTGGTTGCAACCGGTACGGATGTGAAGCCGTTGGAAGTAGTGATGTTTATGCGTGACGTAGAATCATTGCCTCTTTATATACAGATGAAAGGGCGCGGTGTGCGTACAATCGGAGATGAGCAACTGCGTAATGTTACCCCAAACGCATTCAGTAAAGACTGGTTCTATCTGGTGGATGCAGTGGGTGTAACAGAACATGAAAAGACAATTCCGACAGCGACTGATGACTCAACGACAAAGACAATCACCCTTAAAGAACTGTTGGAGCGTATCAGCCATGGTTATCTTCCTGACGAGTATTTGAAGCGTCTTGCAGCGACGCTTTCCCGAATATACAACAAGGCGGACAACTCGCAGCGAACAGAGTTCGCTCGTTTGGCTCATGACGACATGAAGGAACTTGCTTCCAGAATTTATAATACACTTGAAAACAACATTCTCCCTCCGTTTGTCTGTGTGAATGAACCTAACAATGAACGCAAAGGGCTAGTTTCGCCACTAGCCAACCATGCAGATGCACGACGGTTCTTGCTCATCCTTGCCGCCGGATTTATCAACACTTTGATGCCGGGAGAAGACACACTTATCTATAAAGGTTTTTCTTTAGAGGAAGCCAAAAGCACGACAGATGCTTTCGAGGATTTCTGCAAAGAGCACAGCGATGAGATAGAGGCTTTACGCATCATATACAACAATGAGGGTGAGCCTATAACCTATTCGATGCTGAAGGATTTGGAGAACAAACTCAAAATGGCAAACAACCGTTTTACATCCAAACAACTCTGGAACTCGTATGCCATTGTAAATCCTAATAGTGTACGACGTTCTACCACCAAGGAAGAAAGCGAGGCTCTGACAAATATCATACAGCTTGTGCGCTTTGCTTTCCGTCAAATAGAGCGATTGGATAGTGTGGTCTATACCTCCAAGCAGTATTTCAACCTATGGTTGGGGCAAAACCAACGTGAAATAACCGACAAGCAGCGTGAGGTTATCAGCCGCATAGTGGATTATATCGCCGCCAACGGTGCTTGTACCGTCAGGGATATTCGTGAGGATGATGCAACCCATGCCGCACAAATGATTCGTGCATTCGGCAATATGCAGAAAGCGGATGATGCACTCCGTTCTCTTTATACATTTGTAGTTTTGAGAAAAGCAGCATAAAGACAATAATATGGCAACAAATAACATAACAGAGCAATCGCTCACCAAGAAGGTTTGGAATCTGGCAACTACTCTAGCCGGACAAGGTATCGGGTTCACCGATTATATCACCCAGCTCACCTATCTTCTCTTTTTGAAGATGGATGCCGAGAATGTAGAAATGTTTGGAGAAGAATCGGCAATTCCGGTCGGCTACCAGTGGGCGGATTTGATTTCCCTTGACGGTTTGGATTTGGTCAGACAGTATGAAGAGACACTGAAACAGCTGAGTGAACAGGAGAACTTGATTGGCACGATTTACACCAAGGCACAAAACAAGATTGATAAGCCAGTCTATCTGAAAAAGGTCATTACCATGATCGATGAAGAACAATGGCTCATCATGGACGGAGATGTGAAAGGTGCTATCTACGAAAGTATTCTCGAAAAGAACGGGCAGGACAAGAAAAGCGGTGCAGGACAATATTTTACTCCTCGCCCACTCATCCAAGCAATGGTGGATTGTATTGCCCCGCAGATAGGTGAAACAGTTTGCGACCCGGCTTGTGGAACAGGCGGATTCCTGCTGACGGCAAACGATTATATGAAAGTCCAGTCAGCAAGTAAGGAGAAACGTGATTTCCTGCGCAACAATGCCTTGCACGGAATAGATAATACGCCATTGGTGGTAACACTTGCCTCCATGAATCTCTATTTGCATGGTGTAGGAACAGACCGAAGCCCGATTGTTTGCGAGGATTCATTGGAAAAAGAGCCGTCTACGCTCGTGGATGTGATACTTGCAAATCCTCCTTTTGGAACACGTCCGGCTGGCTCTGTCGATATTAACCGTCAGGATTTCTATGTAGAGACAAAGAATAACCAGTTGAACTTCCTTCAGCACATGATGTTGATGCTTAAAACCGGAGGTCGTGCTGCTGTGGTATTGCCGGACAATGTACTTTTTGAAGGTGGTGCCGGTGAAACGATACGAAAGAAGTTGCTCACAGATTTTAACCTACATACCATTCTCCGTTTGCCTACCGGTATATTCTATGCCCAAGGCGTAAAGGCTAACGTGTTGTTCTTTACAAAAGGTCAGCCCACAAAAGAGGTATGGTTCTACGACTATCGTACAGATGTCAAGCATACGCTTGCTACCAACAAACTCGAACGTCATCATTTGGATGATTTCGTTTCCTGCTACAATAATCGCATAGAAACTTACGATGCAGAAAATAATCCACAGGGGCGTTGGCGCAAATATTCGGTAGAAGACCTCCTCGTTCGTGACAAGACGAGCCTTGACATCACATGGATAAAGCAAGGCGGTGAAGCCGATGATCGCTCGTTGGCAGAACTGATGGCTGATATAAAAGATAAAAGCCAGACGATAAGTTCTGCTGTAGCTGAACTTGAAAAATTGCTCGCAAGTATAAATGAAGATTGAGTGTATGGAAAACAATAAGATAGCCATATCAATGGAACAGCAGTTTGGAGAGGTTATAGATATTATTCTCCAACATAAAAGCCGTGCTTCAAGAGCCGTCAACGAAGAACTGCTACTCACGGCATGGCATGTGGGCAGCTATGTATCTGCCAAACTGAAAAGCGAGGAATGGGGAAGCAAGGTTGTGTCTCAACTATCCGAATATATCCGCTCCCAACGACCGGATATCAAAGGTTTTGGACGAAGTAGCATTTACAACATGGTCTTGTTTTACGACGAATACTCGTCGGGCGCATTTTCGGCAACAGTAGAGAAATATCTGAACTCTGAATTTGTCCAGCCAAGAATTGGACAAATTGAAGGAACCCAGTCTACACAGGAGGTAGCTGTAATTATGCAGCCGGAAACTGCACAAATCATCCAGCCCAAAACTGGACAAATGCCTAAGATTTTAGAGCTGACTACCTTAACCAATCATATTGAGATATTATGCCGATGCAAAAGCAATGAAGAACGGATGTTTTATATACTCTATGCCAATAAAGAGCATTTAGTGAAACGAGAACTTCAACGTTGCATCTCCAATCAGACATATACAGCGTTATTGGGCAGCAAAAACAATATGTCGAAAGGATTGCTCAATGCTTATCCGAATGCACCGATAATGTTCAAGGATACGCTGTTTGTTGATTTTCTGAATCTTCCGAAGAAGCATAGCGAGTCCAAATTGAAAAACGGCTTGGTAGAACACATGAAGCAGTTTATTCTTGAACTTGGCAAGGATTTCATCTTCATGGATCAGGAGTACCGCCTCAATGTTGGTGCATCTATGTTTAAGGCAGACTTGCTGTTCTTCCATCGTGGATTGCAGGCATTGGTGGCAGTGGAGCTGAAAAAGACAAAATTCCATCCGCGAGACCTCGGTCAATTGGAGTTTTATCTGGAAGCACTCGATAGAGACGTGAAACGCTCCAACGAGAATCCTTCTATCGGCATCATTCTCTGCCCGGAAGCAGACCGGGTTGTGGTGGAATATGCTATGAACCGAAGCATGAGCCCTACAATGATAGCCGAATACAAACGCATCCTTATTCCGCAGGAACGCATGCAGCAGCAGCTGAATGAGTTTTGCAACCTGTTCTTAAACAAAGAATAGCCTATATGGATACAAAGAAATTACGTCAAAAGATACTCGACCTTGCCATTCGTGGTAAACTCGTTCCGCAAGATCCTGCGGATGAACCTGCATCCATATTGCTCGAACGCATCAAAGCGGAGAAAGAGCTGTTGATAAAAGAGGGGAAGATCAAGCGAAGCAAAAAGGCCACAAAGACTTCTGATACGCCCCATTATGAGAACGTGCCGTTTGAGGTGCCGGAATCGTGGGTATGGTGTAGGTTGGAAGATATTGTATGCGAATTAAAATACGGAACTTCTGAGAAATCATCAAGTGTGGGTAAAATAGCTGTTTTACGAATGGGGAATATTACTAATGTTGGTACAATAGATTATTCGAATTTAGTGTATTCTTCGAATGATGAAGATATTGAACAATACTCTCTTGAAAAAGACGATTTACTATTTAATCGCACAAATAGTAGTGAATGGGTTGGAAAAACAGCAATCTACAAGGAAGAACAACCAGCCATATATGCAGGCTATCTTATTCGTATTAGGCCTTTATTGATTTTTCCTGACTACCTTAACACTGTAATGAATAGCGGCTATTATCGTGATTGGTGTTATGATGTGAAAACAGATGCTGTTAATCAGTCTAACATCAATGCCCAAAAACTGTCTCAATTAATGATACCTATTCCTCCATTAAAGGAACAAGGAAAAATTGTAGCAGAGATGGATAAATGGATTTCGTTAATTGACATAGTCAAGAATGGTAAAGGTGATTTGCTGACTATAATAAAACAAGCCAAGAGCAAAATTCTTGACCTTGCGATACATGGCAAACTTGTACCACAAGACCCGAATGACGAGCCAGCCATAGAACTCTTAAAGCGCATAAATCCCGGCTTCACACCTTGTGATAACGGGCATTATACGCAGTTGCCCGATGGATGGGTTATATGTAAAATGAAACAGATTACAAGTATAACGAATGGGAAGTCTCAAAAAAATGTTGAAACACCTAACGGCATATATCCAATTTATGGTAGTGGCGGTATCATAGGCAGAGCTAATCAGTATCTTTGCATAGCAGGTTCTACAATAATTGGAAGAAAAGGCACAATTAATAATCCGATATTCGTAGAAAAACATTTTTGGAATGTTGATACAGCTTTTGGTCTGAAGGCTAATGATGCTTTACTAGATAAATATCTGTATTATTTCTGCTTATCGTTTGATTTTAGCAAGTTAGATAAAAGCACTGCTATGCCTAGTTTAACAAAAACATCTATTGGAGATATTTTAATACCCGTACCACCATATCAAGAGCAAAAACGAATTGTGTCTAAAATAGATATGGTACTTGATACGATAGATGAAATAATGGAGAGCCTATAAACTCTCCATTATTTCATCTAATTGTGTAAAAAATTTACGAACTGTATAAACAATTCGTTTTTGTTCAGCCTTCGGTGGTATAGGTATATCTAATTTTGAGTATTCAGAAATCCAGTATCGTTTATGAGTGTCACCTACCAATCTGGTAACACTCATAAACATTGCCACATAATCAACTTCAATATCCTTGCGTATTTTTAGGATTTTCATGGCTGATGATTTTACCTTGAAAGGAAAATCAACTAGTTTTGAATCTGTTGTAAAATCATCAAAGATTATACAAGGAAGATTTGAATATATACCTGTCGTTTCATTGGTATAGCCAATTATAAAAGACTTACCGGCTGTTAAGACTGGTATTGAATAAGAATCATCATAAGCTGTTGAATTTACAGTATAGTCTGTTGGTTGTTCATAATCTACAACTTGTTTCAGCCTGCAAACAGTCCACCCATCGGGCAACTGCGTATAATGCCCGATACGTTCTGCTATATTGTTGCTATATTCATTATAAATTAATGTAATATGATAACAAAATTCAGAAATTATTTGGCAAAAACTAATCTTGCCAAGAACACCGTTACCTCTTATGTGTGGACGGTGCAGTATTTCTTCAACCATTATGGAGAAGTAAACAAGAAGAACCTTTTGGCATACAAGGGGTATTTGGTAGAGAACTTCAAGCCGCAGACTGTGAACCTGAGATTACAAGGTATCAATAAGTTCTTGGAGTTTACGAAACAAGAAAAACAAAAAGTAAAGTTCGTAAAGGTACAACAAAAGAACTTTTTGGAAAATGTAATCAGCGATGCCGATTACAAATTTCTCAAAGCACGGCTTAAAGCTGATGGTTATGAGGAGTGGTATTTTATTGTGTGGTTTATGGCGGCTACCGGAGCACGTGTTAGTGAATTACTCCACATCAAAGCGGAACACATCAAAGTGGGCTATCTTGATTTATATAGTAAAGGCGGAAAGATTCGACGACTATACATCCCCAAGAATCTACGGATAGAATCCGAAAAATGGTTGAAAAACCAAGGCTTGACATCCGGTTACATCTTCCTAAACCGTTTCGGTCAGCGCATTACTACTCGTGGAATCGCTTCCCAACTCAAGCATTTTGCCGAAAAATACGGAATGAACAAGGAGGTAGTTTATCCTCATTCATTCCGTCACCGTTTTGCCAAGAACTTCCTTGACCGCTTTAACGACCTTGCTTTACTTGCCGATCTTATGGGGCACGAAAGCATAGAAACTACTCGTATCTATCTTCGCAGAACAGCCAGCGAACAGCAGAAGATTGTGGATAAAGTGGTGAACTGGTAAAGTCAAATCAGCCTTTAGAAGTGTATTTACTTACACTTCTAAGGTCTTTTGAATGTTGTCAAGGATATGAAATAATTTTTCTATTTTTTGAACTATGCGTTGTTGCTCTGCAAGAGGAGGTAAAATAATACTCTCATTTCTTATTATCTCTCCTGGTATTGCTTTAAACGTAGTTCCTGTTGATTGATTATCAAAGCTATATTGCAAAGTTTGAAGTAAATAGAAATAAAAATCAGCATTGCCTTCAAAAGGAGTTAAAGCACATAATCCACGCCCAATACATATTTGATTTTTTGTTATATTCACAACTCCAACTGGGGCTCGGACACATAATAAGATAGAATTAGGTTCTGCTATTTTTGTGG
>OOCP01001314.1_pt1 | contig 26213 bp, 20 predicted proteins | sample 1671511 | NCBI WGS metagenome assembly OOCP01 (sample SAMN06348164, study PRJEB24527) | human gut metagenome | biome: human gut; feature: ankylosing spondylitis patient; material: feces | host: Homo sapiens | place: China | collected 2015-10 | reverse complement strand
TTCAATTTTTTCAGGCTCTGTAGAGATTCTTAATGAGAATATGCACGTCAATTAGCTTCTATGCAGAGCTTCCTAAAGAAATTCTAATAAATATGCTGTATTATGAAAGCATGATCCAATGTGTGACTTTTCAATGGCATTCATCATTTAATGACTTGCCTAAGCGATACCGCTAAGGAGTGCCTGTGATTTTTCCATTTACTATTGAACGAACCGATAAGTATCTCTACCGTGCTATCGCCCCAGGTCTACCTGAAATCACGAAAGTACTGTATGGTTCCGAGCGCGATCTGACGCATCGCATCGTTAAAGTGATCCCTGAAATTCTTGAGCATGACTATCGGCGTCAAAACCGTGTCATTCCCTTGAAGTTTCCCGTGCCAGAATCACCTCACCACACCGTGAGCTTGAGCCCGATTATTGACATCAAGATCCAAATCTGGAATGGCATTCTCAATCGTGAAATTGACTTGCCAGCTTTGAAGGAAGGCGCTTATCGGCGAATCAAAGTCTTGCGACTCTTAGACCTGACCGTGGACACGGATACGGATACGCTCGCCGAGCTGTTGGCTCCAGCGGGGTATATCATTGATCGCCGCTCCAATACGGTTAAATTGAACGCCAAACGGCGCCATCAATTGGAAGCCCTTGCTCGTGATGAAGCCATGTCGGAAGACGATTAGACTGGGCGAGTCGCGATTGAACAAAGAAAAAGGCGCAGTCCTCGATAACGGGGATTTGCGCCTTTGTGTGTCTTGAGAGGGTGCTCACTAAGGAGCACCTCTTTGTCGACTACTGGATTAGGCCATCGCCTTGATCGCAGCAGCGAGACGGCTCTTATGACGAGCAGCCGCGTTAGCGTGGAGAACGCCCTTACCCTTCATCGTGTCGATCACGGATTCGGCACGCTTAAAGGCTTCCTGAGCGGCAGCCTTGTCGCCACCAGCCACGAGCTTGCGCACAGCCTTGATGGCGGTACGGTACTGGCTACGCTGGGCAGCGAGGTGAGAGTTACGAGCAACGTTCTGACGAGCGCGTTTGCGAGCTTGCTTTGTATTGGCCATTTTTTAAAATTCCTTTGCCTAAATAGGTTAACAGTCGGCGTCGATATGAACCCTCTCCGACGAACAAATGTATCGAAGAAGTTGATCTGTCCATCTCGGTGTTCCCGATGGCCTGAGGATGCATCGGACGCCGCCACTCCGACTTTCTCTGCAGAGCATAGTGCAGTAAAGATGGCAAGGGCGGTTTTAACTGTGACACCAAAGACTTCGCTACTTTCAAGGACTCTTCCCCTAGACCAAGTGGTTCCGTGAGACAGAACAGAACAACATTTGGCCCCTTGGAGATAAGAGTAACCCTCGAAAAGTCCTAAACTATAGCAAATTTCGAAGACCCATGTGCGTTTTGGGGTAGAATTTTTTGGCTTCTTGGGAGTCGCACGACGATCTCACAACGCGAAGCACCCGATTGTCCTTTTTACTGGGTATTTGCTCGCCATGTCACTACTGAAATCTTCCGCTACCGTGTCTGCCTTGACGCTCGTGAGTCGTATCACCGGCGTCATTCGCGACATGCTGATTGCACGCTACTTTGGTGCAAGTGCGGAAACGGACGCTTTCTATGCCGCCTTTCGTCTCCCGAATATGCTACGTCGCTTATTTGCCGAAGGGGCCTTTCAGCAAGCCTTTGTGCCGATGCTCGCTGATGTGAAGGAAAAGTCGAGTCCCGAGGACTGCCAGCACTTTATTCATAATGTCTTTACGTTACTCGCTCTTGCCGTGTTAGCGGCGAGTGTACTCGGTATCCTCATCGCTCCGTTGCTGGTTTGGGCGATTGCCGCGGGTTTATCCAGTGACCCTGACGCCTTTGATTTAGCTGTTCTTTTAACACGCTTCATGTTCCCCTATATTGCCTTTATGGCGCTCGTGGCACTTGCTGCCTCGATTCTCAATACGTGGAAGCATTTTGCGATTCCGGCCGTCACCCCGGTGCTACTGAACCTTAGTTTTATCGTTTTTACCGTTTTACTCGCTCCACAGCTCGATCAACCTATCTGGGCGTTAGCCTTTGCCGTGTTAGCCGGTGGTGTTTTGCAATTAGGTACACAAGTGTTAGCACTGGCGCGTCTCGGAATTCGCCTGCGATTGAGTCCCGTGCGTCACGCCTTGGCTGACTCAAACGTTAAGCGCGTTTTGAAACTGATGATCCCCGCCCTCTTTGGGGTGGGGGTCGCCCAGCTGTCCATTTTGATCAATACCAACATTGCCTCACATTTGGAACACGGAGCAGTCACCTGGCTCAACTACGCGGACCGTTTGATGGAATTTCCCACGGCCCTCTTAGGGGTAGCACTTGGGACAGTCCTCTTGCCTGGACTCTCGAAAGCTTTCTCACAAGGGGACCAGCTCTATTACAACCGACTTTTAGACCGTGCCTTACGGCTCGTGGTACTTGTTGGACTGCCGGCCGCCATTGGACTTTGGCTCACATCAGACGCTCTGGTAGCCTTTCTGTTTCAGGGAAAAAACTTCTCCCCTGAGGATGTGCGACAAACGGCGCTGGCAGTCGTGGGCTATAGTGTTGGACTGTTAGGGCTCATTGCCATGAAAATCGTCGCCCCGGCGTTTTATGCCCGCAAAGACATCAAAACCCCTGTTCGTGTTGCGTGCTGGAGCTTACTGACCGTGCAACTCGTCAATCTGGTGTCGGTTCCTCTCTTTCATCAAGCCGGTCTAGCACTCTCGGTGGGGATTGGTAGTTTATTTAATGCAGCCACCCTCTTGGTGCTCTTGCGACGTCGTGCGGTATACACCCCGTTGAACGGGTGGAGTAAGTACTTACTTCGAACCATTGTCGCCTGTGCGGTCATGGGCGCTGCCCTGTACTTTGGCCAACGCGGTTGGCAGTGGACAGCTGAGCCATGGTTTATCCGCGCACTTGGCGTCGGTATCATGGTTGTTGTAGCCGCGGTGCTCTACTTCGGTACCCTTTTGATCCTTGGATGGCGTCTACGAGAATTGCGCGAATAGTGACACTCGTTACGAGCACAGTGCTTTTTGTTTCTTCTCGTTAGCGCTGACGCCAAAGCCCTAGGCTTGGGCTATACTCATCACACCGTTTGTTTTTCAAAGGAGTCATCAAGCTATGAAACGCCCCTTCGTGAGTGCTGTTCTCTTATCCTCTCTACTCGGGTTGACTGCCTGTGCCTGGGCAGATGCCCCGAAGATTGCTGGTCGCTCGCTCATGTGGGCTGAAGCCATTAGCAAAGACTGTGAAGTGCCTCCTGAAATTGAATTCACCTCCGATGGACGCGTGAGTGGCAACACGGCCTGCAATCAGCTCACCGGTACGTTTTCCGAAACGGGGACCCAACTTGACTTATCGAAAGTGGGTGCCACGAAGCGTGCCTGCGGTCCTAAGTTAATGGAAGTGGAAGATCGCTTTTTGACGAACTTACACAACACGCGTACCTTCCAAATCGAAAACGATACGGTGAAACTGATCGATGCCAATGGCAAGGTCGTCATGACCTTAGTCCCGATGAAGCCTGGTTCCTGCAACTAAGCATCAACCTTCTTAACCGCTCATATTCTGAACTACCGCCTCGTGATCCCTACCAAAGGAAACGAGGCGGTTTCTTATCCACGTCATGAAGCTTCCGTGTCACAGTTCTTTTGCCCATAGAGCTTCTCTGCGTGCCGTTTTCTCGCCTTCCTGTACTCATCTGCTAGATCGGATGTCCTCGTAGCAGTCTCCTCTTAAGGAATCAAAGTAGGATTGGGCGTGTGGACACAGTTTGGGTTGCTACCACTTGTTGTTGAGCAATCCACTGTCTGTGGGTTATGTCTGGCGGGTAGTCCGATTCCTAATCGTACTCGGGACTGATCCAGTCTTTCCGTAGACCTCAAGTTTGCTCAACTTTTCCTTAGCGTTATGCTGAACTCTAAATACTGCGGTCATTTCATGGAGATTGAATCAGTGCCCGACTCTGTTTCGTCACTACTTCTACGCTTAGTGTGCTTCTTCCCAACTATCGCCCACCCCTACCTCAGCAATGAGGGGAACCGTTAACTGTGCCACCTCAGCCATGAGGCGAGGTACGGCCTCTTTCATGATATCGACTTCGTCTTCGGGCACTTCCAAAATCAATTCGTCGTGGACCTGAAGAATAAGTCGCGAGCGATACTTCCCTTCACGCAAGAACTGGTCAACAGCGATCATGGCCATTTTGATCAAATCTGCGGCTGACCCTTGCATCGGAGCATTAATGGCAGCACGTTCTGCCGCAGCCTGAACGGGTTTACGGGAACTATGAATTTCGGGGACCCAAAGGCGACGCCCAAACTCCGTTTCGACAAAACCCTGTTCACGGCACTGTGCGCGTTTTTCTTCCATATAGCGTTTCACACCAGGATAACGCGTGAAATATTCCTCAATGTAGTGAGTGGCCACTTTCCGGTCCAATCCGAGATTTTGGGCCAACCCAAAGGCACTCATCCCGTAAATCAACCCGAAATTGATCACCTTGGCCATACGACGCTCATCACTGGTGACGTCTTCCACACGCTTTTGGAACACTTCGGCTGCCGTAGCACGATGGACATCCAAACCCTCTTTAAAGGCCTTCAAAAGTCCCGCGTCCTGCGAGAGGTGTGCCATGATGCGCAATTCGATCTGTGAGTAGTCTGCCGACAAAATTTTGGCTCCCGACTCAGCCACAAACCCTTCACGCACACGACGCCCTTCGGGCGTGCGGACCGGAATGTTCTGCAAGTTGGGATCTGAACTCGCCAATCGCCCTGTCACCGCCGTAGCTTGACCGAACGTCGTATGCACACGCCCATCGTGGGCGTCCACCATACGTGGCAGTTTTTCGAGATAAGTACCTATCAATTTAGTCAGGGTTCGGTGCTCCAAAATCAGCTTTGGCAAGGGATAATCCAAAGCCAATTCGTTGAGCACCTCTTCGTCGGTTGAAGGGGTACCACTTGCCGTTTTCTTCACGACTGGAAGTCCTAAGTCTTTAAAGAGAACTTCACCAAGCTGTTTTGGGCTCGAGAGGTTGAATTTTTTTCCAGCCATGGCATAGGCCTCGGATTCAATCGTTTGAATACGGGCCGTCAATTCATCGGCTTCACGGGTTAACTTAAAGCTATCAATCGCCACTCCGACGTTTTCCATGCGATAGAGCACGGGTAAAAGTGCACGTTCAATGGTGATGTATATCCCTAAAAGCTTAGGATCACGCTTTAAGTGACTCATCAGTACACTCGACAACGCGCGGGTAGCGGCCACTTCTTCGGCCACCAGTCCTTCGAGCACCTCCCGGGGAGCATCACTCGGAGCCAAGGCTTTTGCCCCTTTACCCAAGACGTCTTCACGCGTGGGAATCGAACGCTTAAGGTAACGCTTACTGACCGCTACTAATTCGTGCTTCAAGTGCGCCTCAAGCACATAACTCATCAGCATCGTGTCGTCGATCATCCCCCCTAGGACCAACCCTTCGGCGGTGAGGGCATGCCATTGTGTTTTTGCATCGTGCAACACCTTGGGCGACTCACCCGCTAACCAAGGTGAGAGTGCCGTTTTAAAGCGATCAAACGACACGCCACTCGTCTGATGCCAAATCACAATGTCTTTTGCAGTCAGCGCAAACCCCATCGCGACCAGCTTCGCCTGACGCGCATCCCCATCGTAATAGCAGGTTAATCCCACGGGTTGACGACGCTCTTCGTTGAGACGCGCCACGAGTTGTTCCAAATCGGCGTCCGTGTCGATTCGACTAAAGGGAATCTCATCGGGTCGTTCCACTAACCCCAATTCTTCGGTGGGCATTTCCGCCTCAGGCGCTACAGCGATCGTCGTGCCCTTGTCTGCATTGACTTCCTCACTGGGCATATCGGCAAAGAGACTCCCTTGAGCGGAAGCCTCATCCCCACTCGGTGCACTCTTTGGGGTAGCAATGCCTGCAGGCGCGGCACGCACGAGCGTACTTAATGACATTTCCCAACGTTGGCAAAACGTTTGAACCGCCTCGGGATCGGCACGCTTTACAAGGAGTTGGGTCGGATCCGTCCAGCCATCAGGCAACGTGCAGTCACGCTTGATCGTTACGAGATCACGCGCTTTATCTAAGAACACCAGCCCTTCGCGCAAATACTCGCCCACTTTCCCTGAGACCTTATCCGCATTGGCTTTCACCCCGTCCAAGTCACCGTACTGATCAATCCACTTCGCTGCCGTCTTGGGACCACACTTCTCAATGCCTGGCACATTATCGACTTTGTCCCCCATCAGGGCTAAATAGTCAATGATGCGTTCCGGATATACACCGTACTTTTCTTTCACCCCTTCGCGGTCGTAGAACTTCGTATTCATCGTGTTGATGAGCGTAATATCCTCATCCACCAACTGCGCCATGTCTTTGTCGCCCGTTGCGATCACGGTTTTCATGCCTGCTGCTCGTGCACGCTCAGCGAGCGAGGCAATCACATCGTCCGCTTCAACCCCAGATACAGACAAGAGGGGCCATCCTAATTGGGGCAAAATCGCTAACAACGGTTCAATTTGCACACGCAAATCGTCCGGCATTGGCGGGCGGTTCGCTTTATAGTCAGGATACTTCTCGTGACGGAAGGTTTTCCCTGGGGCATCAAATACAATCACTGCCGCATCGGGCTTAACGAGACTCCACACTTTGCCGAGCATCCCAAAAAATCCTCGCAATGCCCCCGTCGGTTCCCCCACACTGGTACGCAAATCGGGAAGTCCGTGGAAAGCACGAAACAGATAGTTAGAGCCATCAATGAGTAAGAGTTTTGCCATGTGCACGTCCGTCAGAAAATATCCCACACTCCCGTGAATGAAGAGAGACTCTTGCACTCACGTTCTAAAAAAAGAATGTAACCTCTAAATGATACCAGCCACCTACCGTCTAATAGACTAAAATTTCAAGTAAGCAAAATCAGGCAACAAAGATTAGCGTTTTTTCGCTGTTGCCTAGAAGGTCCGTTAAAATACACTCTCTTTAAGGCAGAGTCCAAACACTTGGATGTCCTAAGACAAGCGTTATGCCTTCGCTCATCGTCATGGATATCCTTTCGTTTAGGCAGAGAAGAATGATGACAACTGTAAAAACACTCGCTAGCACGCTGATCCTGGCTTTAACGCTCGGTAGCGCACAAACGCTTTGGGCGGCAGAGACCCCCGATACTCCGGATGTCAATGCGAAAGAGGAAGCAGCAAAAATTGAAGCCGAATCCTTAGCACCGACCGCCAAAGACATGGCCAAAGCCAAGCAAGACCGTCAAAAGGGGCATATCCCCCCGCGTAACAATGAACGCGAAACCAAGATTGAAGCCGTTCGCGATCAAAATAATCGTGTGACGGAATACGTTGTCACACCCGGGATGACGCATATCCCCTACTCGATGGAAAATCAAGCAGAACGCCCAATTCCTTCCGCGCCGGGGAGCAATAGTCAGAGCACCTTAGGCAACACCAAACAATTCAAGATTGGGTTCTAAAGCGTGGCTCGAAACACAACGGTTTTTCCCTTTTCCTACGGCCTCTTTTGGTTTAAAGAGGCCCTACGCGTTTTTAGTCTCGCTCCGCTCTCCTACTTGGGCGTCGTGTTGTTTTATCTTCTCACGAGTGGTTTACTTTCGAGCATCCCTTTATTGGGGCAAGTGATTGCCTCAGCATGGATGCCGTTTGGGACATTACTGATCGCAATGGCCACTCGTAACGTCCTTGAGCATCAGCCGATTAGCTACGATCCCCTTTTTTCTACCTTGAAAAAACCGGGGTTACGTACACGACTCTTAAATATGGGACTCGTGTATGCCTTAGCGCTCCAACTTGTCGCCGCGGTCTTTTTTACGATGGCAAGCGATACGGTTGCCTCGTGGGCAGACGTGGAATCCCTTTCTGAGGCCGAGATCCCCTGGGGAGCCCTCATCGTCACGGTACTTCTTTACCTACCGTGCGTTTTACTCTCGCTCTTTTCGCCCATTTTGGCTGCGGACGCAGGGTTACCCGTCGCTAAGAGCTTCTTCTTTTCGATTTCTGCCTGCTTACTGCAGTGGCGAGCCAGCTTAATGGCTGGTCTCCTTTACCTCGGCAGTAGTTTTGTGCTGGGAACCCTCCTCGTGTTGGGATTTCGATTACTTGGGATCTTTAACTACGTGATCTGGGTCGCCCCGTTTTACATTGCGTTCATGACCGCTTTTGGCTTTGCCTTCATCTGGCCCATGTACCGAGATTTGTTTGGAGAGAAAGGGCTGCTTGACGAGCAAGAATAAGCTCTACTGGGATCGCTAGACAGACTGCAAGCCTTGGGCCTGCGGTCTGTTTTTATTTCGAGAAGCCCGCTTCGAGTCACCGCCTCTACTCTAAGTTTTCCCACAGGGTGGGGGTTTTCTCATCCACTTCAGGTCGACCCGCTACGCGTAGTCCCAAAAGTCGAATGCCCCCAGAGGGAATCGTAATACCCGCTAGGAGCGCTCGGGCATCGTGAAGAATTCGATCGTAATCGGCGGTATACGGGTACGCGGCACTCATCGCACGGCTCACCGTGGTAAAGTCCGAAAAACGCAATTTAAGTGTCAAGGTCTTTCCAATAAACTCGCTTTTCGTGAGGCGTCCTACTAAATCCTCCGTAACGCGAATCAGCAGAGCATCAATATCGTTGGCCTGTGTCAAATCAACTGCCACGGTTTCTTCGCAACTCACACTTTTGCGTTCCCGATAAGGTGTCACAGGACGATCATCAATACCGCGCGCAAACCGAAAAAGGCTTGTTCCTTGTTCCCCAAAAAGCGCAATTAAACGCGGTAGTGGCATCGCACGCAGATCGCGTCCAGTAAACACCCCAAGGGCATTGAGTCGCTTCGCACTCACCGGTCCAACTCCCCAAATGCGTTCCACTTTCAACTGGTCAATAAAAGCTTGTGCCCGATCGGGATGAATCACACACAGTCCATCGGGCTTACGGTAGTCGGACGCAATTTTGGCGAGAAACTTGCAATACGATACCCCCGCGCTGGCGACCAAAGCCAATTCACGTCGAATATCCGACTTGATGGCACGCGCGATATCGATCCCTAAGGCGTAGTTTCGTTTGTTATTGGTCACATCCAAAAACGCCTCATCGAGACTAATGCCTTCCACCAAATCCGTGTACCGATGAAAAATTTCATGAATCTGGGCAGACACCTCTCGATAGCGTGCCATTCGACCTTCTACAAAAATCAGTTGTGGGCACAGCGCTTTCGCTTGTCGACTAGGCATGGCACTATGAACTCCATAGCGACGTGCCTCATAGCTGGCTGTTGCTACCACTCCTCGCCCATCGGCGTGTCCCACTGCAATCGGCTTACCCCGTAAAGCAGGATTATCACGCTGCTCGACGGAAGCAAAAAAGGAATCGAGGTCCACATGCACGATTTTGCGGGATACGTCGCGTACTAACCCATAGTCGGGTTCGTCACGGTTCGGTGGCATCGTCTCGTGGCGGGAGGATAGATGTGAAGGCATACTGCGTTAATCAAAGGAAACTCTGGTCACATTGTGCAGACATTTTCTACGTTTTGGCAAGCCACTACGCCTTAGGAGCACGATGGATTCCTCCCAGAGCTCTCTCCTTTGGGAGAGTTCACCGCGACGGGAACAAAAAGCCTCGGGAGGATTCTGAAAACTCACCCAAAAAGGACTACAATTGCATCCTTACGGTTTGTGTCACCTATTTAACGAAACAACGGAGAATGAATAATGGCTCATGTGGTGTGTGACGGTTGCATTAACTGCAAACACACGGACTGCGTCGATGTCTGCCCTGTAGACTGCTTCCGCGAAGGTCCTAACTTCCTCGTCATTGATCCCGATGAATGCATCGACTGTGCTGTGTGCATTCCGGAATGTCCGGAAGCGGCCATTTTCGCTGAAGAAGATGTGCCCGAAGATCAGCAGGAATTTATTGCCCTCAATGCCGAACTCGCGCGTGAATGGCCCTCGATTACCCGTCGCAAACCCGCTCCGGACGATGCCCATGAATGGAGCGGCATGGTCGGCAAGATCAAATATTTAAAGCGCTAATTACGCAAACAATAGTGGCCCCATGAGAAAAAAAGGATTGCTCCCCACGTGGGCGGTGATCCTTTTTTTCACTCACTTTTCTCACTGTCCTGTCGCTTTCGTATCCCGGGAGGATCACATGCAATCCATACGTTTGCTCACTAAAGAAGCGTTGACCGATTCCCTTTTTCACTTGGTGTTTACACGCCCCGACAATTGGCACTATGAGGCAGGTCAGTTTGCACGTTTGGGGTTGGCGCAACCCGAAGGTGAGCCGCTATTTCGAGCCTACTCCATGTCGAGTGCGCCAAGCGAATCGGTGTTGAGCTTTCTCATTAAACGTGTCGAAGGGGGCGCCCTCTCCCCAAAACTCACCGATCTCAGCGTAGGGGAAGAGGTGTTACTGGACGGCGAAGCGCAAGGAAACCTATTGCCATCGCGTATTCCCGGCGGTAATGTGATGTACTTCTTTGCCACGGGGGCGGGACTCGCTCCCTTCATTGCCCTCCTAAAGGATCCTGCTACACTCGCAGCCTGGCCACGCTTTGTCTTAGGACTCTCCGCACGTACCCTTCACGAGGTGCAATCCCTTTCGGCCATGGCCACCGCCTTGGGCGTTGCCAAATTAACCATTTTGCCGGCTACGACCCGAGAAGAAAGTCCTCTAAAGGGCCGTATCCCTGAACTCATCACCTCAGGGCAAATTGAAACCTTGAGTGACGCTCCGCTCACTCCTGAAAATGCCCGTGTGATGCTCTGCGGAAATCCTGACTTTATCAAGGACATGCGAGCCTTACTCAAAACGCGTGGCCTCGTATCACCGCGATTTGGAAAACCTGGACAACTTTTAGTGGAATCGCTCTGGTAAGCCAGAGCCCCTGAACGGAATACCTAACACCATGACAGTTTCGGATAACCCCCGCCCCTCCAGTCGAGAAACGATGATTAAAATTCTCGACGATCTGCTCCCACAAACCCAGTGTCGCCAATGTGGCACTGAAGGTTGTCTTGCCTACGCTCGCGCGATGGTGGAGGACGGGGTTCCGATTAATCGTTGTGCCCCTGGTGGCTCCGAGGGAATTCGTCGTTTAGCACTCGCTTTGGGGGTACCTGAAATCCCTCTCGATCCCGATTATGGTCAAGAGTTACCGTTTGCCGTCGCCCGTATCCGTACCGAAGCCTGTATTGGTTGCTCTTGGTGCATTAAGGTGTGTCCCACCGATGCCATTGCAGGTTCTCCTAAGCACTTACATGGGGTGATTGAAAAGCGATGCACGGGCTGTGCGCTTTGCCTACCCGCCTGTCCCATGGATTGTATTGATATGGTGGAAAATGGCGAACAATGGAGTCTTACGAATGCGCATCAAGCGCGAGAATGGTTCCGTAGCCGTACTCAACGCTTAGCTCGACAACAAGCAGCGGATCATGAACGATTGGAAGCGTTACGTCATCCGAGCCAAAGCGAGAAAGCCTCGCTCATTAGTCGTATCATGGCCAAAGCTCGTGAGAGCAACGCGCAAAACTAACAAGGAGACCCGAGAATGATCAAAGTGGCTGATCGTGAAGAATTCATGCGCCGGCTGGCCGAACAAAACCCTAATCCGAAAAGTGAACTCCATTTCAGTACACCGTTCGAGTTACTGGTCGCCGTCGTTCTCTCGGCTCAAGCCACCGACAAAGGGGTCAACATTGCCACGGCCAAACTCTTCCCCGTTGCCAATACGCCCGAAGCCATTTTAGCGTTGGGACTCGAAGGGCTGATCCCCTTCATTCAAACGATCGGACTCTATCGCTCGAAAGCCCAACACATCATGGGACTATGTCGTCGATTGGTCGATGACTTTCACAGTGAAGTCCCCCGAGACTTTGATGCGCTTGTGAGCTTACCTGGCGTTGGGCGTAAGACCGCTAACGTTGTTCTCAATGTCGCCTTTGGCGAACCACGTATCGCGGTTGACACCCATATTTTCCGCGTCTGTAACCGCACGAAATTTGCTTCAGGGAAAACCCCCGATGACGTGGAAGATAAACTCTTAAAAGTGGTTCCTAAGGCATACCTGAAAAATGCGCACCACTGGATTCTGTTGCACGGTCGCTATGTCTGCAAGGCACGCAACCCTGAATGTGAACGCTGCGTGATCGCCGAATTTTGTCATGCCCCCGAAAAAGCCCAACGCTTCCAGGACTTTTCACCGACGAGCACGGATAAAACCACTACTCCAACCCGCCGTTCTTCGGTGAAACGTAGCAAAAAAACCACGCCCACCCAAACGGAGTCGTAATTCACATGAACGAGGATGATCGTGCACGGATGGCTGTCCAGTGCCATCCTCGTTCTCTTGCATCGTTTACTCTCTGACCCGTTTTCAATCCTTCTTCGCTCAAAGATCTAAAACTGCGACTTAGTCCTTACGGTATATGCCCTATATCGTCTGACTCAACAGGATTGTCTGCCAAATTATTCCTTTCGTCGACAAATTTAGCGTTTTGACCGCCTAAAATGGTTAGAAGACTCAGCAAAAATGCTGACCTTAGGAAAGCACCTATTCAACACACGCTTTACCTTCTCCGATTGAGTTTTTGACCACTAGGAATTTTTTGCTATGAAAGACGACTCACCTTGCCAACAATGTGTTACACCGACGTATAGTCGCATCGGTCAGCCCCAAGGCTCTTCCGTCATTGGGCAAATTCTGGCATTGGCTAACCGCCCGGAAGTCATTAGTTTTGCAGGCGGGTTGCCCTCGCCTGAAGGCTTCCCTGTTAAGGCTATTCAAGAAGCAGCAGACCGTACGTTGGAAAGTGAAGCATTGACCGCCCTGCAATATTCGGGCGTGGCAGGGATGGCAAGTCTTCGCAACGCGATTGCCGCCTACGAGACTGCAGCGGGGGTTCCCACCACAGCCGATGAAGTGATGATTGTGAGTGGCTCCCAGCAAGCGCTTGATATCGTTGCTCGTGCCTTTATCGATGTGGGTAGCAAAATTTTGGTGGAACGCCCCACGTATTTGGGGGCTTTGTTAGCCTTTAAGTTGTGCGAACCGACCTTTGTCGACTTGCCTGCGGATGAGGCGGGGTTGCCGGAAAAAATGGGCGAAGAATGCCGTGGGGCTCGCTTTGCCTACGTTATGCCGACCTTCCAAAATCCGTCCGGGTTAACCATTGATGACTCTCGTCGTAAAGCTTTAGCCGAAAAAGCCCGTGAATACGATTTCTGGCTTGTGGAAGATAACCCTTATGGGGAACTCTACTACGGGGACAAACCTCCCCAGTCCTTGCGTGCTTATGCCCCTGAGCGCACGTTGCGCTTAGGTACGATGAGTAAAGTGCTCTCGCCAGGCTTACGTTTAGGCTATATCTGTGGTCCGAAGCATGTGTTGACTGCTTTACAGCAACTTAAAACCAACATGGACTTGCATACGAGTACCTATACGCAGTTGCTAACGGCCCGTGTGATCAACGCCGGCTTGTTGGATACCCATTTGCCGAATGTGCGTAAGCTTTATCGCGAAAAGGCGCAAGTCATGCTGGAAAGCTTAGAGAAGTTTATGCCCAAGCACCCCGAGGTCAACTGGACACATCCTTCGGGCGGTATGTTCATTTGGTTGAATTTGCCTCAGGGCTTAGATTCCAAAGATTTATTGCAACGCGTACTCGATTCGGATGTTCCGGTCGGTTTTGTGCCGGGAGAGGCATTCTACGCCAATGATCCGGAATTGAATCACTGCCGACTCTCCTTTGTCACGGTTCCATCGCAGAAGATCCGTGCTGGGGTCGAATCCATTGGACGCGCGCTTACCGCTATTTTGACGGAACGTGGACTCCTCTAATTCAGACCCGTCCCATAAAAAACCGCCGGTTTTTCTTCCGGCGGTTTTTATTTGTGCGCGTCAGTCAGCTTAGCTACCTGCGTGTCGTTCTTTGCGATCCAAGAAAAGGCTCACCAGCGTCCCCCCTTCAGGGGCTGCACGACTCACGGTACAAGTGGCTCCAATGCGTTTTGCACGTTCGGCCATAATAGAGAGCCCTACGTGTTGGTTCTTACGCTCTTCGACCAACTTTTCATCCAACCCAACCCCATCGTCCAGGATATTCACGCGCAAGTCTTCCTGATTATCGATCGTGATTAATACATTGTTGGCTTTGGCGTGTTTACGAACGTTAGAGAGGGCCTCTTGAATGATGAAGATCACCTGTAACTTCTGGCGTGGCGTCAAACCGATACCGTTATCAATCACCTTGAGACGTGTGCTCACATGAGCCTGCCCTTCAAAACGCTTGATCACCGTTTGGACGCCTTCAATGAAGTCTTCTTTGTGGAGACGTTCACGGAAATTAAGGAGCAACTCGCGGACGTCTTCGTAGCACTCTTGAACGCCTTTACGAATCGAAGAGAGACTTTCATCGCGCAATTCCACGTCATTGTGTTCGATCGCATCGCCCAAGAACTGTACCTGAAGGTTCAAGTACGAGAGCGCCTGCGCGATCGAGTCATGTAGACCCTGGGCCAAGAGCTGGCGTTCTTGAACGACCGCGTACTGTCGATCACGTTCATTTAAGCGGGCATTTTCAATCGCGGTACCCAGATGCGAAGCAAAGTTCTTCAGCAAGCGTACGAGTTGAGTCGTTAAACGCGGACCCGACTTAAAGTAGAGCGAATAAATGCCGACGTCACCCGATGTGGCACGAATCTGGAAGCAGTAAATATAGTTGAATCCTTCTTGACGCAACTTCACTGCCAGAGGATCATCGACTTCCGAGAGGTGCAAACACACGGGATAGTTTTTATCCAAAATGCCACGCACCAAGGCTTCGTTCTTTTTAAGCTGGCTCAGTTGATAAATCAAATCCCCGCCAATGCCATCCAACGCATCCAAGCGAATAAAACCCGAGGATTCATCCAAAATATGCACCGTGCACGCATCCGCGTCAGCATGACGAATAATGCGCGAGACAAACCCCTCAATGATTTCTTCTTGACTACGCTGTTGCGCAAAGAAACTCGTCATTTCATAGAGCTGCGCTAAGTAGCTATTCTTTTCTTGGACCGAAGCGGTCTTTTCCGCGACCTTCTGCTCAAGATTATCGTAGGAGTCTTCGAGGCGCTCAGCCATTAAGTTAAAGCCTTGCGCAATTTGACCAATTTCGTCTTCCCCACAGTTCGGTACACGAGCACTTAAGTCCCCTGCACTCAAACGGTGAATCGCTTGCCCTAAGCTGTCGACTGGGCGTATCACCCAGCGTAGCAATAAGTACATGATGACAAAAAGTGAGCAGATGGCCATGATGATGAGCAAAATCTGCAAATAGCGTAACTGCCATAGATAGTAGCTACGGTCATGCTCAACGGCGCGGGTGAGTTCTGAGAGTTGCTCCACTAAACGTTCCGTCTCGTCGAGTTTGACCATCTGACGCTGTTCACGTGCCGCCTTTACTTGAGGCAATAAGTGGTCAAACCACAAAATTCCAACGTTTTCCAGCTCCCCTTGAATCTTGTCGGTCGCAGGCAACATCAAAGGTTTCCAGGGATCGCCTTGTTTGAGTAGCGTTAAGGATTTATTGAAGCGCTCAATTTCTTCGAGCAGGATTTTCTCATCGTATTGCGGCTGAGAGAACGTGGCCACACGGAAGGTGTGGTAGCGCATGTTATAGATTGTCTTCGTGGCCGACGAAGTGGCTTCCAGCTGCCAGTTAAGAAGCATGGTATAGCCAACTAATACGGAAATGAAGCTCACCCAAACAAACGTCAACAGCAGTAAACGTGCTGACAGACTTTTGAGGTAGCGAACAATGGATTCTTTCATGGATGGTTGATGTCTCTAGGGTTTGGGGAATGTCGTACACAGTGCGTAGGGTCAACCTCTCAGGCACTGAGTCATGTGTTTGGCGGATAGTTTACCCGAGCAACCTATCCGCCTCAAGTTTGATTTTTATAAGAGTTTAGGATTTTGATCCTCAATGTCGATCACAAGCGAACTATCCGTACTTGGCTGGGTATCGGCGAGCGCTAACATGCGTGTCACTTTGAAGGAAAGTCCCACAAAACGGCCCTTACGCGCACGGTGCATCACGAAGTCCGCGAGGCTCTTCTCGCTAATCTTGAGTTCACGCGCTTTTCCACCGCGTCCAGTACCCTGCAAGATGAGCCCTTCCAAAGACACCGGTGTCACCGCGAGTAGCGATTCGCCTGCTTCGAGTTTCATCAAGCTGACCCCCATACCACCGTTAGGCAATTCACGGAGCTCTTCGATCGGGTAAACCAATAAGCGACCTTCGGCTGAAAGGCAAGCACAGTGATTCTTCTGATCATCAAAACGCATCGGTGCTAAGAGTTTCGCTCCTTCGTTGACCTTCACAAAGGCCTTACCTAGACGCTGGGTACTGCGAATATCCTTAATGCGACACGTTAACCCATAGCCATCCGTGGTGCCCATCAAGAGACGATCCTCATCGGCCCCAACGATGATGCCAGCAAAGTCACTCGACGCGCGATCAACTTCAATAAAGGCATTAATGGGTAGCCCTTCGCCACGACCGTTGGGAAGTGCAGAGACTTTGATACTGTAGACGCGCCCTTCGGTCGAAATAAAGTGCACATCGTCAACACTACGGCATTCGAGTGCGACATCGAGCTCATCCCCCACCTTAAAGCTCATCAACGAGCAATCATGGCCATGGCCTTTACGGACCTGGATAAAGCCCTTCTTCGAAATCACCACGGTCACGGGCTCATCGAGCACCTTTTGTTCGTTCACCACGGTTTCGGCTTCCTTCACCAGGGTGCGACGATCGTCACCATACTGCTGTGCCGCCGCATTGATTTCTTTCACCAACGCACGACGTAACACGTTGTCACTGCTTAACAAACGTTCGAGGCCATTTTTCTCGCGTTCGAGTTCTGCCAATTCGCGTTCAATCGCAATGGCTGCCAACTTCGCTAACTGACGTAAGCGGATTTCTAAGATGTCTTCGGCCTGACGATCCGTCAACTGGAATTCCGCCATCAACACCGCTTTGGGCTCATCCTCTTCGCGAATGATTTGAATCACACGATCCAAATTTAATAGAGCAATCGTACGACCTTCGAGCACATGCATCCGATCGAGGACTTTTTCTAAGCTAGCCTGACTACGGCGACGCACCACTTCGGTTCGGAATGCTACCCATTCTTGCAAAATCGCCAGCAGGGACTTCTGCTGAGGCTTGCCGTCAATACCGATCATGACCATGTTGACCGATACGTTACTCTCGAGCGAAGTTTGCGAGAGCAGCGCACGCACGAGCTCATCGCGATCCGTCGTACGGGTTTTGGGTTCAAAGACCAAACGCACGGGCGTCCCGCTACCCGACTCATCGCGAGCGCGGTCAAGCAACGCTAACATCGCCGTTTTGGCTTGTTGTTGCTGGGCTGTGAGCGTTTTCTTCTTAGCACGCAATTTCGGATTCGTGATCGACTCGATCTGATTCAAAATGGCAGCCGTACTCGTATCCGGGGGTAATTCATCCACCACCAACTGCCATTGACCACGTGCCAATTCCTCAAAGTGATAACGGGCTCGGACACGAATTTTTCCACGCCCCGTACGGTAGACATCACGCAAAGTCGCTGCATTACTAATAATTTGCGCCCCACACGGGAAGTCCGGCGCTGGCATCAGCGCAAGTATCTCGTCGAGAGTCGCTTCCGGGTGATCAATTAAATATTCGCACGCAGCGGCCACTTCACGTAAGTTATGCGATGGGATTTCGGTCGCCATCCCCACGGCAATCCCAGAGGCCCCATTCAGGAGCACAAACGGTAATTTTGCCGGTAGTGCAACGGGTTCTTGAAAATTTCCATCGTAGTTGGGAACAAAGTCCACCGCACCGGTGTCAACCTCTTCCAAAAGCAATTCGGCAATGGGCATCAGGCGCGCTTCGGTGTAACGCATCGCAGCCTGCGAATCGCCATCACGGCTCCCAAAGTTCCCCTTCCCATCGACTAAGGGATAGCGCATAGAAAAGTCTTGTGCCATACGCACCATGGCGTCGTAAACGGACTGGTCACCGTGCGGATGGTACTTACCGAGCACATCCCCGACCACACGTGCGGACTTCACGACTTTATTGCCGGCCTTCAAACCCATACGGTCCATGTCGATCAAAATACGACGTTGGACGGGCTTTTGTCCATCCGAAACTTCCGGTAACGCGCGGCTTTTCACCACACTCATGGCGTACTCTAAATAGGCACGGCTTGCGTATCGTGCTAAGGTGAGCGCCCCCTCTTCCTCGAGGTTACCTTCCATAATGGAGGCGATCGTTTCCGGATGCTTGAGACTTGCCGACTCGTCTTCAGAGGCTTCGGTGTTATCGATGGCCTCGTCCTCACGGTCGGACGCTTCGCCCCCCGTCTCGCTCTCATCTTCGAACGCGTCAAGGTCTTCGCTGACGTCGTCGACGTCCTCACGAACACCCCCCCCTTGCTCGGAGGTAGTGTCCTCTAAGGGTCCCTCGACTTCGCCCTCGTCAGTCACCTCTTGCTCTAATAAGTCCTCGTCACTAAAGAGTGCACCAAGACTACCCTGTTCAGGATTGGTATTGGATTTCTTCGCCATGGTTCACGTCCTTATACATCGGTCTCAACACTGTCGCCATAGGTTTCCATCCAACGACGACGATCGTTGGCTTCATTGCCACCCATGAGTAAATTCATGACTTCTTTGGTCACGGCCTGCGTCACCCCGCCTAACGCCACTGGTAAGAGGCGACGGGTATCGGGATGAAGCGTGGTTTCGGCCAACTGGTCGGCGTCCATTTCACCGAGCCCTTTGAAGCGCGAAATTGAGATTTGTTCGTTGCTAAAGCCTTCTTTGCGTAACGCGTCGAGCGTACGTTGCAATTCACGTTCATCCAAACAATAGAGTTTGCGTTCGGGTTTGCGAGCACGTTTGGGTACGTCCACACGGAATAATGGTGGCATCGCCACATAAACGTGTCCCAATTCGATTAGCTTCGGGAAGTGACGGTAAAAGAGCGTCAACAGGAGCACTTGAATATGACTTCCGTCCACGTCTGCGTCGGAAAGAATACAGATTTTTCCGTACCGCAATCCCTTTAAATCCGGATCGCTGGTCTCGTGATGGGGATCCACCCCAATGGCCACCGCAATATCGTGGATTGTATCGGAGCGAAAGAGTTCGCCCGAGTCCACCTCCCACGTGTTGAGAATCTTGCCACGCAACGGCAACACCGCTTGGAATTCTTTATCACGTCCTTTTTTGGCCGAACCACCGGCCGAGTCCCCTTCCACAATGAAGAGTTCATTACGGGAAATATCATCGGTTTCGCAATCGGTTAATTTGCCTGGGAGGACCGCTACGGTCGATGATTTTTTCTTTTCATACTTTGCGGATTGGCGTTGACGGGCCTGTGCCTGCGCAATGATCAAATCGGCGAGCTTTTTCCCTTCTTCGATATGATCATTGAGCCAGAATTCGAACTGGGGGCGCACAAAGCTACTCACGAGTTTCATCGCATCACGGCTCGTGAGTTTTTCTTTAGTTTGCCCTTGAAATTGTGGATCAATCGATTTGGTCGACAGTACAAAACTGGCACGGGAAAAAACGTCTTCGGCGAGCACTTTGACATTTTTGGTCTGCAAGCTGTGCGCCTGCATAAAACTCATCATCGCCTGAAAGAGCCCATCCTTGAGGCCAGCCTCATGCGTACCGCCTTGAGGCGTGGGAATCAAATTCACATAACTTTCGCGCTCAAGCCCCCCTTCCGCAGTCCAAAGGACCACCCAACTGGCGCCTTCACCGACCGCAAATCCTTCCGTCGATTCATCCGCGTAACCCGACGCTTCAAAGGGAGTGATCAAGGGTTCACCAGCAATTTCGGACAATAAATATTCACGTAGTCCACCCTCGTATTTCCAGCGCTGGGTGTTCCCGGTTTCTTCATTGGTGTAGCTCACCTCACAGCCTGGCAATAAGACCGCTTTGGAGCGAAGTAGTCGTAGGAGGGCTGCTTCAGGAATCGTGGGACTATCAAAGTATTTGGGATTCGGAAGCGCACGAACACAGGTCCCCGTCTTGGTCTTTCCTCGCTTGGAAGGCTGAAGAAGTAATTCGGAACTTACCTCACCATCGTGAAAGTGCAACGTCGCTTCTTGACCTTCTCGCCACACCGTTACCGTCAAAGCGCTGGAGAGGGCATTCGTCACCGACACCCCGACCCCATGTAACCCCCCGGCAAACGAGTACGGGCCTGAGCCTTCTTTCTTGGCAAATTTACCCCCTGCGTGCAACTGCGTAAAGACCAATTCCACGACAGGAATACCTTCTTCAGGATGTAAACCAAATGGGATACCACGACCATCGTCTTCGACGCTAATCGATCCATCGCTATGCTTGGTAACCGAAATCTTGCTCCCAAAACCAGCTAAGACTTCGTCGCTGGCATTATCAATAACTTCCTGAATAATGTGCAGAGGGTTATCGGTAAGGGTATACATCCCCGGGCGTTGTTTAACGGGTTCTAAGCCTTTTAAAACGCGAATGGAATTCTCGCCGTAATCCTCTTTCATCCCATTTTTAGTGGTCATAATATCCTGCTTTCATTAAGGTACGATCGTACGCCATGAATTGTAGCAAATGCAGAACCGACCGCGTTAAAAAGACGATTGTGAAGATCAAACCACGATCTTTAACAAACCCAAACGCTTCTCGTGGGATGGGGAGGACTCTCCTCAATGGGCTAACCACTCAAACCAAGCGATAACGCCCAAACTAATCCTTAAGTCTAAACCTCCTTTTCCCCTATAGGGTAGGAACCAATTCTCCTCTTGGCGTGTTGTCAAGTGCCTTGGTCACGCTTAAAATTAATGGATGCGTGTAATACTGCCTTATTGAATTTTCCCTGTCGCTATGCACAATCTTATTCCTTGGCTCTCCGTTGTTTATGTCCTCGGTGCCGTGATTACTTTTCTCACGGGCTCGAGCACGCACTACGAAGTCTCGCAACTCACGAGCCTCGTGGATACAACGCAGCGCGTTATGTCGGCTTTGATTTGGCCCTTTTATTGGCCCATCCGCCTGAGCTGGGTGGCCACGCACGGCTCCCTCTCCGCGGTCTAGTGCCTAGGAAACCTCTCCACTGCGTTTCGGAAGGAGAGGCAGTGGCGCGTGCCTACTTTTTGCTCCTCCTCGTTGCCCCACGCCATTTCCTTCTCGCCCACCAAGAGGCGACTTTATTCTCGAGAAACTCCTCTACGCCTTGGCGTTTTACCCACTCCCGTGGGCGAGTGTTGTTTGTGAGCGATAAGATTGTCAATTTTCGCTCATAAAAAGTCAATTTTCAGGGCAAAGTAAGAGCCCATGGCCATAAAAAATTTTATTTTTTTCTTTCTTCCAGCCCTAAAGTTCCTCCCTAAGGGGTAGAAAAATTCAGCCCCTGCGGTAAGTCACTCTCGTCGAGGTCAAGTTTTTTCACGTATACAGGAGCCCCCGCCAGGGGGCGAGGATATGCCGTGAAAAAACTTGACGGAGCCGTCAGTCAGCGATAATTTTTTAAGGCGAAGCCCGCAACGCGAAGCGACTTGAGGGATTTCGCCTTAAAAACTTACCCGCTGACCCTTGTGGTCAGCTTTGGCATCATTGTGACCAACAATGATGCCATACTTTAAGCTTTAATGCGCATATAGAGTGCTTAATAACCACTCGGTTCGGTTAATAAGCGGACCGTTCGCTTAATAAGCGTTTAGCGCATTAATGCGTTTTTCCGTCGGTAGCTTTCCCCCTTGTGAGCGATCAATAAGCCGTGATGGACTAAACGATCTAACAGGGCGTTAATCAATCGTTCATCAGAGAAGATTCGATTCCACTCTTTCAATGGCAAATTCGTCGTGAGCATGATGCTACGATTTTCGTAGCAGTCCGACAAAATGTCGTACAGCAACTTCGTTGAGTTGGTGCTCACGGGCAAGTAACCCCATTCATCCAGGACGAGTAAATCAAGCTTGTTCACCTTCTCGCGGTAGCGTTTAAATTGCCCTTTTTCGTAGGCAGTCGTCAGCTCGTCGATAAAGAGGCTCGTCTTGCGGTACATGACCTTGTACCCCATTTCACACGCCTTGCGTCCCAGTGCGGTGGCGAGATGCGTTTTGCCTGTACCCGAATTACCAAGCAACATGACGTTTTGCTTCTCCCGCACAAAGTCGCAACCGATAAACCATTCCTTTGGGAAACGATCCGGGAAGTAAATATCAGGGTTAAACTCAAACGTCTCTAAGCGGTGCTCCTTCTCAAACCCTGCTAATTTAAGGTTTTTACGAATAACCTCTTGGTTTCGTTTGGCTTTCACTCCTTCCAATAAATCACAAACGAATTGCTTTGTGGAGGTAAACTCAAGCCCTTCATCCACCAAATTTAATACATGAGACCCGAGTCTTAGCTCTCGTGACAGATCAAGAATGCGTTGATTAAGTTCACTTTCATTATTGGTCATTTATGTTCACCTCCTACACTGAAACCGGAACAGAATCACGATTCTGTTTGTCCATTATTTCCCCGAAGAAATCCCCAAATCCCTTGTCTCTTTCGATATGAGGATCCCAGCCAGGGATGTTCAGTTCCAAAAACGGCTTCTCAACGTCACGCTCTTGGTTGTCTCGGAAAGCATTAAAGATCGTGGAAACGTCACGATCACGGTAGCGCCGATACGCTTCCTCTAGGCGCTGGATACAGTCACGGATGGATCCCGTCTCTTTATAGATTTCTAGGGCGATCGAGAGCAGTTTTCTCTTATGGTCCGCATTGAGGCGATAAAGATAATCGCGTACATCCTCGTGCAAGCATTTGGCAAAAGCCGAGGACTTGAAAGAGGCGATTTTTTGCCGTGTGTGCTCCAATGCTGCGGGCCAGTTTGTGTGCTCAATACCGTTATCGGGCTGTTGCCAACTGTACTGCCGCATGGCTGTCATGATCGCTTCACCTGTGGTGCGGTAAAAGTCCAAAGTGCGCGACTTCTTCACGACATAGATTTCTTTATCGGAGCAGTAAAGTGGGTAGCGGTAGCCGTCCACCATTGCGCTCCCTTCCGTTGCCATGGTTAAGATTCGCTCTTTTTTCCACGACACAAAGGGGGCAGGCACAGGTCTGCAGGCCACACGCTCTTGCTCGAACAATTCGCAGATCGGAATCACCTTTTCAAAGTGTTTCTGTTTGGCGATTTTGTCACACCACTCAAGACACGTATTTTGGAAACTATCCCAGTCACCATCGAACGAGTATGTTTGAGCAAAGAAATTACTCTTAATGAATTTGACGGTGTTTTCAACGTGCCCCTTTTCCCAGCCCGAAGCGGTATTGCAAAATTCTGCCGAGAACCCAAAATGGTGCATAAAACATTTAAACATCTCGGTGAGGACACGAGGGTGCCCATCGGGATCGTATACATCTGACCGCCCTACAGCGCTCGATCTCGTTAGTACTCGCGAAACAGCCGATGACATATTGTCGAACCGTACCACCGAAGGAACACAGCCTAAGTGTTTAACTATCTTTTCAAAACCTTCGATAACGCATTCGATATTTTGTCCCCAAACGGGTACAAAATATCGCATATTCGAAAACGGGAACGTCAGCACAAAGAAATTAAGTGAAATTTCCCCTACACCCTGAAGGTAGACTGGAATTTGACCGAAGTCTGCCTGAGCGTGGCCTGCGTCATGATCCAACTTGCTAACAATGTCACGTTGCTTGGCGTTGAGCTCTTTTTTGATCTCACGACAGTACCGTCGCAGTGTAGATTCCGAGATTGTGACTGACGACAGATCCTCAAAGTCGTCGCAGGCGGTGTTAAAGGGGGACGTACTATCGGCGAGGGCGCGTGCAACGTAGGCTGCAGTGTAGCTCACGTAACCCTGTTCACACTTTTGTTGCTCGAACATGAACTTGATTCGTTCATATACTGCCTTTCCCTTGGTATTTCGTGTGCGAGTTGCGATAGGCTCAGCCTGGGGGTCATGGTGAGTATATTTTTCAAGGGTACGATAGCAACAATTTAATTCATCGCAAATTTGCTTTTTGGTTTTGCCCTTAATGAGCTCATTCGTGATACGATAATGGAAGTCCATAGGTTTCGTCATGATCAATCCCTTAATGATTGCAGTCAAAAAGAGATATTGTGATAGAAATCATGGACTTTTGCTTTTTCAGCGCCTGCTTTTCTCTGCAAAGCAGCAAACACCTATCCTGCACCTCCCAAGAATAATCCCATAGACCTACAACTTATTGCGTATCTATAAGAAATTTTCTTGTTCAGCGAAAATTGACATTCTTATTGAGCGAATACAAGTGTGAATTTGCTACACTATAGGCTCTATTACCTACCCAACCTAACTGAGGAGTTCCGCATGGGTAAACTGTATATGGGGTTTGACGCTGGCACGCAAAGCGTCAAGGTCGCTGTTTACGACGAATCATTTCATTGCTTAACGAGCCATAGTCTTCCCACCACACTTACCTATCCGCAACCCGGTTGGGTGCAAATGGATGCGGATGAATTTCTCAAAATTACCGTCGAAAACATGCGCCGTTGCGCTGAATCGTTGCGCGACATGGGGCGTGATCCTCACGACGTGAGTGTCGTGATGGGGGATGGGATTATTTGTGGGATTGTGGGGGTCAATAAAGACGGCAAAGCCATTACCCCCTACATTAACTATCTCGATAGCCGTACCACCGCCGATGTGGAAACCCTGAACGCCCTTAAATTAGACATTTGGGGCCGTGAAACGGGCAACTCGTTAGCATCCCCGATGTTCCCCGCCATGTTTGCCCGCTGGTTCTTGAAAAACCATGACGGCTTCCGTCGCGACGGGGTGAAGTTTGTTCACAATGCCCCCTATATTCTGATGAACTTAGCCGGGCTTCCTGGGGAAGAGGCCTTCATTGACTGGGGTGCCATGTCCGGTTGGGGCTTGGGGTATGACGTTCAAAAGAAAGTCTGGTCCGATGAGCAGCTCGCCATCTTAGGAATCCCGAAGCACTTAATGCCTCGCATTGTGAAACCTTGGGATAAGATCGGAGGCCTCTGTGAAGCGATTGCTGAGTACACCGGACTCAAAGCTGGCATTCCGATCTTAGGGGGCGCGGGTGACACCATGCAAAGCATGCTGGGCGCGGGTATTTTCCAAGCCAATCAGGGCGTGGACGTAGCGGGAACCTGTGCCATGTTCTGTGTCTCCACCTCGGGAATCGTTCCCATGCTCTCACGCCCCGAAACGGGCCTCATTTTTAATTCCGGTACGCTCCCTAACACCTACTTTTACTGGGGGTTTGTCCGCACAGGGGGGCTCTCACTACGCTGGTTTAAGGACCATTTATGCTTAAAAACCGATGATCCCAACTACTACCGCGAACTTTCGGAAGGAGCAAGCAAAGTCCCTGCTGGCTGCAACGGGGTGCTCTTCCTTCCCTACCTAACGGGGGGCTCGGGTGAAGAAAAAGAGGCCAGTGGGTGCTTCCTAAATATGACCATGGATGACAACCAATACGTGATGTGGCGTAGTGTGCTGGAAGCCATTGGCTATGACTACATGGGACTGGCTGATAGCTACCGCGCAGCGGGCGTAAACCTCGATCGCATTACGGTCACTGAAGGGGGCAGTCGCGACCCGCTCTGGAACCAGATTAAGAGTCATATGCTCAATGCCAAACTGGTTCGCTTTAAGAACGCAGGGGGTGCGGTTCTCACGAATTGCATTCTTGGTGCGTACGCCATTGGCGACCAAGAAGATGTCGTGAAAACCTTAGAGGACAACATCGAACAAGACGCCCACTACGAGCCCGATGCCCAACTCTCGGCCCGTTACCGCCGTCTCTACGAATTGCGTACCACGCTGGTGCGAGAAGACATGAAAGCTGCCTTTAGTCGCCTAGTGGCCATGCGTGAAACGAAAAAAGCCTGATTCGGCTCTGGGAGCCCGCCCTGAGGCTCCCTAAACCCGATCTCGACAAAAAGAATCCCCGCCGAAAGTCTCTGTGCTTTGGCGGGGATTTCTTTAGGTAACTGCTTAAACTCCGAGTCATAAAATGAAATCTATGGCTCGGAGTTTTCATTTTTACGGCAACTCTTTGGGCGGACATCCT